>RCND010000626.1_pt1 | contig 20258 bp, 17 predicted proteins | sample 2041351 | NCBI WGS metagenome assembly RCND01 (sample SAMN09708230, study PRJNA481090) | Marine sediment metagenome, whole genome shotgun sequencing project. | biome: marine sediment; feature: ocean; material: sediment; isolation source: Sewage treatment plant 12B marine sediment (STP12B) ... | reverse complement strand
ACTTTATATCTTGCAAAGTTTAACCAAAGATCGATATTATATTGGTCACACTAATAATATAGAGCGCAGATTAAGTGAACATAACTCTGGACAAACCAAATCCACAAAACCTTACATCCCTTGGAAACTTGTATTCTCAAAATTATTTCTTAGTAAATCTGATGCTTATAAAGCTGAAATGTTGATTAAAAAGAAAAAGAGTAAGAAATTTATTCTGGAATTAATTAACAATGAGGTGAAGCTGAATGTGTAGTGCGTCCCGATCGCAGATCGGGAAGGTCGTAGGTTCAAATCCTATCACCCCGACACTTATTATGAGTTATAAACTTTATATCTTGCAAAGTTTAACCAAAGATCGATATTATATTGGTCACACTAATAATATAGAGCGCAGATTAAGTGAACATAACTCCGGACAAACCAAATCCACAAAAGCCTACATTCCTTGGAAATTAGTTTTTTTAAAATAATACTTCAATAAAATCAAATTCACATTTTTTGGAATTATATGATATCTTTGTAAATATTATATAAAATTGCTTAAAGGTGAATTATTATGGCACAAAAATTTTCATTCGATATTGTATCAGAAGTTGATTTTCAAGAAATAGATAATGCTGTTAATCAGGCATTAAAGGAAATCAGTCAACGATATGATCTAAAAGATTCTAAAACTACAATTGAAATCAATAAAAATGATAAGACATTAAACATTCATTCCAAAGATGATTATGGTTTGAAAGCATCTCTTGACATACTTCAGTCAAAATTTATAAAGAGAAAAATCTCACTCAAGGTTCTTAAACCTAATGAAGCAGAACCAGCTGCAAACGGACGAGTTAAACAGTTAATAAATCTGCAAAGCGGAATAGATAAGGAAAATGCAAAAAAGATTACCAAAATGATTAAGGAAATGAAAATGAAAGTTAATGCCCAAATCATGGATGAGCAAGTAAGAGTACAAGGTGCGAAGAAGGATGAACTTCAAGAAGTAATGTCAATGATAAAAGACTTAGATTTGGATTTTCCGGTTCAGTTTACAAATTATAAATAATATTATACAATTGGATTAGAGGATAATTTATTTAGGAATAATATCCAATTCTAGAAAGTTCTTTGTCAAGTATTTTTGAGCAACCTTTTTAATTCTTTCAGTGGTTAAATTATTATATCTTCTTAGATCAAATAAGAATGAATTTGGTTCATTTAGGTTACAATTATAATTATTAATTTGATTAGTCATATTATCTAAATTTTGCAACGAATAAATAAATGAAGATTTGTAACCGTTTACTGCTCTTTCTATTTCTTTTTCCTTAACACCGGTTATTACCAATTCATCGATTATTTCAAAAACCTTTTTCCTTACTTTGGAAATCTCAACTCCATGTTTTGCTGAAACTATTAAAAAGAATACCCCATTATATTTTGCAGAATACTGAAAAGCTGAAACATCTTGAGCAATTTGCAGATCATGCACTAAGGTTTTATAAAATCTAGAATTTTTTGATCCTGCCAAAATATCAGCTAAAATATCAAGTGATGAATCGTCTTCTGAATATGCTTTATCTGAATGCCATGCAAAATACAATCTGGAAATTTGAACATTGTCATTATGTTTAACCTTTTTAGTCTCGCTTAATTCAATTTTATCTGTAACTATATCATCTAACTTTTTTCCGCTTTCAATTGAGCCAAAATATTTATTGACTAATTCTTTAGCCTCATCGATCTTAAAATTACCTCCAATAACCAAGCTTGCATTATTGGGAGAATAAAAATTCTTAAAGAAATTTTTAACATCTTGCAATTCAAACTTCTCGATATCTTTCATCCATCCAATAGTCGGCCAATGATATGGATGTTCTGCCGGAAATAGATTTGAAAAGAGAAGCTCCCAAGCTAAACCGTAAGGTCTATTATCATAATTTTGTCTTCTTTCATTCATCACAACATCTTTTTGGTTATCCAATTTTTCTTGAGTAAGAGCAGGAAGTAAAAAACCCATTCGGTCAGATTCCAACCATAATGCCAATTCCAAACTATCAGGCGGTAATGATTCATAATAGTTAGTTCTATCCATGCTTGTGGAACCATTTAAGTTTCCACCAGCTTCTTGCACATATTTAAAGTGCATTTCTTTATCAATATTCTGTGACCCTTGAAACATCATATGTTCAAATAAATGTGCAAACCCTGTTTTATTTGGGTTTTCATTTGCCGAGCCAACTTTGTACCAAATGTTGACAGATACTGTTGGAAATGAATGATTTGGATAGAGTACAACCTCTAATCCATTATCAAGAACGAATTTTTCATTTTTTATATCTAAAATCTCACTCATGTCTTTTCCTAATAATAAAGTTTCTAAAAAGATACGAATAGTTTGTCATCCCCAGCCTGCTTACAGCAGGCAAGCTTTACTGGGAATCCAGACTTCATATAAACAATGGATTTCCGATTAAAGCATTAGGAAATGACACCTATGAACAAAACATAAAGCTAAATTGACTTATCCTGCCAAATACATATCATTTATTTTCAGAAAGTCTAATATATATTACTTCAAAATAAACTCAATCCGCTCTAAACTACCATCAATATTGGCTCTTGGAGATATTCCAAATATTTTGCATAACAATGGATTTATATCTACATTCCAAATAGTTCCGGTTTTATAATTCTCCTTAAAACTTGGACCTTTGGCAATAAAAACTCCATGCATATCAGTATGATTGTTATCATACCCATGATTACCTTTGCTATAGGAGTTTTGCATTCCTTTAAGCCAAAAATTATTTACCAATGACCAACCAAGATCGGCCACTAGTAATATTGGTGAAATAAATGGATGAGTAGAAAAATGAAAGTGATCAGGCATTTCTTCTTTCAGATAAGTCTTGTAATGAAATTCATTAGTTTTTAATAAATTATAAACCTCCTGAAAATTTTCTCTCTCCGGTTCAATCATCATCAATGGTTTAGAACCGCCAATTTTAACTTTATAATCTGCTAACATTTCCTCAATATTAATAGTTCTATCCGCACTTATTTCGGTCATTCCGTGATCAGAAACTATAATAATATTTGTGCTGTCTTGCATTTCAATTTTGGTAAGTTCTTCATTCAGATAATTAACCAGTGAATCTAACCTTTGAATTGACTGATTAATTTCTAGTGAATTTGGTCCGTATTTATGACCATAAGTATCAGTATCATGAAAATATAAAGTAATAAAATGTGGACGTTCTTCTCTAGGCAACTTAAGCCAATTAATTACACCATCAATTCTTTCCCGATAAGGCTTATTATGATCATATTTTTCGTAATAGGTTGGTCTTCTGTAATCAAGTGTAACTTCTGAGCCAGGCCAAAAGAAACTTGCAGTTTTAATTCCGCTACGCTCAGCAGTTTGCCAAAATGCTTCTCCCAGATACCATTCGCTGTTTCTTACCGCATTTGAATCACCAAGTCGGTATTTGTCCTTTGTAATTGGATTGACGAAACTATTAAATATTATTCCATGATTCTCCGGATACATTCCACTGACTATTGAATAATGATTTGGAAATGTTTTTGTTGGAAATGTCGGTCTTAGCGACAAAGCATGAACACCATCATTCTTCATCTTGTCTAAATTTGGTGTAATTCCCCTTTCAGAATAATCCCAGCGGAATCCATCAAAAGATATTAGTAAAACATATGGATGAGACTGCGCAATAGTTAAATTGGTAATGATTAAGAATAATAATAGTAATTTCGATTTCATAACATCACATAAATAAGTTAAACCAATAAATAAATCTAATAATTTTCAATAACTTATATTAAAACAAATAATTTGAGAAAGAGCATTTAAAATAAAAATAGCCGCCCAAAAGGACGGCTATTAAAACTACTCTTTCTTAAGATAGAAATTAAAGAGCTACTGATATACCCAAATTGAAATTTGTTGGTAAACCAGGATAAATTTCAGCATCATCAGCTTGATGAGTTCCATTTGCATCATCATTATCCTTATATGCATTATATCTACTATTGTCAGTAGCATCTTGTACATATAATTCATTTAATAAATTAAATACATGAGCAAATACTGTAACATCAGCAACTTCAACTGGCACTTGATATGCAAAATGTAAGTCAAATATATTATATGAAGGAACTTGCCATACTTGCTCTCTGTCAGTTTCATCATTTCTGCTAAAAGGATCAAAGTTTGAATAATAGCTGTCATACAGTCTCCAAACTATTTGAGCCGTTAATCCTCTGATTGGAAAAACTGAAGCAGCAAGTGCAAATTGTGTTTGAGGAGCATCACCAACTTTTATATCTTTTAGATAATAAGTATAGTTTTCTCTTACACCAGTATTCTTATCGGCAACATATGAACCACTAACATCTTCATTGTATTCCCACATACCAAATGATCCAGCACCGTCTAATCTAAAGTATCTGGCTGGTTGGTAAGCAAAATCAACTTCAACTCCCATATGTGTTTGAGCAATACCATCTAAGTATACAATACCTTCAGAACCATCAGCGTTTGTAACTCCTCTGGAAGTTGCTCTGTTATCCCATTTAGTATAGTATACGTTAGCGTTTAAGGAAAGTTTGTTATCTAAACCTTTCCAGTTTGCACCCAATTCACCAGAGATAAAAGTTTCATTAGTATAATCTTCAGCTAAACTTACTGTTATATCATCAATAACTTGATCAAATATTGGCACTTTGGATACATAACCGGCATTTGCATAAACATTTAATTCTTTATTTACACGGAAATTAACACCACCTTTTCCTTGATAACCGCCAATGTAATCTGATTCAATTTCTTTTTCAGCACCATTTTCGCTTGTGAAATGATCTGTTAAGAAATATTTAATAACTGAGTATCCTCCAGTTCCGTATATTGAAAATCTATCTTTTGTATACTCGGCTTGAACATAACCACCTAACCAATTAATGTCGTTAGTATTGTTATAGTCAATTCTATCACCAAGATTCTTATATATAGAAGATGCATTATCAAAATCATTTCCTTCAAATTTGAAGTAATCACCGCCTAATAAATCTCTCACCTCACGATAGTGCTCTACTTGTGCTAATCTCCAATCTAAACCAAAAGAAAGTTTAAGTTCTTTATTAACTTTGTAGAAGGCCTTAGATAATAAACCAACTGTCCATTGATCGTTTCTACTATTTCTCAAAATACCTCTTGAGATACTATATTCTTCACCAAATATTGTTTCAACATTCTCAATATTTCTTGTTAAAGTTCCATCATAATCTACAACTCTTTGTTTTCGATCATAATTCCAACCCATACTACCAAATGTTCCAGTTCCACCACCAGTACCACCACTATAGTATGCAGTTGAATATAAACTCAACTTATCAGAAAGTTGTGAATACCAGTTAAGGTTAACAATTGGTTTGTGATAAAAATTTTCTCTTTCGTTAATGAAAGTTGGATCATGTCTTTGAGATTGATCACCATTCCAATATTGATGACCTTGATAAGAGGTAGAAACAGGGCTCCAGTTTGAGTTATATAATAAACCTTGTTCTGCATAACTAGGATTATTTAAGATCTCATTTGAATAGCCAAGATCACTTGCTAATTCATGACTGAATTGAGCAGCGTTAAGCGCATAAGTTCTTTGACCATGTCTCTGAGGAGCACCCGTAGCATATAATTCTATTCTATTTTTTTTATTAACTTGATAAGCAGCACCAAAGTAGTATGCCCAAGCATCAGTCCAAGCACCATCTACAATTCCGTTACCGGTTTTTCTAACACCACCAACGGTTAATGCAAATTTATCATCAATCAAACCTGTATTAGCAAATAATGTTTGTTTTGCAAAATTACCGCTTCCCATTTCGGTTTTATAATGAACACCGGCATCTTGCTGAGTTGGGTCAGTAATAATATTCATTGTACCGCCAATAGAAGGAGTTGCTAAGTTAACAGCACTTAGTCCTCTTTGAAGCTGAATAGAAGAAGTAGCATCACCAACACCATCCCAATTTGACCAATAAACCCATCCGTTTTCCATATCATTTACAGGAACACCATTGATCATGATAGCAACATTTCTTTGGTTAAATCCACGAACGTTAATACGCGCATCACCAGCACCACCACCTTGGTTAGTTGAATAAACACTAGGAGTAGTATTAAGAATCAACGGAATATCTTGTGAACCAAGCTGCATTTCCATATCTTTTTTATCAATATTTGTAAATGCAACAGGAGTTTCTCTTTCCCTAGCACGGTCAGCTAAAACAGTAACAGAAAGAGAGAATTCGTAATCTTTCAATTGGAAATCTAGTTCCATATTGTTAGTTACGTTTACATTAAGTAATTGAGCAGCTTCAAAACCAATATAGCTGCAAAGTATTGTATAGCTTCCTTTAGGTAAGTTAAATTCGTACTTACCGTCAGCATCTGTAGCAGCACCAACTGCCAAACCTTTAACATAAACGTTTGCGCCAATTAGATTTTCGCCAGTTTGTGCACTTGTTACTGTACCCGAAACCTTATAGGTTTGGGCAAAAGCAATAGAGCTCACTAGCAGCATTGCTAGTGCAATGAATTTGTACATTTTAGACATAGAGCTTTCCTCATTTTGTTAGAGAATGTATTAGTTAGTTTTTGTTTTGTAATTATATAGATTTGATTTTTTCTTACCAATATGCTATTCATTATTAACAGTAATTTAACACAGATTATTTTGTAGAAGGTAATAGGATCTTCTTCAACTTTTGTAGATTTAAGTTTCAAAGGGAATTGATTATTAAACTTTAAGACTACTTCCATACTTAGTTAACTAACCGTTTTTTGATCAAGTTAATTAAGAGATTTTATATTTATCTCACTTTAGACAGGTTAATATAAGAAATCATTTTAAAAAGAAAAAAGTTTTTAAATTTGCTTTTTTTACTCACTTTTCATTCATAATTCATTGGATTTTTCTATCTTATTATTATACTTATAGTTAGAAATTCCACTTAATATTTCAGTTTAAGAAACTTTTTTTTCATTATTTTTACATTATTAATTTAATTTACAGGAATTTACCAATGCTTCTAAATGAGTCAATCACAAAAAAATTGAAGAGTATAAAAATTATTGCAACCGATGTAGATGGAGTACTAACAGACGGCGGTCTTTACTATACAGCAGAAGGTTTGGTAATGAAAAAGTTTAATGTTAAGGATGGTATGGGCACAAGACTGTTGAAAGAGCAAGGTATCAAGACTGCTATAATTACTACTGATACTTCTGAGTTAATAAAAATTAGAGCTGAACGAATTAAAGTTGATTATTTATTTTTAGGTGTCTGGGATAAAGAAAACAAGTTAAAAGAAATTTGTGAATCAGAAAATATATCCCTTGAGTACACTGCCTTTATTGGGGATGACGTTAATGACACTGGTATTATTAAGGAAGCTGGTTTTTCTGCTTGTCCTGCAGATGCAGTTGATGATATAAAAAATATTGTAGACATTATATTAACTAAAAAAGGGGGTGAAGGAGTTTTTAGAGAACTCGCCGATCTTATTTTAAAAGCACAATTATAAAAAACATTTTAGATTTATCTCTCGTAATGTAAATAAGTTTGCTCACTGCTCAGAGTATTTCACTTCGCACTCAATTCTTTTTATCTCTCAAAATTCTTGAGCAGTTTCGGAGAATCGCTTTACATTTCTAACTTTTACTCTTGCCAAATTGATTTCAAAATTGTAAGTTATAGTGTACAAATGTTCACTATATATTTAAAGAGATTATGGGCAAGCGCGTGATTATAACTAAAACATGAATATAAAGAATATTTGAATGCCACTTAACTTGTTATTGCTTACATGAAAGCAGCTTACGCAAATAAAAAATTTGTATCCCCGATTAAGGAGAATCAGGTTACACCGCAAAGTGAATCGCCTCTTTTAGAAATGCAGATATATACTCTGCCAAAAAATAAAAAGCTAGAGTTCCCCAAAATTCATGCTCCTCTTCCACGCAACAAAGGTAAAGTAAACTTTGATATTTACGATTACCATCTCTTATTTAATGATGAGGGAACAAAAAGAATGATCCGCAATGGGAAAACAATAGGCTGCTTTTATATTGAATCACCCGGAATGCGTTCTTTATTAAAACGGCTTTCGTGTGATACTTTTGAAATGCTCACTGCTGCCAGCTCGGTTATTCGTCCGGGAGTTGCTGAAAGCGGAATGATGAAAGAATTTATCGAGCGACATAAATATCCCCATAAAAGAAAATACCTTGTACCCAAAATGGAGAAATATCTCGGCGAAACTTACGGGGTAATGATTTACCAAGAAGATGTCATTAAAATTGCGCATCACATTGCAGGTCTTTCTTTAGAAGAAGCAGATCTTCTTCGCAGAGCAATGAGCGGCAAAATGAGATCTAAAGAAGCAATGAAAAGGTTGGAAGATAAATTCTTTTTCTCATGCAGCGAAAAAGGATTAACTCCAAAAAATGCCAAGGAATTGTGGCGACAGATAGAATCTTTTGCCGGTTATGCGTTTTGCAAAGCACACAGTGCTTCTTTTGCTTTGCTTTCCTTTCAAGTAGCTTACTTAAAAGTGCATTTCCCAGCTGAATTTATGGCAGGTGTATTAAGTAATCGCGGGGGTTATTATTCGGCAGCAGTTTATATTCAGGAAAGTAAAAGAATAGGTCTGAAGATTAAACTTCCCTCAATAAATGAGAGCGATTACGAATACGTTGGTAAGAAGAATGATATTAGAATTGGACTAATGGCTGTTAAGAATTTATCGAAAAATTCCATTGACAAAATTTTGGAAGAAAGAAACCATAATGGAAAATTTCATTCACTAGTAGATTTTTTTGTTAGAACAAATATTGGCTACAAAGAAACTGCTCTTTTAATAAAGTGCGGTGCAATGGGCTGTTTCAAACAAACACGACCAACATTAATGAGATTGCTGGATATTTACACACACAGAAAAAGTGAACTGCAAAAAACCAGAAACAGCCTTTTCCCTTTTAAGAGTTGGAGCTTAGAGAATGAAGTGAAAACAGAAAAGCAATATTCTTTGCAAGAAATTTGTACCATTGAATATGAAACTTTTGGCTTTATGGTAACCCGTCATCCGCTTCACTTTTTTAGAAATATTTTAGCAACTCATGAAATTGTTGAAGCAAAAGACATGCATAAATATGAAGGCAAAAGAATAAAAATGATGGGCTGGTTTATGACATCTAAAAGAATTAAAACACGTAAAGGCGAAATTATGAAATTTCTTTCGCTTGAAGATCTAACCGATACTTTTGAAGCTGTAATTTTTCCGCAAGCTTATCAAAAGTATGCTGAGCTTACAATGTCTATGGGCCCTTACATAGTCGAGGGTAAAGCTGATCTGGAAAGCGGAAATAATATAGTCGTGGAAAAGCTAAGTATTGTAAGTATAAAAGATATTCTTTCCTCCTCGCAAAAAGATAGTGCTGAAAACAAATATTTTGGTGATCTTGAAAAAGTTGAAGAGGAAGAATTTAAAATAGTCAACTCTTTGAATTACTATAAGTTACAAACTGCTTACTTATAGTTTCGTTTAAGTAATCCCTATATTTATTTGTTTTTTACTGTTAATAATAGTATAATTTCCAAATAATTAATTAAAAATACTGAATTATTGGAATAAGTAACAAAAAACAAGGGCCTTTATGAAAAAAATACTGACAATCTTAGTATTAATAACAGCAATTGTCTCGGCACAAGATGACAGCGTGAAAATATATAAATCTGGATTATATTTAGGGGTTTCAGGAATTTATCCGCATTATATGACAATAACTGACAAAACGATTGCAACTCACAAAAATTTTGGGTTTGGTTTTCATGTTGGCTATGATATAAGTGAACATTTTGGTTTTAGACTTTCAACAAATTATGTTTTAATGGGTTCATTTTGGTATGAAAATGGGAAAGAACAAGATAACTTTGTAAATATGGGAACTGTAAATATAGATGCTTTATATAATATTTTGCCATGTGAGATAGTATCTCCGTATGTTATTGCGGGTTATGGATTTACTTGGTTCAAATCCTCAAATCCTTATCTTGGTCCCAATAAAGATCGAGATTGGATTAAGGAAGCATATACAGGTAATCAATTTGAAATGGGAATAGGTGCAGAATTTAAGTTTTGGGATGATATTCACATAAAAGCAGAAGTTGATTATGTAACTGCAACTAACAATAAAATTGATGGGAATGAACATAAAAATGGAGTAAAAGGACTTCTGTATAGTAACGGTGATACATATATGAATCTTAAGTTAGGAGCATCATGGTACTTCTGGAGAGGTGAAAAGTCTAAAATTTGTGAACCATTTAGCATAAGAGAAGTTATTACAGAAATTCCCGTTGAAAAAATTGTAATTGACACGGTTTACATAGATAAGATAATTGAAAGAGCTATTGTAAAGAGAGAATCATTTGTTTTGGAAAATGTACGTTTCCGATTTGATAAAGATGTTTTAACAGCACAAGCTGAAATAATATTGCAAAATGTTGCTAGAGTATTAAATAAATATCCGGAAGAAAATATTGAAATTCTTGGTCATACTGATAACTGGGGTTCTGATGAATATAATCTAAATTTATCTCATCGAAGAGCAATTTCAGTAAAAAAATATTTAGTATTGCAAGGGGTTGCTTCTACAAGATTATTTACTGCGGGATGTGGAGAAAGAATGCCTATTGCTGATAACGAAACAGCCGAGGGAAGAGCAATCAATAGAAGAATTGAATTTAGTTTATATGATGGACAAAGCAGAAAATGTTTAGAATTTGAAGATTCAGAAATAATGAAGGGCCAAGTACCTCAGAAATTTAAAAATGAAGAACAAAAAGCATTTGCAGCGTCTTTTCAAGCAGGGGATCAACTGTCATATACTAATATCCAGTTTGAAGTTAACAGTGATATTATTACCGAATCTTCGAAAAAAACATTGGACAATGTCGTTCATGTGCTTAAAAAATTACCTGATCAAAAATTAGAAATACAAGGTCATACTGATAGTGATGGAGATGGCGCTTATAATCAAGATCTTTCGGAAAGAAGGGCTGCATCGGTCAAGAACTATTTGGCAAGTAACGGAATTAGTGAGGACAGGTTAACAACTACCGGTTATGGTGAAACTAATCCTGTAACTTCGAATAATACATCTGACGGAAAAACAAAGAACAGACGTATAGAATTTCTTCCTATAAAATAATAAGTAGAATATAATTCAATAAAAAAATCCCTATTTTAATTTTCTAAATAGGGATTTTTTTTAATCATTAGAAATTATATGTTAGAGAGAAAAATAAAACCAATCCCCTCGGGATCAATAGACTTTAGTTTGCCGGAGATAAATAAATTTTCTTTGGGAAATCAACTGAAAATTTATCACGTTAAAAAGGACACATTACCAATTATTCAACTAAATTTTATTATTCCTTCCGGGAGTATTTATGATCCTAAAAATAGAAATGGAATTGCAAAATTAACAGCAATGCTATTAGATGAAGGCTCTGGAAACTTAAGCGGATTAGAAATATCAGATAAACTAGAAACACTAGGGGCAATCTTAAATATTAATGTCAACAAGGAATTTACTACTTTATCTTTACTTACTCTAAAAGAAAATTTGCCAAAATCGCTAGAGATTATTGCTCTAATTATCAAATCACCGCAGTTTAATAAAACTGATTTTGAAAGAGAATTATTACGGCTAAAAAATCAAATTATCCAGCTGAGCGACGATCCATCTTATATTGCTTCTAACAAATTTATTAAAACTATTTACAAAAATACTTCTTTTGAATTTGCAACTGACGGCAACTTAGAAAGTATTAGTAATATCACTAATGAACAAATAAAAAGTTTTTATTCTGAAAGATTTTCACCAGACAGTTCATTTGTTATTGCAGTCGGCGATATTCAAAGAAATGAACTAAAAGATTTATTGACTTCTTTTTTTGGCGATTGGCAAATTAATGAATCTGCAATTAATCTCTCAAATTCAATAAAGAAAACGTCGAAACAAATTATTTTTATTGATAAACCTAATGCAGTGCAGTCTGAATTGAGAGTTGGACATTTTTCCAAAAGAAGAAACTCTGAAGATTTTTATGCTAGAACGATTTTAAACTCAATTCTAGGCGGGCAGTTTTCAAGTAGAATTAACTTAAACTTACGAGAAGATAAGGGTTTTACTTATGGAGTAAATTCAAATTATAGCTATAATGTTTTAGGAAGTACATTTGCAATTTCAACTTCTGTAAAAAGTGAAAATACCATTGAAGCTGTTAAAGAAATACTATTTGAACTTGAGAATGCAAAATCAACCATTTCCGAAGAGGAAATTACTTTTTCAAAATCATATTTAATTCGCCGCTATCCTTCTCTTTTTGAAACATATTCCCAAGTAGCGACAAATGTTTCTCTATTACCAATTTTTGATCTACAAACTGAATATTTTAATAATTATATCACCAATATTAATAAGGTTAGTTTAGATGAAGTTTCGAAAGCTGCTAATGATAGCATTATGCTGTACGAAATGGTAATTGTAATTTTGGGAAATAAAAATATACTTAAAGATACACTAGATAAATTTGCTGAAAATATCGGAGCTCAATATTCTAAAATTCTAAAGTAATTTATTCGGGCTTACAATTTTATTTCCTTTCTTAATATAGCTTGCTACTTGATCTTGAATTTTGAAAAAATCTGACACACTGATTTTAAATACTTTTGACTCAGCTAATTTAACATTGTTAAAGTGAAAATTTATCAATGAAATCAGATCTGCTTTATTTTCACCTTTTAACAAAACATAATTATTAAGTGGAATTATTTTACGGTTTCTTTTATTGAATTCATCTATAATAAAACTTTGCAGACTACTATCAAATCCAGATTGTTTAATATCCATAAAAAATATCCTTGGTGAATTAAACGATGAAATAATATTCTTAATATTCTGACTCAATTTTTCCAGTTCATAATCTTTATCAAGCTCAAATTCAGTATTATCTGAATCACTATAGAGGTTAACAAAATAATCTATTTTATTACTCTTAATTAATTCTGCTGTTTCAGTTGATTTTAATTCGAGAGGAAGTAAAACTCCAAATGGAATAGCTAATTGCAATAGAGTATTAAATTCATCGCTTTCAACTTCATTTAGATCAGTGATCAGAAATCCTATTTGGGAATATTCTCTAAAAAGTTGTAAACCGTATCTTAATTCGGATACAAGTTTTGTGTAATTACCTGATTTAATTTTAAGGCTGGTATAGCCATTTATCTTTTCTTCTTCAGATTCTATTAAGACAGGCTTTCCAACGAATGATTCATTAAGATCTTTTAATACAACTGGAATTGCTACTCCGGCTGGCAGCTTAATAATAAATTTGTAGGATAATGAATCGAATGTACCTTTATTTAATTTTCGTTTCTGAATCCACGATTGCTCAATTCCATACCTGGAAAGAGTATTAAAAAAGTTTAATTCAATTTCATTAATTGTCGAAAATTCTTTTATTTTCTCTTCTGTTTTTTTTTGAGTAATTCCTATCAACACATTGAGCAAAAGTAAAACTGAAACCACCGAAACAAAAACGTAAATAATCTTTCTTTTATTTATCATAAAACTATTTGTTTGTAAAAACCGGTTTTCTTTTTTCCAAAAATGCCGAAGTCCCTTCTTCAAAATCTTTAGTTCCGCAGCAGTTACCAAATAATTGTGCTTCTAAATCCAGTCCTTCTTTTTGAGTAAGATCATTTGTACTAACTATTGACCTTAAAGCTGCTCTGACTGCGATTTGTCCTTTAGTTGAAATTTTATTTGCCAAAGCCACAGTTTCTTCAAGTAATTGATCTTGCTTAATAATTTTATTAACCAAACCTATCCTAAAAGCTTCTTCCGCACTGATCATATCCCCTGTTAAAATATACTCTGCTGCCCTACCGGTGTTTATTAACCGTGCCAATCTTTGTGTGCCGCCATAACCAGGAATAATTCCTAAATTAACTTCGGGTTGACCAAATTTTGCATTTTCTGAAGCTATACGAATGTGGCAAGCCAGTGCCAATTCACAGCCTCCGCCCAGTGCAAAACCATTTACAGCTGCAATGACGGGTTTATTCAGATTTTCAATCAGATTAAAAATTCCTTGCCCCTTTTTTGCAAATACTTTCCCCGTATCTTCATTGCATTTATTGAGCTCACTAATATCTGCGCCCGCAACAAAAGCCTTTTCCCCGGAACCAGTTAAAATTATAATACTAACTTCATCATCTTCTTCTAATCTTGTAAAAATAATTTTGAGCTCATCCAGTGTATTCGAATTAAGAGCATTAAGTTTTTCTGGTCTATTAATCGTTACAACTGCAATTTTATTTTCAATTGACAGTACTAAATTTTTAAAATCCATTTTATTTTCTCCTACATTGAAAATGCCAGCGGTAGAGTTAACCGCAAATTAAGCGAAAGATATTGATTATTCTTTAAGTAATTATATGTAGCAATTATATCCATCAAGAAAAATGAAAGACCGCCTCCAATATGAAATCCAAATTCTGAAAGTCCTTCAAGATTATCTTTTTTATTTTGATCAATTTTATATTGAGAGTACTTTTCAACGAAAGCATAGGTAACTCCGCCCTCAATTATTGGCATTAGCAAAATCATATCTTTAATAAGTGGAGATAAAAAATATCTTGCACCACCATGAAAAGAAACTATATTAGTAGTTAAAGATGAAAGATCGGTATTTTTGTAATAATCATAATCACCAGGATGATTTTGATAACCAATATTTAAGTAAAAAAATAATGGGGCAAAGTCACTATCAGTGAAAGACAACATTCCATCAAAGCCCGCACCAATTGCTTGCTGGTCACCAAGTTCCCCGAAAGGTACACGCGGACCAACACCAAATGTTAAAAATAATCCACTTGCATTTCTTGGTTCAACACTCTGACCAAAAATTGTTGAAACACTGAATAATAAAATAAGTAAAGAGTATAATTTTAATCTCATTTCTAATTTACCTTTTCGCAGAATAACAAAAAAATATCTCTTAAATCTATGAGCACTAAATAATTTAAATAAATTCAACTACTTAAATTTATTTAATTAGTTCAGTCCCAATCCCAAATTTATAAACAAGTCTGCCGCCCCATTCAGCGGTTTTGTACAATAAAACTGAACCTCCGAATGCAAAAATAATAAATATATAATGCATGCGTGTGTCATTTTTCTTCTTTAACAAAAAATATAGTTTGAGAACTAAAACTGCCAGAAAATACCATATCGTAATCGAAGCAAAGTATTCATGTTTTTCAATCAAGTAAAAATGATATAGGTTAAGTGAAGGACTTTCAGATAAGTATTGAAATGCTTGATTTCCGGTTAGAACAGAAATTATTCCTCCAATAACGCCGATTATCAAGAATAATAAAATAATTTTATGGAGGTCTCTTTTTTTGAAAAAAAAATTTATTAGCTCCAAAATAATATATAAGTAAAAAAATGCAATTTGGAAATGTACAATAAGAGGATGTAACTGTGATAAAAATTCCAAATCATAATCCTTTTTGCAAATTGATCTATTTAATAAAATACAGAAGCCGGATGTTAATTACAAGAAAGTAGTTTAGTATTTCACTTTATACAAGAAGAGTCCTTTACCTGGAACCGATTCACCGGCAGCTTCTCTATTTTGAAGCGATAATATTTCTTCCAATAAATCATTATCTGTATTTGCCCTAGCCAATTTTAATAGAGTGCCAACAATCGTTCTTACCATACCATGCAGGAATCTATCTGCTTCAATCATAAATATTATTAGTCCTCTTGTATCTTTCCAATAAATTGAATTTACTTTGCATATTTTATTTTCAGTATCGGTTTTAGTCTTACAAAAGGAGGTGAAATCATGTTCACCTATTAAAGCTGAACTAATTTTTCGCAGCCGATCAAAATCTACAGAGTTAGCATAAGGATATAAATATGAATAATTACCAAAAAAGGGTGATTTTTCTTTACTAATTAAATAAATGTAACTTCTACGCTTTGCGTCAAATCTTGAATGAAAATTTTCATCCACTTCATTCATCTCATTAATGGAAATGTCATTTGGAAGAATTGAATTGAGCGAATATTTTATTTTTCTAATTTCATAATTCCGTTCAACTCTAAAGTTAGCTACTTGTCCTAATGAATGAACTCCGGCATCTGTCCTACCGGAACCAATAAGATTAACATCTTCATTTGTTATTTTCGAAATGGCTTTGAGAACTTCGTCTTGGATTGTATTTCTATTGGGTTGCGACTGCCAACCAGAATAATTAGTACCGTCATACTGAATTTTAATTTTATAATTAGGCACAAAATCTCTTCAGTTTTAAATCATATTCCGGTTTTAGATAATGAAACTTATTAGTACCTTTTTCTTACTGCTCCAACTCTTCAAGAATTTCTTCTTTTCTAATCGGGTCAACTTCACTTTCTGTCTTGAAACTGTGAAGCATTACATCAACTTGCTGAAGTAAACTTTTCTTTAAATATTTGGGTGCAAGAATTGATGCATCCAGCATGTAAATTCTTCTTGTTTCTTCATCATAAAAAGTATAACTGATAAATGGTCCGCCCATACTTTGATCATTAAATCTCCACAAACCTTGAGTCATCAGTGCATATCTTCCATTAAAATTAACTTCGGTATTCATTCTAAATTCATCATAAAGTTCAACATAAGCACTATCATCGGTTGTTCTGTAAAACTTTTTTGTAAGCTTATTTCTAACCGCAGTAATTGAATCAACTTCTAAAAACTCAGGAGATGAATCTTCAATCCAATGCACAAAAATCCATCTTTCCATATCTGTGTTTACGCCACGGCGAAGCCAAACAAAATTATCTTCCGGTTGGTCCATTGCTAATTGATAATCTGCTTGAATGTACATTAACCAGCCATAGTTATTTAATATTTTCGCCTCAACATTCTTTTGCTCAAATCTTGGATTGTACAAACCTTTAGCTAATCTTTTATTCGATTTTTCTCTGAAGTAATAGAATAAATCATCTTTCTTTTCGAGCATTTTTGATTCTAAACTTTTAATATCTTTCGCAGTTAAAATCATCACCAACTGATCATGTGCCCATAAATCGTAACGGTTGATCACAGATACCGAATCATCTAAAATTAACCTTGTAACATTCGAGTCTAAAATTGACCCAATATATTCAGATGTATATGATCCTGAATTGAGTGGGGCTAAAATTATTAAATTTTTCTTTAATTGAAACTGTTTCAAGTTATTGATGCTCTGCCTTTTTATTTGAAACAATTGTTCTGGTTGAGGAGTATGAATAATTTTGCCGAATGTTTCTTTAAGGGCATCTTCAACAAGAAGAAATTCAGATGAATCTGCAATTACATGAATTTCATCTTCGGGTCCTTTTGCTTTCTTTTTTGTTGAACAATTTTGAAGTAACAATGCTGAAATGACAATTAAAGATAAAGTAGTAATTTTTCTTTTCATATTAATTATTTGTTTAATGAGTGAGTATTAAACACAGAATATTACTTTTTAGTTCCTATAATTTAATAAAGAATTAGATTCGGTAGCCAAAAATAATACAAGCCCCACATTGTTAATCCAATTGATATAGGAATTGTAAGATTATCGTCTGCCCAACCGTAAGAAATATTTTCTACAATAGCACCAACTGCACCACCGATCAAACCAATAATAAACTCCATAAACAGGCTTTCAACTTTTGGAGCAAATATAACAACAATAATTGAAAAGAGAAAAAAGGCAAGAGTACCTTCCAAACTTTTTGATAGAAATTTATGTTTACCGAATCTTCTGCCAATTATTGCCGCGGCAATATCACAAACAATAAGCATTGCAAAAGCTGTAATAAAAATTATTTTGGGAAAGATCCAAAGGGTAATTGTTGCTCCAATAAAAACATAAGACGCACCATTAAGATTTTTTTTAATCGAATCATTTTCATGCTCACGCATCATAAAACCAAAAGCTTTTTGGATGAAAATGTTTAGAGGTTTTATGAAATGTCTGGAAAAATCAATAATAACTGTAGCTAGAGTGATAGGAATTAAAATGTTGAGTGCAGTTTCTTTGGAAATTAAGTAATAAATAATTGGAATTGATAAAGAACATAAGTGAATACTCTTTCGGAGTAATTCACTTTTGAAATCTATAGAACCGTTGTCAATTGGAGTCATTTCCCTTTTCAGTATTCTTGTCTTCTTCAGTTCGGCTCTTTTTTTCGTTTATCATTTTCTTGACGTGATCCGGTACATTTTCCGGAGATTGTTCGCCATTACCATTTCTCTTTGCCGGCGGTAGCTCTTCACCATGAAGAATTTTACTTATTTCTTCAGCATCAAGAATTTCTCTTTCTAATAGTTCTTCAGAAAGCTTATGTAATTCATCTAAATTTTCTTCAAGTACTTTTTCTGCTCTTTCCATGCCTTTCATTACAATGGCTCTTATTTCATCATCAATATCTTGTGCAGTCTGATCACTATAGTCGCTATGTTTTGTTATTTCTCGCCCAAGGAATATTTCTTCCTCATTTTTACCGTAAGCTAATGGACCAAGTTTTTCACTCATACCCCATTCGCAAACCATCTTACGAGCTAAGTTTGTAGCTTTTTCAATATCGTTGCCTGCGCCGGTTGTAAAATCATTAAAAATAAGTTTTTCAGCTGCTCTTCCACCTAAAGCATATGCAATAGTAGCCTCTAAGTAATCCTTTGAATATGTGTGTTTTTCATCAACAGGCAGATAGGTTGTTACACCAAGTGCTCTTCCTCTTGGAATAATTGTAACTTTATGCACTGGGTCTGATTCGGGAATTTTTAATGCAACTAGTACATGTCCAATTTCGTGGTAAGCAGTAATTTTCTTTTCTTTATCGGAAATGATCATACTCTTTCTTTCCATTCCCATCATTACTTTATCTTTAGCATCCTCAAAGTCATCCATGCTTACAGTTGTTTTATTCTGACGTGCTGCTAACAATGCCGCTTCATTAACTAAATTAGCAAGTTCAGCGCCTGCCAACCCAGGCGTTCCTTTCGCGAGGACTTTCAATTCAACTTCTGGAGCTAAAGGAATTTTTCTGGTATGAACTTTTAGAATCCCTTCCCTTCCTTTAACATCAGGTCGATCAACAACTACTTGTCTATCAAATCTACCGGGTCTCAGTAAAGCTGGATCAAGAACATCTGGTCTGTTAGTGGCTGCAATAATAATAACACCACTATTTTGTTCAAAACCATCCATTTCTACTAGAAGTGCATTAAGTGTTTGTTCGCGTTCATCATGTCCACCACCGAGACCTGCACCTCTGTGTCTACCTACTGCATCAATTTCATCTATAAAAATAATACAAGGAGCATTTTTCTTTCCTTGCTCGAATAAATCTCTAACTCTGCTGGCACCAACACCTACAAACATTTCAACAAAATCAGCACCACTTATGGAATAGAATGGAACTTCAGCTTCACCTGCAATAGCTCTAGCCATTAAAGTTTTTCCTGTTCCCGGAGGTCCTAACAATAAAACTCCTCTTGGAATTTTACCTCCAAGTTTCTGAAACTTTGTTGGTTCTTTTAAAAATTCAATAATTTCTTCAAGTTCCTGCTTTGCTTCATCAGCACCGGCTACATCTTTAAAAGTTACTTTAATTGAAGACCGAGAATTTAATTTTGCCCTACTTTTACCAAAATTAAAGATCCCTTTTGAACCGCCGGCTCCACCGCCACCTTGCATTCTTCTCATAATTAGAATCCAAATTCCTATCATAAGAACCCATGGCAAAAAGCTTATTAAAACAGTAAACCATTCATTAGAATCCAGAGTGAAATTATATTTTATTCCTTTTTCTTTCCAAACAGATTGCTGTTGTTCAATAATTTTTTCTATCACAATAACACTAATTTTATCTGTCAGAATTGGATTTTTACCTACCGGAACACTCTCTTCAGCTTTAAGCTTAGCTTCCAGAACATAATTATTAATTTCCGACTTTATAACTTTAATTTCTTCAATCTTATTATCAGTCAAAAGGTTTTCATAAACATAATAGTTTACTTCAATTGCTTCGCCGCGACCGGCATTCATAAATTGCATTATAATTACTGCTGCAATAATTACTG
>RCND010000650.1_pt1 | contig 20295 bp, 11 predicted proteins | sample 2041351 | NCBI WGS metagenome assembly RCND01 (sample SAMN09708230, study PRJNA481090) | Marine sediment metagenome, whole genome shotgun sequencing project. | biome: marine sediment; feature: ocean; material: sediment; isolation source: Sewage treatment plant 12B marine sediment (STP12B) ... | reverse complement strand
AAAAATGGTCGCGTAGCTCAGCTGGATAGAGCATCTGCCTTCTAAGCAGACGGTCACAGGTTCGAATCCTGTCGCGATCACGGATGAATGGAGAAGTCCCGCTTTTGGCGGGACTTTTTTATTTGGAGAAACCGTCACAAACAAGTTTGTGTAAGATTTCGACAAATAAAAAAGCAATCCGTCGATAGACGGATAAGGACTTTTCATTCTCAAAACGGATGGCATTCAGGATCACGCCAGTAATCCTTCAATCTTTAAGTGAGAAGGCAGAAGTGAGATGTGAGAAGTCGACAGACTGATAGGGTTTTACATTTTTAGATAAATCAGCTAAAACCATTTTAAACAACCTGCTTGGTCAACAAATCGGTCAACACTTTTTACAGCTTGTTTTATTTTTTTAAACACAAAAATAATTCATGTCTTACAGTTCATTTGACTTTCGTCTAAACAAACGTTTAATCTTTAAAGACGAAAGAAATGAAGCATTCACGCACTTTCTAAATCCTTTTCCGGATCAATACATCTCGAACAAAAAATAATGAGGCTAAAATTTACGCCCGGGTAACAGTCAATCAAAAACGAGTAAATATTAGTTTAAAATACCATGTTGCAATATATAGTCGAAATCCAGCTTCGTTTAACATTCAAAGGCAAACTTTACCCTCATTAAAATTAGGAGGATAAATTTTAGTTTTCATTTATAATTATTATTCATTTTATTAATCCTATCAAGTCATTGTATTTTTCCTATCATTTATGATAGGATTATATTAACTTTGTGATAGGAAAAGAGTTAAATTATGAAACTTAGCAATAGGCAACAGGAAATTATAAACATTGTTACAGCTAATGAGCAAATCCCTATCTCACAGATAAAGAAACGACTAGGAGATGCTATTAGTATACCTACGCTTAACAGGGATATCGCGAAGCTAGTTGAGAACAACTTTCTGCAAAAAACGGGAGCAGGTAGAACAACAGCATACATTATTACCCCTTACTACAAATTATTTGCACCAATAGAACCCAATACTTACTTCGATCTAGATCCTGATACACGTGGAGCATCTACAACGTTTAATTATGGACTTTTAGAATCTTTACATACAATTACTGTTTTTACTAAGGAAGAACAAAATTTTCTTGAAAGCCTTAAACAAGAATATCAAGCCAATATAGCTAACCTATCTTCTACATTATACCAAAAAGAGCTGGAACGCCTAACGATTGAACTGAGTTGGAAATCGTCACAAATTGAAGGTAACACTTACTCCTTATTAGAAACCGAAAGACTTTTTAAGGAAAAAAAGGAAGCTGATAACAAAACCAAAGAAGAAGCCACCATGCTTCTTAACCATAAGGATGCCATAACATACATTATGGACAATCAAGACCTTGCCGAAACACTTGATTTACGTCTTTTAGAAGAAATCCATTCTATTATGATGAAGGACTTAGACGTTAGCAGAAATATTCGAACACGTGCCGTAGGTATTACAGGTACGGCCTATAGACCTCTGGATAATGAACACCAAATTAGAGCAAATATTCAAGCCATGTGTGATTTAATTAATTCTAAAAATAACGGCTTTGAAAAAGCACTTCTCACCGTGGCACTTGTTTCTTATATTCAGCCCTTTGAAGATGGCAATAAGCGCACCGGGCGCATGATTAGCAACGCCTTGCTCATTGCCTATAAGGCTTGTCCATTATCTTATCGTAGTATTGACTCATTGGATTATAAAAAAGCCATGCTCCTTTTTTATGAACAAAATAATTTATCTACATTCAAAAAAATATTTATTGAACAAAATGAATTTGGTGTAAGAAATTACTTCCAGTAATCCTTCAATCCTTAAGGGAGAAGTGAAATGTGAGATGTGAGAAGTCGACAGACTGATAGGGACTTATAGCATTCTCAGCAATGAGTGCATTCAGGATCATGCTAATAATTCTTTTACCATATATATTATTTACCTGCTCTGCCCTAGCCCACTGGCCTCTTTATATTAGGCCTACTGCCCAGGCGGACTTAACCCATTCCATGAGATACTTTGATCTTCGGATAGTATACTTTATCAAGTTGTTATTGATTTTAGGGCTCAATCGAGTCAATTTCAATAAATGATTCCATGTAAAATACCCGAGTTAAACAAACTCAAAAGTTAAAACTTTACCTTACCTTTAATGTAAATCTTGCTCAGGATGAAGTTTTTTGACGAACTCAATCGTAGAAATGTTTTCAAAGAGACCTTGGCATATGTAGTTGTTTCATGGGTGTTAATACAAGTTGCTACAACTATATTGCCCATTGTTGAGGCCCCTGATTGGGTTTTAAAAACAGGTATTTTGTTTTTAGCGCTAGGTCTTCCTGTCTGGATCTTTTTTTCTTGGGCTTTTGAGGTCACTCCGGAAGGATTCAAAAAAACGGCTAAGGTTTCTGAAGCTTCTTCCGATATCACAATATCTAATGTCCGTTTTAATTATATCATAATAATCGGATTAATCGCGGCCGTTGCTATATCATTTTTTAACAGGTCAATGCCAAAAAAAAAGTTAGCAAATCTAATAACCAATAAATCCATAGCTGTTTTACCTTTTGAGGATTTGAGTTCTGGCGGTGATACCGAATGGTTTTGCGATGGTGTAACCGAAGATATACGAACCAACTTATCAAAAATAAATGGGATAGAAAAAGTTATTTCCTATACTTCTGTCATGCAGTACAAGGAGAATAGACCGACTATACCTGAAATAGGGAAAAAACTTGGCGTTTCTTACATTTTAGAAGGAAGTGTAAGAAAACAGAACAACCAGATCATTATTACTGCCCAATTGATAGATGCTCGTTCTGATACACATTTATGGGGTGATAATTATACTAGGGATCTTACAGATGTTTTTGCCATTCAGTCCGAAATTGCTGAAAGTGTTGCTAAAGAACTCGGAGCGAAAATCACACCAGATGAACAAGCAAACATTGAATCTGTTCCAACCTCTAATATAGAGGCTTACGACTACTATCTAAAAGCCAGCGACTTCTATTTGAAGGGAGTAGATTATAACAATAGGGATCTTAAAAAAGAAAATTTTAGCTATGCAATTCAAATGTTTGAACAAGCTATTGCGATTGATTCTAACTATGTATTGGCATGGATCGGATTAACACAAGCTCATAGTGATATGTATTGGTTTTATTATGAAGGTAATATTGATTACAAAATTAAAATTAAAGAGTGCCTTGACAAAGCAATTGCGCTTAATCCGGATTTGTTAGAAGTTCAACTTGGAGTTGGGTTATATTATTACCGATGCTTATTGGATTATCCTAAAGCCATCGAAATTTTTGAAAAACTGAAATCAAAATATCCCAATAATTCTGAATTATATGGCTGGTCTGGATATGTATATCGAAGGATGGGGCAGTTTGAAAAATATATAGAAAATACCGATAAGTACATTTCAATGAATCCTACTGTTTGGGGTGCTTATTTTGCAAAAGGAGAGACTTTAATCATGCTCAGAAAATATAAAGAAGCAGAATATTATTTGAAAACTGCTATTGAGCTAAACCCATCGGCAATCAATAGTTATATTTTTTTAACAAAATTGTATTTAATTATAGGGCAATTGGATATGGCAAGAACATTAATAAGTGAGATTAATTCACACGAAATGGATTACTATAAAAGTAACATAGAGTTAAACGATAAAAACTATGATAAAGCGATTAGTATTCTCAAGAGCTCTTCAAACACTTGGACAGTTAATCATGAGGTTTACACACCAAAGCAATTACATTTAGCGCTAATTTATTATATGATGAATAATAGAGAACAAGCGAATATATACTTTCAAGAAGCTAGGTTCATTTTGGAGGAGAAACTAGATGAACAGCAAAATGATTCTCGTATATTCAGTTCGTTAGGTATTGCTTATGCTGGACTCGGCATTAGAGAAAAAGCAATCGAGGCGAACAGTAAGGCGATGCGAATCATGAATATTTCTATTGATGCGCTTAGAGGAGTGCACCGTGAGTTAGACATGGCCAGAATTTTGATGATGCTTGGCGACCATAATAATGCGATCGAAAAACTAGAGTTTTTACTTCAGCAAAATAGTTTTTTATCGGTTGAATTACTAAAAAATGATCCGTTTTGGAATCCATTAAGAGAAATTACTGCTTTTAAAACTTTGATCGCTAATCCGAAATATCAAGTCACGATGATGAATAGATGATTCATTCCAATTATTGAAGTGAAACGCAATCAAATAGTTCATTAAATTTTTTACTATTGATTACGGCTTTTAGAATCTGTATTGAGGAGGAACAATTCCTTTCAAACGAAGATAGGTGGTTGCCTGTCCTTTGTGGTGTACCGTATGGTTATATGCCAGCATCAGTATATCATAATCAGAGGAATAAATCTTTCCGTCTATGGTTTCCGAAATATGAATTGGACTATACAGATCAGTTGGATTCAGCTTATTGAATACAGCTTCTAATCTTTCAAATCGCGTTTGCAAGTAAGCCAATACAATCTCTTTTTTAACTGATTCAACCTCCTTTTTATGTGGTGTGCCATCGAGGATCTCGGCATAAACATCCATACTAACGGCAATATGAGAAAAGAGCTTGGCATAAGACATGACCTCCTCAGTGGGTTTGAAACCTAACTGAGCATCCGGCATGGCCTCAAACACTTCAAAGGTGTGCATACGAAGTCCCTCCCACCTGGCAGAGAATGCTTTCATGAAATTCACGTCTGATACGGCATCTCCAATGTTTGATAAGACTGATGGAAAAGCGTTCTGGGTCAGAAGAAGCGATCCGACTCCAATCAGGCTAATTGATTTTCTTCTGTCCATAGGATTTTTTAGATAGAAATTAAATTCAAGTGAATGCCAAATAAAGTTATGAAAAAACCAAACAACGTCCAAGGCAATGGATAATCAAAGTAAAAAAAAGTAATCATCAGCAATAGCATGGTTTTGACATTGATTTGGGATGGAAAAAGGTTGATTTAAGGGATGTTTGATTTACAATAAGGTATAACAATAACTAAATCAGAGATGTGCCTTAAATTGTTTTGATCTAGATTAGACGCAAATTTAATCCATTCTTACCCTTCCGGATAATAAACTAAGGGAGCGGGGTCTGGTAAATTCATATCTCTGATGATTTTTAAGAACCTTGGATCTTTACGTATTTCATCAGAAAAGAACAATATTCTTATCCAAGGGTACCAGCCATGTTTCTCTTTATAGTTTAAGTATTCAAAGGCTTTGTCAAAATCTTCCAATTTATCATACATACTTGCTAAAACCAAAGCGCGATAACCATTAAGAGGGTGTTTTTCCAATTCGCTGATCATTGCTTTTGCTTGATTAATATAACCGGCTTCAATAAGGGCTGGTCCGTATCCAATAATCCATCCTGGATCCATTTCATAAGCCTTTTTAAGCATTTCCAAACCTTCTTCAACTTCACCCTGATCAAAAAAGATTCCTCCTTCAATATAAATGCTTAAAGTATAACCATTCTCCATCTGAGCTGCCTTTTCAGTTTCTAGTAAACCTTTCTCATATTCACCCACCATACTATACAAACCTCCCAACCAAGCCGTATGCAAAGGAACAAAGGGGTCTAATTCCTGAGCCAATTTGTGTTCGGCAATGGCTTCATTCATCCTGCCAAATAAGGCAAGATACCAAGCCCTGTGGTAATGGTTATCGGCAAGGTTTGGATTCAGTTTATTGGCCCGTTCAAATGCATGTTCCGCTAAGGCCCAGTCTTTCCCAAAATAGGTGTGGTAATGCGACAGGGCAGCCCAACCCAAGGCTATGGTAGAATCCAACTCTATGGCTCTCTTGGCGGCTGCCAATGCTTTAGGAAATACATCAGGAGGCGGATCAGGACTATGCCCCATATTTATATAGGATTCGGCGAGAAAAGCATAGGCATAAGGATCCGCAGGGTTTCTGTCTAAAGCCTCTTCAAGGTACACCATGCCACGCTGCCAATCTGCAATCGAATATTTATTGATATAGTATTTTCCTTTGAGATATAATTCATAAGTTTCTGGCTTAACAGATCGAAGGCCTGTCCAAAGTTCTGCATCTTCTAATTTAACCACAATGCCCATTTGTCTCGCGAGATCGGACGCAACTTCGGCCCATAAGGTTCTCACTTCAGAAAGGTCTTTGGAATAGCTTTTTTGCCAGATAGCTTCGGTATCCATTAATTCTTTGAGCTCTAAATTAACGGTTATGCTGTTTAACTGACGTTCAACTGTTCCTTTTACAAAATAATCTACCCCCTTGATCACATTTGACATAAGGATAGTGGGAGATTGAAAACCAGCACTTATCACCTGCGTAGACCTCTGGTTAATCACTGTTAATTGATCTACTTTTGACAATTGATCTATTAAGGCTTCTGTCATTCCCGTTGTAAAATAGGCTTCCTCCAAATCAACGGTCTGATCCACAAGAGGTATTACAGCAACTTTCTTACTATCAATTTTGGGTGCATCATTATTCCAATTGGAGCCGGCCCAAAAACTAACGGCAACAAGCAACAACACCGCGATTCCCACCGAACCGGCAATCACTTTATTCAATCTTTTATTAGTTAATTTTAAGGTTTCTTCATCGGTAGGGCCGTCATCCGTTTTTTGAAAGCCATCAGCTGTTAAATCGTATACCCAGGAAAAAGCAACCCAGAAAATGAGGCCAACCGATAAAATATAAATCAAGGCTTTAAGCACATATTCGGGAGCATTAAAGGCGGGTAAGACTGTGGAAGCGATTTGAATGACAATCCATGAAATAGCCAGGTAGGCAATGGTAGATTTAAAAACATGCCTACGTTTGAGCTCTGATATTAAAGTACTCCATTTCATACGTAACAAAAATTATCACAATTACGCAGATCTGATAAGATAAGGAGCTATAAGTTACGTAATTATCTTTAAAACACCAACTTACAAAGGATTTTTATGGCTTTATTACAAAGGGCATTTACAACATATCTTAGGTCTGGTATAGATAGTCCGAAACAGTAAAGCACTGGAAGCAATTCAGTTAGCGACCTACACTTATGGAGGTACAGATGGCGTGACCGGCGAAGATTATTCTAATGGAGGTTGGAGATCATATATCCCTCACTCATTCCAATGCGTAATAGGTAAATAATGTTTTTTTAACAATGCTTTAAATCGTTCTTCTTTTCTATAAGGATTAATTTCTTTTCATCAGCCAAGTAGCATAGGCTTAAATATTAATTGTTCGGATAAATAAATGATACTGTTTGGACAGTATTTGATATAGTTCGTCCAAATCAAATTAGTTAATATGGTATATATTAGTATGTTTAGATTCGTAATTTATATATCATTCGAATCATCAAACTTATGAACCTTTGAAAGCCTACCCTGCATCGACAAAAGTCGATAATATCAACAAAGATTCAGTTGAATCATTCCAAGCAAATTTCGGAGGACCATTGATTGGCGAAGACCTAACCAAACTAATCCATCCTAAATGCAACTAAAACAATCCCTTATTATTGCTATTTCAATGGCTATTTTAAGCATTATTGCTTGGGAATTCTATTGGCGCAGTCAAGGCTATTATCCAGATTATGATAATGATGAAGCCTTATGGTCAGATCAAAGGGCTCGGGTTAATAGTGCTGCAAAGAACGATATACTTCTATTAGGGTCTTCAAGAATTCATTTTGACATACAATTAGATGTTTGGGAACAATCCACAGGTATTAGACCTATTCAGTTAGCTTTCCCTGGATCTTCTCCTGTACCCGTTTTTAATGATATAGTAAATAAAACAGATTTCAACGGTACTATAGTAATTGGTGTTACACCTGGGCTATTTTTTTCTGGAACAACTGCAGAAATCAGACCTTATAGAAGCTCGGATAATAAAGTGAAATATTTTTATGACCAAACCTATGCACAGCATCTTAATCATAAATTATCCATCCCTTTTCAAAAAAACCTTGCTTTTATTAACGATAAGGATGGTATTAGTGGTATCAAACTAGAAGAATTAATCAACAAAATATCAATAGGTAACAGAATTAAACAAGGGTTTCCACCCTTTCCAAAATTCGCAGATATATCTTTAGATAGAAACTTGAGAATGATAGAGAAAACTGTTACAGATACATCTTTTGCCAACATGATTAAGAAAGTATGGAGTTACAAAGCAACTGACACCACACCGCCAGAGCATGTTGACAAAAAAGGTGTTATACAACTTTTTAAAAAAGACGCAAAAACCTTTATGGATAGAGGCGGTAACCTTATTTTATTGAGATGTCCTTCTACCGGATATTACAAAAGAAAAGAAGCAATTTTTTATAAAAGAGAGGTGTTTTGGGATTCTCTTTTGGTTGAAACTGGCGCCAAAGGCTATCACTTTAATGACTATGACCAATTTAGTAAATTAATTTGTCCCGAATGGTCTCATCTTTCTGGAAAAGACGCAGACTATTTTACTTCTGAAATAACCGAAATTATGTTGAAAGATCAAGTGATACCAACAATAAAAATAAACTAATATGAAACTAAAACAAAGCTTTATTATTGCTATAATAGTGGCCATTATAAGTATAATTACTTGGGAATTTTATTGGCGTTCTCAAGGGTACTACCCTACTCTTAACGATGAACGCTCACTATGGGCAACTACAAGATCTAATGTTGAAAAAGCAACAAAAGATGATGTTGTTATTTTGGGAGCATCAAGAGCCTTTTTTGATATCCAATTGCAGACTTGGGAATCGATCACAGGACGAATGCCTATTCAATTAGCATCAACTGGTTCATCCCCTTTACCAACTTTCCATGATATTGTTAACAATACAAATTTTACAGGAACTATTCTTATAGGTGTGACACCGGGTTTGTTTTTTTCAACAACAAATCCGCAAGCTTTCCCATGGAATAGACCACAAACTAAAGTAGATTTTTATAAAAACAGAACTTATGCACAGCGATTAAATTATCAACTTTCGGTTCCTCTTCAAAAAAACTTTGTGCTTATGTCAGCAGATGAAGAAGAATGGTCTGATGATATAGATTTAAAATCGTTATTAAGAGCAGTTAAAATTAGCAACAGAACTGGTGAACCTAATCAACCACCTTTTTATTATTTTGGTGATATAGATTCTAATAGTAATATGCGCATGACAAAGAAAACAGTAACCGATACCGCATTTGCAAATACCATAATAAAAGTATGGCATTTCTTTGGAGCCGGCGCTCCACCGCCTGATAAAGAATCAACAATGGAATTCTTTCTAAAAGATTTAAAAAAATTTAAAACTAGAGGTGGTAATGTTGTGCTTATGAGATGCCCCTCAAGTGGTGGCGTAAGAGCAGGCGAAAACAAAGGTTTGCCTAGAAATGAATACTGGGACGATTTAGTTAAGCAAGCAAATATTAAGGCATACCATTTTGAAGATCATGAATCTTTAAAAGACTTAAGATGTCCTGAAGAATCACATTTATCAGGAGAAGATGCAGATTATTATACAAAAGAATTAATAAAACTAATGAAAGCAGATAATGCTATTGCCAACCTTTAAATAAAAAAACATGTTATTTAACTCATTAAGCTTTGTACTATTCTTGGTAATAGTTTTGGCCCTTTACTACTCAAAGTTTTTAAACTGGACTTCTAAAAAGGGCATGCTATTATTAGCAAGTTATATTTTTTATGGCCTATGGAATCCTCCATTAGTTATCTTGCTTTGGATTTCAACTATGGTCGATTGGACTGCCGGTAAAAAACTAGCAGTTGAAGAAAATGAGCGCAAAAGAAAAATGTGGCTTATTTTAAGTATGGTTGTAAACCTAGGGTTTCTTGCCTTTTTTAAGTATCGTGATTTTCTACTAGATAATTTCACAACTGTGGTAAGCACTTATGGGTACGGTTACAAAGCAGAGCCCATGGATATTATTTTACCAATGGGAATTTCCTTTTACACCTTCCAAACCATGTCCTATACTATTGACATGTACAAACGAAAAATTGAACCAGCTAAGACCTTTTTAGATTTTGCTTTATATGTTACATTTTTCCCGCAATTAGTAGCTGGCCCTATAGTAAGAGCACAAGATTTAATTACTCAATTTTATGAAGAAAAGAAAGCTACGTTAAACCAGTTTATTTGGGGAATATTTCTACTTACAATTGGATTATTTCAAAAAGTAGTTATGGCAGATACCTTGTTATCTGCAACTGCGGATAAAGTTTTTGGATCTGACAAACTATTACATGGTGTTGATGCCTGGGTAGGAACTTTAGCATTTTCCGGTCAAATATTTTTTGATTTTGCTGGTTATTCCACCTGTGCGATAGGTATTGCTTTGATGCTAGGGATCATCCTGCCAGATAACTTTAAGTATCCGTATGCTTCTTTAGGGTTTTCTGACTTATGGAGGCGTTGGCACATTACCTTATCAAGCTGGTTAAGAGATTACTTATATATTCCGTTAGGAGGAAACAGATATGGTATTTTAAGATTATATGTAGCTTTAATGGTAACTATGTTAATAGGTGGTTTATGGCATGGTGCTGCATGGACGTTTATAGTTTGGGGTGGTTTACACGGTACCTATTTAATTTTAGAACGTTTGCAACGAAAATATCTTCCATTTAAAATAACTGCTTGGAATGGCATGTTTCTGGCGTTTACAACTTTTTCTTGTGTAAACATAACTTGGGTGTTTTTCAGAGCCAGAAAATTTGAAACAGCTTGGAGCATGATCAAATCAATGTTCTATATGCAAACTAATGGAGAAAAAATACTGGATACTTTTACAATACTAAAAGTAAGTACTGTTGTTGCCCTACTATTTCTTTGTCATTGGTTTATGCGAAATACCTCTTTAAAAGAAGTTTCATTAAAAATATCTCCTTTGCTTTTAGGTATAGTATGGGCCGTTATGATATTTTTAGTGATCATCGCACAAGGTAGCGGTGAACAATTTATTTATTTCCAATTTTAACATATTGGCAAATTTGGACCATGTCAATTATCTTCGTTAAACTTTGTTGAGCAAGGGAATGACAAATAAAAAAGTGTATCTGTCGACAGACTGATACACTTTTTTCATTCTCAAAATGGATGGCACTCAGCCAAAAAGTTGAATCCTGAATTAAATTTATTATTTAGGTTTGTAAGGAGCACTTAAAGTTCCTAAACGCTGGCCCATAAGGACAGATATTGAACCCAATACTCCTTTTTGGAACAGTAAAATATTCAAGGAACCTCCATAGGCAAAATGACCCAACTCATCACCTTTGTGAATTGCCACAGGTTTGCTACCTGGCGGAACCATAGTGGAATGGTGATTAACCACTGATGAAAACAGTGCACTGATGGTATTTAATCCAACGGGAATTTGAGCAACGAACCCGTGATTTTTAGTTTTAAAAATAAAATACGCTCGATGGAAATCTTCGAAAATGCTAAAATCTGTCGTACTCTCTCCAATATTGCCATGATTGAACCAATCTTCTCCATCTGTAATGCCATTGTAGATTCCTGGAAGTTCTTTTGATTCGATAATCTCACCAGTAACAGGAGAATGATAGCGATGGTAACTATTAGGCATTAAAACACAAGAGACCGCAGTTCCTCCTACAAATTTTTGTGCATAAACAGAATCCGCTAATAATTCTTTGACATTTATATATCTGGTTTTTACTTTTAAAGGCGTTGATAGTGTAAGGTCTGATTCGATGAAATTGATTTCAGAATCAGCGGGTGCAACAGCTACAGAATCTACATTGACATCAGCTATGGGTCTTGGATTCACTTTCATATTTAATTTTCGAGTGAAAAAATCATTAAACGATTTAAATCCGCCAGGAGGCGTAATGAACTGATTCATGTGAGATGAGTGGTCATTAACCCATTTATAAATATATTTTGTAGAACTAGGTGAATCCATAAAACGACCACGCGCCATAATGAATTTTACGGTCCAATTAAAAATTTCTTTTGTGAAAGGAAGGCTTTCATCACTTCTGGACTCTAATCTGTTAAGAAAATTAAAAGCCTTTTTATTTTCAAGATAGAAAAAAGTAAATGGTTCAATTTTACCTAAACCTTTTGAAGGTTGAGGTAAAAATGTAAACCATTTTTTAAAATAGTTTATAAAATATTCTATTGATGCTCCTGTCCAAGGATTCTCAACAACTTCATGTTCGTAATATACTGTAGGAGTAAGGTTTTTGATGGCTTCCTCATATGCTGATTTAACTTTATCATTACTCATTATGACCTTTAATTCTTCTATAAGGTCCTTAATGTGCTGGTCTAGTTCTGGGTCTAAATGGATTGCTTCTTGGTTCATAAAGGCATAAAGTTTAGGATTGATTCTTGATTTGGGATTCTGTATAATTTATTACGGTGCAAACCTCTCTTACAGAAATAAAAGGGTTGGCCTGATAAATCCCGTTGCAAATTAAATGAACCATACCTGGTGGTGTATAAAATTGAACTTTATCCGGACTTGTAATCAACATATCTCTGGCTATTTGAAGGTCTTTTTGAACATTTGTGTAAAATTCTTCATAAGCATCTACGGGGTCTATTGCTCCTCCTTCAACAATGCTCTTCCAATTTGTTACAACACCTAATAATGCCCAGGCAGCCATGACCTCAGGTAGTGGGTCAGATTTGATAAAGGATGAAATAATTTCCATAAAACCACCAAGGCCTTTAAGTTTTTTAATTTCATTCTCAAAATCAGGTAATGCATTCTCTTTTCCTCCAAATACAGTGAATAGCTGCTGAAAAGTAGATTTGAGATAAGTGCTCGAATCTTTAGCTGCATGAATTTTTGCATGGGCGATCATCACCTTATCAACGATGGGCATAGCATGAAAAAGAAAATCCAGACGACTAATTCCCATTCTTTCATGGATCTTGTCAATAAACCCTAAGATAAAGGCACTTGTCATGATTTGGCCCGCATCCAGCATATCTGCATAGACTTCAACCAGCTCTGCAACTATTTCAGCAGTAGATTGACAGGCCCAACTTGTAGCATCATCATGTCCAAGAGGTTTTTTACCCTTGAAGTTTTTCAATTTATTTGCCAATCTTGCCGATTCATAAGCATCGTACTCTTCCAAAGAGAACGGCTGAATTTGCTCAGGGGTAAATTCTTGTAACTTCCAAAGAGGTACAAAGTCAGTTTCATCTTTAGCAAGAAACCCAGGGTCAGGACCTATATAAGAATTGTAGAATAATTTAAATTTTTCAAAAAGTTCGGTACCCTGCTGAGCTCCATAGACTTCTTTAAATGAATGTAGATTGTGAGGTAGATTCATTGCTATTGTGGTAACTAGAGTCTTGTGAGCCGCGCAATATGTATACCAGGATTCGTCTTCTCGCAAATAGCGTTCAAATAGAATCCAGTCTCGGTAAAACATTAAAGCCGTATTAATATTGACCGGTCTGAATTTTGAATCTTTATAGGCATCTGCATTTCTATTTGGAAACATTACCCCCGTATTCAAACAAACGTCAACGTATCGATGATTCTTATTTATTGTTGATTGAGGAACTCCTTTTAAACCAAGGATTTGAATGTTTGCAGGATAGCCAAAAACCGTTTGATTAGCAACTCCATTCACACCAAATCTATGGCTGTGATAAAGCATTGGAGAATTTGTCGTGTATCCTTCCCCATAATAAGCTCCTAGATGAGTGAAGCCCATTTCAACTTTATCCTCAGAACTTGACATGAGATCTTGAAGAGTTCCTTTGTTTTGTTCCGGATGAAAATAATTGACCAATGCATAAATTGGTTCATCTTCAGCCAACCCCATTTCCTTTCTCAAGAAAGAATCTATGAGATAATATCCGGATACCAATTTATCATCTTTTGTCTTGACATTTCCATGGTCACTTACCGGAATAAAATGCATTCCTATTGAACCGTCAGGTAATCTATATTGATAATCTTTTACTCTAAAGGATGTGTTATTTGGAAGTTGGATTTCTGTTGATCCAAAGTGCTCTCTTGAAATTTGATAATTTTTTAATGCTAATTCAGTTAGCTCAAAATCTCCGGGAAAAACTGATTCTCCAGTGTCGTGAACTAACTTATTTCTGTGAGGAATTTTCATAATATTTAGGTTTAATTGTTTGAAATACAGGTGTTTTTGATTTTCTACAAGATAATTAGATTATTCAATAAAAGCAACTATCTTTATAAAAACTCATATTAATGATATTCAGACGGGCTTTAAGGAATGGTGCTTTTTTGTTGATTTTACTGTTTTTTACTGGGTGTACAGATTTCACAAAACTTGAATCTGAGCGAGGAGTTTTGGATGCTAGTCAGTGGGATTTTAATAAAAATGGAATAACTAATCTAGATGGTCAGTGGGAGTTTTACTGGAGTCAATTAATCGAGCCCAATGGTTTTGCAGAAATGACTCCATCTGCCTATATCAATTTACCAAATGTATGGAATAACCTAGTTATTGATGGAGAATCGCTAGATGGAGATGGCTATGCAACGATGCGATTAAAGGTTGTGACATCAGGTAATGTGAAAAGAATGGGATTGAGAGTTCCGTTTCATTTTACTTCTTATAAATTATGGATCAATGATAATTTGATGGCTGAAAATGGTGTTGTAGCTAAGGATAGGATCAATACTTTACCACAAACCGTTCCGAATTACGTTTATTTTGATCTACCTTCTAAGGAATTTTATATTGTGCTTCAGGTAGCGAACTTTACATTCAATAAAGGAGGAGCACCAGCTCCTTATAAATTAGGTTCAGAACTAAATATCAGAAAATTTAGAACCAGAAGTATTGCTTTCGATCTGTTTTTAACGGGAAGTCTTTTTATTATGGCACTATACCATTTTTCCTTTTTTCTTCTCCGAAAGAAAGAAATATCAACCTTATTTTTCAGCTTGCTCTGTTTTCTTTTTGTTTTGAGAACAATTGGATTAGGGGAGACTTTTTTAATTGAAGTTTTTCCTAATTTTAATTTTGAGAATTATATTCGCTTAATTTTTGTGGGCTTTTTCTTCGGACCGGTGCTTTTTATTCTTTTTATTCAAAAACTTTTTCCTGATGAGGCCAAGCCCATAATTGGAAAAATTTACATCTTTCTTGGAATTGTATTTGGATTGTCTTTATTATTTCCATCTAATGTATCTACTGTCGCAATTATTCCATATCAATTAGTCGTTTTGACCTCACAGATCTATTTGATATATATATTAATACGAGCCATGATAATGAAAAGAGAGGGGGCTTTGATAGCTTTTATAGGCACTTTTGTTTTCATAGGGACAGCATCAAATGACATTTTATTTGACAATCAGATAATCAATACGGACTATTATAGCCCCTACGGACTCTTCTTTTTTATTTTTTGTCAGTCGGTACTGCTTTCCTTCAAGTTTTCAAAATCTTTCGCGTCTATTGAAAATTTATCACTACGAATTCAGGCGATCAATAAGGCAAACAGCCGGTTTGTACCCAGTCAATTTCTAAGTTTTTTAGGTAAGGATAGTATTGTGGACGTAAAGCTTGGTGATAATGTCACCAAAGAAATGACGATTTTCTTTGCAGATATTCGATCTTTTACCACAATTTCAGAAGGTTTGACCCCTGAAGAAAACTTCGATTTTATAAATAATCTTCTGAAGCGTTTTAGTCCAATGGTAAGGCAAAATAATGGCTTTATAGATAAATTTATGGGCGATGCGATAATGGCTCTTTTTCCTGATGATCCAAAAGATGCCTTGCTGACCGCTTCAGAAGTATTGGAAGAATTAAGAAATTACAACAAGATGCGGGCTATTGAGGGGTTAAAACCCATTAAGTTGGGAATTGGGATAAACACAGGCACCCTTATGTTAGGAACTATAGGAGAGGATGAACGTATGGACGGGACCGTGATCTCTGATTCTGTCAATTTAGCCTCTCGTCTAGAGGGACTCACCAAAACTTTTGGTTCCAATATAATCATCAGCGAAAACGTTTTAAATCGGGTCAAGAATGAAATTGAAATACAATATCGATTCCTTGGTATAGTCTTTGTCAAGGGAAAGTCAATATCAGTCACAATTTATGATATCTTTTCTTATGATGCACCGGAAATAATTGCTAAAAAGAGGCAAATCAAGAAAGACTTTGAAGAAGGAGTTCGGTACTTTGAAGAACAAAAATATGATGAGGCACGTTTTTCTTTTGAGGGATGTCTCAAGATATATCCAGAAGACAAAGCCACCAAGCATTATATTGGGCGAATTGAGACTGATCTTAGACTTATCGGTACAGGGTTATAATTTATTTTTTGAATGCCATATCCAGATATTAATGGTTCTAACCAAGATTCTGAAAAGAAACTTCCTGAATACTCATAATGTGTCTTTATATCTGAAGTTCCCTGAAGTTTGGTGAAAATTAGTATAAATACAGAAGAATCATAATGGAGAATTAATTTCTTTATTGAATTTTTATACTCATGCCCTACTGCATATTTTCCAATTTATCTAATAAATATATTGAGACAGTTAATAACATGATATTGTTAAAATAACGGAGCTTTTTTTACTATACAATATAGCGCTTAACATCATCTATAATTATCTAAAAACTCCTCCATGCTCAAGGCTGGTTTCAAGTTTTTAGACAAATAATGTTCTTGATAAATCTTGTAACTTCTTTTAGCGAAGCTACTGACCGTTTTAGTCGATTTTAACTCATCTTGTAATAGTGTTTTCATAGTAGAAGTTCTTAGAGGGGTTAACTATTCTTATATACTAAAAATCAAGGCAATAGTCAATATTACAAAAATTATACTATATGACCAAAATATTTTAAGAATGGATGCGACACACTTGGTTTAAAGTAAACTTTTCATGTGTTTTAATAATAAATATTATCCAGTTAAAAATCAATCACTTAATAGTATGTTATCCATATCTAATTATTTAAACTTTCTACCTGTCGTATAAGGAGCTCCTGCGGCTTCCAATGCTGCTTCATAAATATCCATGTCGTTCATATAAATAACCAAGCTTTTACGAAACGTTTCAAATTCGCTGGTCGCTATTTTTATATTTTGCTGTTGTGTTTCTGTTGGAGTTTGACGAGTTCCCCAATGCCCGTATGCGACTGACCCTACCCTAGACCGAATGGAAGGTGAAGTTGATTCATCTTTGCTTTGACGAATTCTATCACCATTTAAATCAGCTCTTAAGGCCGATAATTGCTCCTCAAGATCATACATTTTTGTAAATAATTCGGGTAAGGCTTTAGGTGTCTGTTTTAAAGCAGCTTTCATATGCCTCAGTTTTTCACTGGCCTCTCCTAATTTTCTATTGGCGCTTGAGATCTGTCTGCCCAACTCGCTGGTTTGTTGTTGAAATTCAGCAACAGCCTTAAAGTCAGTCCCTGAAACTGTTGTAGACACAGGCTTTACATTAAATGTTTTAGCAGTCCCTTGTGATTGCAAATTACCATTATGTTCTACATAAAGTTCTACTGTATACTTTCCTGGGGCTACAAGAGGACCTTCACTATCTCCTGCCCAAGGTGGTTTAAAATCTGGTACAATCAGGTTAATAGGATCAAGTGCAGGAAGTTTTAAATCCCAATTGGCTCGATGCAATCCTTTTTTTGCCTTGCCTTCGATCCAGCGTATACCCTCACCATTTTCATTTCGCACCAAGAGTAAGACACGTGGTTCATTCTCATTCGATTCTTCCCGAAGACTTTCCCAACCCGGAAAGGGTGTACTTGCATTTTGCTTACGTAAGGATTTTTCTGTTTCTTTTCTTACTGATTTTTCTGTTTTTGGCAAGTCGTTCAGGTAATAGGTGAATACTGCTCCAAATGGAGGGTTTTCACTTACAAAGCTTGTGGAGCCCAAAGATGGCATTCCTTTGGCCTGCATAGGTGCATTTGGAACATACCACCAGGCATCACGCACTTCAAAGAGCGTATTTGACTTATTTTTGGTCACATTTGTGATTTCTCTTAGAGGTGAATAATCATCAAGCACATAGAACCCACGCCCGAAGGTAGCACCTACTAAATCATTGTCTCTTTTGTGAAGTTCAATATCACGAAAAGGAATATTTGGCACCCCTGCATTGAGTTTGATCCAATTGACACCCTTATTTACAGAAAAATAGATGCCAAATTCGGTGCCTATAAATAAAAGGTTTTCATCCTGATGATCTTGTTTTATCACCCATACTATGGTACCTTTTGGTAGGTCACCTGAGATAGACTTCCAAGACTTTCCTCTGTCAGAACTCATAAAAACATATGGGCTGAAATTACCAAACTTGTGCGCATCCGCAATGGCAAATACAGAATTTGGGTTATGGTTAGAAGCTTCAATATCATTGATAAATGAACGTAAAGGTACTTTTGGAAGGCTCGCGCTTTTGCGCCAATTTTGTCCTCCATCTTCACTTACCTGAATCAAACCATCATCTGACCCTGTATATAGTAATCCTTCAACCTTTGGAGATTCAGAAATTGAGGTAAGGGTGGCATATTTTGACATGGCACCATTGTCATATAAGTCATCCACACTCCACACACGACCGATCATTTCCAGTTCATAGCGATTGGTGTTGGTAGTGAGATCCTGGCTAATGGGCGTCCATGAATTACCTCGATCATTGGTCTTCCATAATCGATGAGATCCAAAATAAAGACGTTTATTATCATGAGGACTAATCAAAACTGGACTGTCCCAATTCCATCTTTCCGGTGCATCGTTTGGCCCTGCCTGGGGTTGAATGTTTAAGACTTCTTCACTAATGCGATCATAGCGATGCAGCAGCCCCTGCTGAATTTCCATATATGCGATATTGGGATCTTCAGGGTCAAATGTCGAATCATATCCATCAGCGCCTAAGGGCACGGACCAATCCTGATTACGAACTCCCTCAACGTTCATTGTTCTTGAAGGTCCAATTAAAGTTCCCAGATCCTGTGCACCTCCTATGATATTATAAAAGGGTACTGTATTATCGAGTCCTAATTTGTAAAATTGTGAGATCGGCAGGTTCGGAAAATGTCGCCATTTACTTCCCTCATCAAAAGTTTCATACAATCCGCCATCGGTGCCCGCGATCAAATGTTTAGCATTGTCAGGATCGATCCACAAGGCATGGTTGTCACTGTGTTTTTCTCGCCCTGTTCCCAGATAATTGAAGGTTTTCCCACCATCTCTACTAACATGTAGAAAAACATCCATTTGGTAAATCAGGTCCGGATTTTTAGTAGAGACCTCTATTTCCTGATAGTAATGTGGCCCGGTTCCTCCGGAAGTATAACTATTTCGTTTCTCCCAGCTTTCTCCCTTATCCATTGACCTGTAAAAACCCTTTTCTTTACCATTTGCCTCAATGGTTGCATAAACTAATTCAGGATTTGCAGGAGTCACTGCAAGGCCAATTTTACCCATATCACCTTTTGGCAAGCCTGTTTTTACTTGACCGAAAGATGTTCCGTTGTCTGTAGATTTATAGATACCTGATTTTGGCCCTCCGGCTAGCAGCGCCCAAGTATGTCTGCGACGTTGATAAGCAGCCGCATAAACAATATCTGGATTTGCAGGGTCAAATTCAACATCTGTGACTCCTGTATTTTCATCTATTTTGAGTGCCAATAGCCATGTTTTTCCTCCGTCCTCGGTTTTATACAAGCCACGCTCACCACCTGAAGACCATAAGGGTCCTTCTGCTGCGACATATACATGATCACTGTTACGAGGGTCGACCAATATTTTACCGATATGCTCAGATTTCTTTAGGCCCATTTGCTGCTCATTACTTTTATACACACCATCTCCCCAGCCTACATGTCGGCCACTCACATTTTCTCCGGTACCTACCCAGATCACGTTTGCATTATTTGGGTCAATGCTTACGGTGCCTATTGAATAAGACTGCTGTGCGTCAAAAACAGGTTGCCACGTAATTCCGCTATTACTGGTTTTCCACAAACCACCAGAACCAACGGCGACAAACCAGGTACTTGGATCAGTAGGACTTACTGCAATATCTGCAATCCGCCCACCCATAACGGCAGGGCCAATCCCACGCAGGCTAAGACCCGAAACAGCTTCGGTTATTGCCTCTTTATTTTGCGTTTGCGCAAAAGTAGCAGTGTAGACAAAAGAAGAAATAATGAATAGTAAGGCGGCGGTAAAGTTGTTTTTAGGCATATTAAAAAGGTCTTGATAGTTGTTAA
>RCND010000624.1_pt1 | contig 20320 bp, 19 predicted proteins | sample 2041351 | NCBI WGS metagenome assembly RCND01 (sample SAMN09708230, study PRJNA481090) | Marine sediment metagenome, whole genome shotgun sequencing project. | biome: marine sediment; feature: ocean; material: sediment; isolation source: Sewage treatment plant 12B marine sediment (STP12B) ... | reverse complement strand
CCTCTGAATATTCAGAGGCTTTATAAAAATGTTTAACAGTATTTTAAAGTTCCAGTGTGCTTAGGACTTCTTTAAGAGTAGGGTCTGAAGGCCGCGGTGCATTTGAATTCACAATATTCCCTTCTTGGTCTATTAAGATGAATCTGGGAATACCCTTTATATTGAAGGCAGTAACGAAATCAGAATTCCAATCCTGATCGGCCAAGATCTGTATGCCCTTAAGGTCTTCTTCTTCAATCATTTTTAACCACTTTTCTTTATGTTCCATTTTGTCAATTGATAGGCTCACAAAAGCAATGTTCTTTCCTTGGTACTCCTCATCCATTTCTTTTAAAAATGGGATTTCCCTTTTACAAGGCCCACACCAGGTTGCCCAGACATCTATATAAACATATTTTCCTTTAAGATCTGCTAAAGAAACATTATTTCCATTTTTATCAGGATAATTAAATCCTGGAGAAGGATCTCCTTTTCTCAAGCCAATCAAGCTTTGGTGTTCTGATTCATAATTATCCTGAAAAAATATGATCATTTTGTCATTGGCTTCTTTTTCCATGGTAACCACCTCAATGTCAAGATCTTTGGTGTTGTTCAAAAGATCATCCATTCTTTTCTTTAAATCTGCAATTTTAGTATCAAACTCTTCCTTTTCCAATTCAAAGAAAGCTGAATAATTGCTAATATTCTCATCTTTTATAAACTGTAATTTCGTCGCCAGATACTTATTAGTAGCAGACCCTTGACCTTCGAATTCAATCGAAGTTGGGAAGTCATTCATATCAAAGTTTACAATCATGTCATAGCCATTTTTAAGGTATAGAAATGATTGGGAAGTGCCATTGTTTATCCCGTGAAAGCCATCAGTAACCTTAAGTGTATCCTTAAATGACCCATCTGTGTTTACTTTGATCTGCTTGCTAAAGTTTCTTCCTAAAATAACAATACTGTCAAGATTTGAATTGGCTATATTTCCCTGCAAAGTTACATATGGATTATTCGACTTTTCATTACAGGCAACCAGCGCAATTGCAACTAGTATCAAAATTATTTTCTTCATGAGTTTTTTTTTTAAAATCGTACAAATGTATGTTTTTCCCCTTAAAATACTTTGTAACAATTGTTAAACATAATGTAAAGTTCATATCACTAATATTGTGTCGATAATAATTATGATTGATTACTGATTTAGTAATAAAAACGTAATTAATTTATCTTACACGTCTAACTGATGGTTTCTAATTGTATCAACTTTTGTGATTATAGGAATAAAAATTATCAGTGGATAAGAGCCGGTAAATAATTATTTTTTTGACGAAAATATTGAGTTGAGTTTAGTACTTTTGCCAACCTAAAAACTATTGAATATGCCGACTATAAATGAATTAAAAGATTTTTCGACTCAGGTAAGAAGAGATATTGTAAGAATGGTTAATGCAGTAAATTCAGGCCACCCCGGGGGATCTTTAGGGTGTACCGAATTTGTGACAGCATTATATCAGGAGGTGATGGAATATTCTACTGATTTTGATATGGATGGAAAAGAAGAGGATTTGTTCTTTGTATCAAACGGTCATATTTCTCCTGTTTTGTATAGTGTGTTGGCAAGAAGTGGTTTTTTCCCTGTGGAGGAGTTGGCAACTTTTAGAAAAATCAATTCACGACTTCAAGGACATCCAACTACTCATGAAGGGTTGCCCGGTGTGAGAATGTCGGCAGGTTCTTTGGGTCAGGGACTGTCTGTGGCGATTGGTGCTGCAACGGCTAAAAAACTCAATGGAGATCATCATTTAGTATATACGCTTCACGGAGATGGTGAATTACAGGAAGGACAGATTTGGGAGGCTCTTATGTATGCAGCTGGCAAGAAGGTAGACAATTTGATCGCTACCGTAGATTATAATTTGAAACAGATCGATGGCGCCACTGATGACGTAATGCCACTGGGCAACCTTCGAGATAAGTTTGAAGCTTTCGGATGGAAGGTGCTTGAGGTGCAGAATGGAAATGATCTTGAAAGTATTATTGAGGGATTAAAACAAGCCAAAGCTGAAACCGGAAAAGGGAAACCCGTTTGTATTATTATGCATACTGAAATGGGTAATGGGGTTGATTTTATGATGGGTACACATGCCTGGCATGGGAAAGCACCAAATGACGAGCAATTGAAAGTTGCTCTAGCTCAAAACCCGGAAACTTTAGGTGATTATTAACATCATTTACTATAGAAAGTAGGTAGCTTAAGTTTGAATTTGACAGCAACCAATCTTACAGTAATAACCATCAGGATTGTCAAAATATGATTGAGATCCAGGTCTATTTGGTAATTGTAGAGTATTAGAAATGTACTTGCACCTATCATGCAGGCAGTGGCATAGATTTCCTTTTGAAAGATCAGTGGAATTTCATTGCTAAGCGTGTCTCTTATGACTCCACCAAAAGTTGCTGTGATCATTCCGAGAGTGACGCAAATCACAGGATGAAAGTTGTTTTGCAATCCAATTTCTGTACCGATGATTGTGAATATCCCTAAGCCAATGGTGTCAAACAAAAAGAGTGATTTACTCAAATAACCTATTTTTTTTCTAAAAACAATTGCCAATATAACTGAAAGGGTGATCACATAAATATAATTAAGGTCTTTCATCCAGGTAATTCGGTCAGCATTGATAAGCATATCTCTTATGGTACCGCCACCTACTGCTGTCACAAAGGCAATGATCAGCACACCAAAGGTGTCCATCCTTTTTTTGATCGCAAATAAAGCCCCTGAAATAGCAAAAGCCGCTGTCCCCAGAAGGTCAAGAAAGTCAAATATGCTCATAACATATAATAATGATGGTTATTGGGACGCGAAGGTCTTGTAATTTTTATATCTTTCAAAGATATCTTTTACATATTCATAGGGTTCATATCCTCGGGCATATCCGAAATCGACAACCGGATCATTATAAAATTTCGGTTTTGATAGATTTAGTACATAATAATCAACTCCGTTATCCCAGTTCAGAGAGTCTTTTCCGTATTTGATTGCAAGTTTTTGCGCATCCTTGATATGGCTATATCCACAGTTGTATGAGGCCATGGCAAATTTGATTCTCTGAATTGAATCAGGCACCTGATCCCAATAGGCGTACATTCTTTTTAAATACTTGCTGCCAGCACGTATATTCTGTTCAGGATCATTTATATCAGTAACGCCCATCTCTTTTGCCGTTTCCGGCATGAGTTGCATCAGGCCACTGGCACCCACCCATGATTCATTCGTCGCATTGAACATGGATTCTTGATAAATCAGTGATTTTACAAGGATCCAATCCCAGCCCAAATCAGCAGAATATTTTTTTACAATGTCATCATGTTTGCTGAATTTTCCAGTAGTGGCTGTAAAGTATTCGCTATCCAGCCTTTTATGGAACTGTCTTTTGTTTTCATAATATCTTTTATAGATCATATTGTAATCTGGCTTCCTTTTGATAGTCGCAAGTCCTTTGTTGATCACTGATAATAATTCGGGAGATGTTTTTCTCACCGCCCAGGCAATCCGCTGCGACAGACTTACCGGTGTATTTATGTCAATATTTGGAAAATAGCTTCTATGTATTGCGGCTTTGTGATGATCAATAATGGAGTATTTGATTTCACCATTTGAAACCATTTCGATGATCTGCTCATCTGATAACTCTCCTGGAAGAATTTTAATATAAATAGAATCACCTAACTCATTGCTCATCTCCTTTAATCTAAGGAAGTATGAAGAATTTTTTCTAACCGACACAGTGTCTTTAATTAAATCAACAATATCAGCTGCCAAGGCTTCTTTGATATTATCTCTGGTCATTTTTCTCCAGTTTTTAGGTTTTCGTTGGATCAATGATTGATGAGTTATCAAATAAGGTTCTGTAAAGCTAACCTCTTCTTTTCGGTCAGAAGTGATGGTATAGCCCAGTGCAATGATATCTCCTTCACCTCGGTTCAACATAGGGATGACTGAATCCACATTTTTAGCAAGGACAATTTCTAAACCAATACCCAAATTGTCTGCCAGTCGCTTGAAAATTTCGTACTCAAACCCCATGGTTTTACCTTTATACAAGAAATAACCTGTTGGAGAGTAGGTAGTGATCACCCTTAAAACACCTGAGTCTATAATGTCTTCAAGATCAATATTTACAGGTACTGAATCACTATCTATGGAAGAATGTGAAGCATTCCTTTTGTGATCACCTGAACATGCTATAAAAACACTAAAATATAAAAATAGTAGCAGGACTTTAAGTAGCGTCCGCTGGCTGATATACTTATTTGTTATGATTTTCATTTCAATTTTTAGCTTCTCTTCATCTGAGTTAAAGAAGGAAGGATGATTAACGCAATCAAGCCAAATATAGGAAAATATTTATAAGGCCACTATGAAGTAAGGAGCATCGTACTTTATAAGAAAGGGTTACTTGATATTCGAAAACCGTTTTTTTCTCATGATAAAATGATCCCAGACGATACTGAAGCAGTAAAAATAATTGGTTTGTTTAAAAGATAAGGCACGTCTTTTTGACATCATTTTACGCAAATGCCAGTAAAAGCTTAGGTGTGCTTTGATGATTGACCAGGTATGTACAGGTCTTAGTTCAAGTATAAATTTTATTCCTGCTACTCCATCAAGAATCAACCTTAAAAAGATGACAATAAACACATAGCGCTTTGGTACGTTTTTAGCGATGGTAAAAAGACTATTTCTGAAATTTAGATATGTTTTATGAGGATTGGATTCCTGCAGTGTAGCACCACCTACATGGTATACCTCTGAGGCACCAACATATTGAACAGTATAGCCCTCATTTTGAACCCTCCAGCATAGGTCAATCTCTTCCTGATGCGCAAAATATTGTTCATCAAAACCACCAAGTTTGTCATAAATAGCTGATCTAATAAAGAAACAGGCACCCGATGCCCAAAAGATATCTGCTACATCATTGAACTGCCCATGATCTTGTTCCAGATTCATAAAGATTCTACCCCTACAAAAAGGATAGCCCATAAAATCTACGTACCCACCACCAGCACCGGCATATTCAAATTTTGACTTATTTTTAAAATCCAGAAGTTTAGGCTGAATAATTGCGGTATTGACATTCTGCTCAAATACTTCTTTAATAGGTTTCAACCAGTCTTTGGTTACTTCAATGTCTGAATTCACCAACGCATAGATGTCAGCGTTTACGTGCTTTAAAGCATCGTTATATCCTTTGGCAAAGCCACCATTAATGTCGTTTTGAATTATGTGTACCTGTGGGTAATGCTTTTTGAGAAATGTAATAGAGTCATCAGAAGAATTGTTGTCAGCTACATAAATATCTGCTTCTTCAGCACTATAAGCAATAATAGAAGGAAGAAACTTTTCTAACAATTCCCTGCCATTCCAGTTCAAAATTACAATTGCTATTTTCAAGGTAGGTAGAAATATTTGTTTTAGGGAGTACAAACATAGGTTTTTTCACTAATCAAAACTATAAAACAAGGCAATTTTAAGCATAATTAGGGATTTCTTTTAAAAACTGATAACGCTGTGCTTTATGGTCTATTTGGCAATAATAATGTTGCAATCCGTTGGTCACGATCAGATAGGTTGCATTGAGTTCCATATTGTATCGTGCAATCTGATCAAATGTGTCCTGATTGATTTGTACCTGTGGGGCCTTGCATTCGACAATGATATGTGGTGAACCAGACTTGTCAAAAACCAAAATATCAGTGCGTTTGACCAGGTCATTAACGCTGCATTGTTTTTCAATGGCGATCAAAGATAGCGGGTATTTCTTGTCTATATTTAAGTAAGCGACAAAATTTTGTCTCACCCATTCTTCCTCAGTGAGAACAAGGTCTTTTTTTCTAATCTTATCAAAAATATAACGCTTATTTTCTTTATTTTTGATGCGAAATGAATACTTTGGAAGGTTGAGATTTGTCATCCGACAAAAATAAGGAACTTCTCATCATTTATGAATAGAATTAAACAGATCGTTGACGACATTAAGTTAAAAAACACCAAACCCATTTATTTTTTAATGGGGGAGGAGGCTTATTATATTGATAAAATTTCTGACTTTATAGAGGATCATATTCTTACGGAAGAAGAAAAAGGATTTAACCAAATGATCCTTTATGGTAGAGATGTAACAGTTGATGATATCATAGGTACTGCAAAGCGTTTCCCAATGATGTCTGAAAAACAGGTGGTTATCGTTAAGGAGGCTCAGGATTTGTCTAGAAATATTGAAAGGCTGGCTGAGTATGCTGAGAATCCCCAACCCTCAACGATTCTGGTGATTTGTTATAAATATAAAACCATTGATAAGAGAAAGAAACTCGCTAAAACAGTGGCCCAAATGGGTTGTTTATTCGAAAGTAAAAAACTTTATGAAAACCAGGTAAGTGATTGGATTAGTGCGGTATTGAGAGGGAAGGGCTATCAAATTGAACCCAAAGCCTCCCATATGTTGGTTGAGTTTCTCGGAACGAATTTATCAAAGATCGCCAATGAACTTGACAAACTTACATTGATTATTGAAAAGGGATCCACCATTTCTGCCTTGCATATAGAGCAGAATATTGGGATTAGTAAAGATTTTAATAATTTTGAATTAAGAAAGGCTATTGGTGATAAAGAACTTGTAAAGGCTAATAGAATAGTTCAATATTTTTCACAAAACACCAGGAGTAATCCTTTGGTGATGACAATTTCATTATTAAATAGTTTTTTCACACAACTACTCTTATATCATGGCTTAAAAGATAAAGGAAAAATCAATGTAGGAAAGATGTTAAAGATCAATCCCTATTTTATTCCTGAATACCAAAGAGCTGCAAAAAATTATCCGATGAGAAAGGTCGCCCAGGTCATTGCCAACCTAAGAGAAGCGGATCTAAAAAGCAAGGGAGTTGGCGCTTCAAATCTGGCGCAAGGGGATATTCTTAAGGAATTGTTGTTTAAAATTATGCATTGACCAACACAGATAACAGCTGGTCAAACAACTGTGTCAGCTGATTTATGCGATATAATTTCTTTCACCAAATATTGCGCTACCTACTCTGATCATGTTACTGCCCTTGGCGATAGCCAATTCATAGTCGCCGCTCATGCCCATGGATAAGACAGAAAACCCGGCATCTAAAGCATTCATTTTGTCATAGAATAATTTGAGCGATTGAAACTCTTCCGATACTACCTCATCATCTGAACTAAAACTAGCCATTCCCATCAAGCCTTTTATTTTAATATGTTGCAGTTCGGCTAATTCATCTGATGTAAGTATTTCAGCTATTTCTTCAAAGCTCAAGCCGAACTTTGTCTCTTCTTTTGCAATCTTGGCCTGCAACAAACATGCAATAACGCGATCGTGTTTTTGAGCCTGTTTGTTGATTTCTTTAAGGGTTTTTAAACTGTCAACACCGTGTATCATGTCGACAAAATGAGCCATATATTTTACTTTATTACTTTGAAGATGGCCAATCATGTGCCATTGAATATCTTTGGGGAGTGCCTCATATTTACTTACCATTTCCTGAATCTTATTTTCGCCAAAAACACGTTGTCCGGCTTCATAGGCTTCCTGGATGTCGGCTATGGGTTTTGTCTTGGACACAGCCACTAAAGTAACACCACTCGGCAAGTAATTTATAAATTTCGTTAAATTCTGTTTAATAAGCATTTAAGTAACTTTATTTTATGTTTTACATTAATTCGTAAATGGTTAGACCACTACGTAATTTCGGTTCAATATAACTACTTTTTGGTGGCATAGTAAGGTTGTGATCGGCAACAGTTTTTAACTGTTTTACGGATACAGGAAATATTCCAAACCCCACTGTAAATTCACCCGAATCTACCAGATTTTTCAACTGCATTTCATTTCCTTTTTCTGGAAGATAATGAATGTTTTTATCATTTGAAGGATCGTTGATACCCAGAATAGGTTCAAGAATTTTTTTAAACAAAATCTGAGAATCCAGATGGTCGAGTTCATTTGCCGGATTAAAACTTGTTCTTCTCAAGTAGACTTTGTAAAAATCACCATCAAGATACATAGAAAAATGATGTTTTTTAGAGGGTGTATAATAGCGTTTACCCAGTTTTTCTATCCTAAAATGCTCATCAAGAGCCATCAGAAATTCTCTTTTATGTAATCCGTTCAAATTTGTAATAAAACGAAAAAATGAAGTGATTATCAGATTTGACTCAGGAATAAAATAGGCCATAAAATACTTACTGAGCTTTTTGGCTTTCTCGTTATCCGCTGATTTCAATTTTTCGTAAAGGAAATTTGAAGAGGCAGTACGGTGATGACCATCAGCAATATAAAGAGAAGGAATAGTACTGAATGCTTCACTTATTTGTGCTACTTCATCTTCTTGTTCAATGAGCCACATTAAATGAGTTCTATTCTTGTTGGTGGTAAATTCATATTCAGCCCGAACTGACCTATATTTAAGGATCAGAGAAGAAAGAAATTTATTGTCAGGGTAGGTGATGAGCACAGGTTCTGCATTAAAGCCCGTTATTTCAAGATAGTTACCAAAGAGCGCTTCTCTTTCACGAAGCGTGTTTTCATGCTTTTTTATAACAGAATTTTGATAATCATCAAGTGAGGCCAACCCTATAATTCCCCAAAACACCTCACCATTATAAGATTTTTGATGTAAGTAGTATTTGGGCTTCTCGTCAGCTGTAAAGTTGCCATTTTCCTTAAACTCTTCGTATCTGTTATGAACCATTCTGAAGCGTTTATTCCCGTGAACAGTTTTGTGGAATTTAAATCCCGGACGTAAAATGTGTAAAAAGGAGAATGGATTCAGCCTTAAGATATCATTTAATTCTTTTTTTTGATAAATGTCATAAGAGCGAGTAGTTACCAAAGCAACCTTGTCTCTGGTAGGTCTTATAGCACGAAAAGGTCTTACTTGAGCCATAGTTTACTTATTTATCGCTAATCGTCTGATTTGATACTAATGTTGTAGCTGTCAAAACAAAAATAGAGATTTATTATGGATATTATAAATCTCTATTTCTATATATGTATGAGTTATTTAGGCCAAAATTTCAATGATCTGTGTGGCTAATTCCTCTCCGATTCTATCTTGTGCTTCTTTAGTAGCAGCGCCGATGTGCGGTGTTAATGAAATGCTTCTATTCATTAAAAGTTGGACCTCCGGGTTGGGTTCATTCTCAAAAACGTCTAAAGCTGCGTTTGAAATTGTTCCCTCTTTAATGGCTGCAACCAGAGCTATTTCATCAATCACTCCTCCTCGAGCTGCATTTACGATCCCTGCGCCTTTTTTCATGATATTGAATTCTTTGGTGCTTATGACATAATCGTCCTGTGAAGGCACATGTAAAGAAATGAAATCTGACTGCTCAAGTACCGCTTCTTTTGAAATAGTGTCTATGGTAAAATTGACTTGTTGTCCGTCAAAGAAATCCAATTGGATATTTGCAGCATCTATGAATGGATCAAAAGCGACCACTTTCATACCCACTCCCAAACCAATTCTTGCTGTAGCCTGTCCTATTCTCCCAAATCCTAAAATACCTAAGGTTTTCCCTTTTAGCTCGACACCTTTGGCATAGGCCTTTTTAAGTTCCTTAAATTTTGAGTCTCCCTCAAGCGGCATGTTCTGATTTGAATCATGTAAAAAACGAACCATTCCAAACAAATGTGCAAAAACTAATTCTGCAACAGAATGAGAGGAAGCTGCTGGTGTATTGATTACTTTAATCCCTTTATTCCTTGCATAATCAACATCTATATTGTCCATGCCAACGCCACCTCGACCTATAATCTTTAAAGAAGGACAGGCATCGATAAGTACCTCTCTGACTTTAGTGGCACTGCGCACTAGTAGCACATCAACATTATTTTCATTGATAAAATCTGCCAGCTGCTCCTGAGCTACTGTTTTTAAGATCACTTCAAATCCTGCTTTTTCTAAAGCTACAACTCCAGAGGTTGCTATTCCATCATTTGCTAATACCTTCATTCTATTTTTATTTAAGTTTTTTTTATTTTTTGTTAAAGAGCCTTCATCACATCAACCAAGGTCTGTACACTTTCAATAGGCATGGCATTATAGATGCTTGCCCTATAGCCTCCAACTGATCTGTGACCATTAATACCACTAATTCCAACGGCCTTCCACATGGTATCAAATTGCTCTTTTTTGCTGTCATCAGTCAAAGTAAATGTGACATTCATATTTGAACGATCTTCTTTTTTGGCAACACCTTTAAACAAAGGGTTTGAATCTATTTCGTCATATAAGAGGTTGGCTTTGTCGTTATTCATCTTTTCAATACCTTCAATTCCTCCCAGTGATTTCAACCATTCAAGGGTAAGCATAGATACATATACAGGAAATACAGGAGGGGTATTGAACATGCTTTCCTTAGCTATATGAATCTGATAATCAAGCATTGAAGGAATTTTACGTCCTGTTTTCCCCAAGATAGCATCTTTCACAACAACAAGTGTTGTTCCAGCCGGGCCCATATTTTTTTGAGCGCCTGCATAAATTAAATCGAACTGACTAAAATCAAGTTTTCGTGAAAAAATATCCGAACTCATATCACAAACCAATAGTTTGTCAGTTTTGGGAAATTCTTTCATCTGAGTCCCGAAAATGGTATTGTTGCTGGTACAATGTACATAAGTAGCCTCTGCTGGTACCTGATAATTTTTAGGAATATAATTGTAATTACTTTCTTTTGATGATGCAATGACCTCAACATCACCTAATAACTTCGCTTCTTTGATGGCTTTGGAACTCCATGTTCCGGTATCAATATAAGTTGCTTTTCCGCCTTCAGGCAGTAAATTATAAGGAACCATAAAGAATTCAAGACTCGCACCACCTTGTAAGAATAGTGCAGAATAACCTTTTCCTTTAAGATCAAGTAACTCCAGTACAAGATCTTTAGCATGCTCCATGACTTCTACAAAATCACTGCTTCTATGAGATATTTCGATGAGAGAAAGATCAAGATCGTTAAAATTAAGTATCGCTTCAGATGCTTTCTTTAAAACTTCTTGTGGAAGAATGCATGGGCCCGCACTAAAATTATGTTTTTTCATCAATTTCTGGTTTAAATGATTGCCTAAAATCTGGTCTTGCAAAATTGATAAATTTCTTCCAATTACTGGCTATGAATTTCTTAAAAATTAAGGTTCATTATTGAGCATAATTCAACGACAATTACATATTGCATTATGAATTGAAATAGAATGAATATATCATCAGTGCAAAACGTGAAAGACAGCTGTTTTAATGAGATCTATTTCGGTACAAAGGTCATACAAGGAATAATCAATTCTTCTAATGATATCCCACCATGCTGGTATGTATTTTTATAATACTTAACATAATGGTTATAATTATTAGGATAGGCAAAGAAATAATCTTCTTTGGCAAATATAAATGAGCTGCTAATGTTTAGGGAAGGAAGAAAAATTTCTTTAGGGTCTTTGACTTCATAAACTTCTTTTTCATTATAGCTCAGGCTTTTGCCTGTTTTATAACGCAAATTGGAGCTAATTTGTTTATCTCCTACTACTTTAGATGGTTTCGAGGTATTGATCGTGCCGTGATCAGTTGTGATGATGAGTTTTAGCCCCATTTTTTGGGCATTTTGAATAATCTCAAGCAAGGGTGAGTTTTTAAACCAACTCAGTGTAAGCGAACGATAGGCTTTATCATCACTTGCAAGTTGCTTAATCATGTCCATTTCAGTTCGTGAATGAGAGAGCATATCAACAAAATTATACACGATGACTGTAAGGTCATTATCCTTTATTTTAGCAAGATTAGCAGCAAGTTCACGCCCTTGATGTACTGCTGTTATCTTATAATATTCATGTTTAAGTTTTAGCCCAAGTCTTTTGAGCTGCTCTGTTAGAAACTCATTTTCAAACATATTTTTACCTCCTTCATCTGTATCATTCCTCCAATATTGGGGATACTTCTTTTCCATATCCAAAGGCATCAAGCCAGAGAAAATTGCATTACGTGCATATTGAGTGGCAGAAGGAAGGATACTAAAAAATGACTTCTCTTCAATAGATTTATAATACTCATTAATGATTGGCTCCAACACTCTCAATTGGTCGTACCTCAGGTTGTCTATGAGCACCACTAAGGTGCCAGGGTCTTTTTCGATCTGCGGTGCAATAACCTCTTTAAACAGTGTGTGCGACAAGATAGGCCTGTCACCACCATGAAACCAGTCGCTATAATTGTTCTTGATGAATTTATAAAATTGAGAATTGGCTTCCTCTTTCTGGCTCTCAAGAATCTCAGTCATACCAATATCTGAAATAGATTCGAGCTGAATTTCCCAATGAACCAGTTTTTTGTACAACTCTATCCAATCTTGATAGGTGTTGACCATAGCCAGGTCTAATGATATTTTTCTAAATTCCTGTTGATAGCTGGAAGTAGTTTTTTCAGAAACCAATCTTGAATTATCAAGATTTTTTTTCAGACTCAATAGAATTTGATTCGGATTTACAGGTTTGATCAAATAATCAGCAATTTTTGATCCAATAGCCTCCTCCATGATATACTCTTCCTCACTTTTGGTGATCATGATCACCGGTAAATTAGGGAGTTTTTCTTTGATAAGAGAAAGGGTTTCCAAGCCAGATAGTCCCGGCATATTTTCATCAAGAAAAATGATATCAAATTGTTCTTCACTAACAATTTCTACAGCATCGGCGCCATTGGTACAAGGTGTAACTTCATAATTTTTTTTCTCTAAAAATAACATATGGGGTTTTAGAAGTTGGATCTCGTCGTCAACCCAAAGTATTTTTCCTGAACTCATTCTAAATCTATTATCTATGATTAATTAAATTAAACCTTTATTTTTGCTGATAATCTTGTATCGCAAGGAACGGATTTAATTCTGAAAATTACAAAAATCAAAGTTAATATTTTGAAAAAACTAAAAATTTTTAATGATCCAATTTATGGTTTTATTTCGGTTAGAAGTCCTTTAATTTATAGGATTATTGAACATCCTTATTTTCAGAGGCTAAGAAGAATCTCACAAATGGGATTGTCTTATTTGGTCTATCCGGGAGCCCACCACACCAGGTTCCATCATGTGTTGGGTTGTACATTTTTGATGCAAAAGGCTGTAGATATTTTACGTATCAAGAATGTTGAAATAAGTGAAAGTGAAGAAGAAGCCTTGACCATTGCCATATTATTGCACGACCTGGGACATGGGCCATTTTCACATGCTCTTGAGCACAGTTTTATTTATGGGATCGGGCACGAGCAGGTTTCGGTGAAATTTATGGAACTGCTTAACGAAGAGTTTGATGGGGCTCTGAGCCTGGCTATTGAAATCTTTAAAGGTGAATATCACAGAGGCTTTATGAATCAATTGATTTCTGGTCAACTCGATATGGATCGGCTTGACTACCTTAAAAGAGACAGTTTTTACAGTGGCGTTGCAGAGGGAAATGTAAACGTTGAAAGACTAATCACGATGCTTAATGTGAAGGATGAGAAATTGGTAGTGGAATTTAAGGGCATTTATTCGGTTGAAAAGTTTATCATGGCCAGGCGTTTTATGTATTGGCAGGTCTATCTGCATAAAACAGGTATCGTTGCAGAAAAAGTAATGGTTAAGATACTTGAAAGGGCCAGAGAACTTATAAAAGGCGGAGAAACCTTAGAGTGCAGTAAAACACTTAAGACTTTTTTGGAAGCAGAGATCGATGAAGCTAAATTTGATAAGACTATGCTGGATACTTTTAGTCGACTTGATGACTATGATGTAATGTCTGCTTTAAAGGCATGGTGTGGTCATAAGGACCAAATCCTGTCTTATTTATGTGTTTCGGTAGTCAACCGCAGGTTGCCAAAGATAGAGATGAGAAATGAGGACTTCGATGAACAATATGTAGAAAAAATAAGGAAACAAGTAAAGAAAAAGTTACATTTGAATGAAAGGGAATTAGATTTCCTGGTGTATCACGGGAGTGTGGAGAATAAAGCGTATGATCCGGACAAAGAAGTGATCAATATAATATATAAAGACGGTGAGCAAAAAGATATTATCAGTGCCTCAGATAGCGCTAGTATTAAAGCCCTATCCATGACGGTACGAAAGTATTTTTTATGCTATCCAAAGAAATTACTATAATCCCTGTGGATTGCTAAATTTTAGTATTTTTGCAATCAGCGACAGGAACCATAAAACGTTACGATTGAAATTCACAGCCAAACAAATCTCAGAGATCCTTCATGGGGAGGTTTATGGAAACCCTAATGAAGAAGTTTTCAAACTTTCAAAAATTGAAGAAGGTGAAAAGGGTTCCCTTACTTTTTTATCCAATCCGAAATATAATTCCTGGCTATATACCACTGATGCTTCTGTGGTTATAGTTGATGTAAAGTTTACACCTGAAAAGGAAGTATCAAGTACGATGATCAAAGTTGAAGACCCTTACATGGCCTTTACCAAATTACTTGAATATTACAATAAGGTACAATTGCATAGGTCGGGGATAGAACAACCGGTATTTATGCATGAAACTGCCAAGTTTGGAGATGAGTTATATCTTGGTGCTTTTAGTTATCTGAGCGAAAATGTGCACATAGGTAATCATGTGAAAATTTATCCAAATGTCTTTATTGGTAGTAATGTTGTTATAGGTGATAACACAACTATTTTTTCAGGAGCCAAGATCTATTCTGACATAAAAATCGGAAGTAATTGTACCATACATTCGGGTAGTATTATTGGAAGTGATGGTTTTGGTTTTGCACCTGACAAAAATGGAGGGTATAGTAAAATTCCTCAAATCGGAAATGTGATTATTGAGGATTATGTTGATATCGGTTCAGGAACAACGATTGATCGTGCAACGCTGGGGTCAACCATTATAAGATCAGGTGTAAAATTGGATAATCAGATACATGTGGCGCATAATGTTGAAATTGGAGAACATACTGTTATTGCTGCTCAAACTGGAATTGCCGGATCCACAAAGATTGGTAAAGAATGTAAGATCGGTGGTCAGGTTGGTATTGTAGGACATATTACGATTGGAAATAACGTAAGAATTCAGGCGCAGTCCGGAATCGGTAAATCAATTGCAGACAATGAGATCGTGCAGGGAAGTCCGGCAATGCCGTATACAGATTTTAATAAGTCTTATGTGTATTTTAGAAATTTACCTAAGTTATCTGCCAGGGTAGACGAGATTGAAAAACAAAAGGATAAAAAAAATATTGAATAATGAGTGTAAACCAAAAAACGATCAAAAATGAGGTTTCTTTAGAAGGAATCGGCTTGCACACAGGAAATAAGGTGTTTCTAACCTTTAAGCCTGCAGCTGTTAATACTGGATTTACTTTTGTAAGGACCGATCTTGAAGGACAACCCGCCATTGAGGCATTAGCCTGTTATGTAACAGATACCCAAAGAGGAACAAATATTGAAAAGAACGGTGTTGTGATCAATACTTCAGAACATGTTCTTGCTGCCGTTGTTGGTATGGATATTGACAATATTGTGATAGAAATAGATGCAGCGGAACCTCCCATTATGGATGGGTCTTCAAAGTATTTTATAGAAGTACTTGAAAAGGCAGGGATCGTAGAGCAAGATGCTGAAAGAGATATTTATGAGGTGAAAGATATTATCTCCTTTAAAGATGAAGAAACAGGAAGTGAGATCATGATTATGCCTTCCGACAAATATGAGATTACCACTATGGTTGATTTTGGAACCAAGATCCTTGGCACACAAAATGCAACTTTAGAGAAGCTTAGTGATTTTAAAAAGGAAATTGCAGATGCCAGGACTTTTAGTTTCCTTCATGAAATAGAAATGTTGTTGGATAATAACCTGATCAAAGGAGGTGATCTGAATAATGCTATTGTTTATGTAGATAAGCCTTTGTCAGAAAAGACAATGCAAAAGTTAAGTAAAGCATTTAAGAAGGATTCTGTTAAAGTAAAACCTAATGGTATCCTTGATAATCTGAATCTGCATTGGGCAAACGAGGCTGCAAGGCATAAGTTGTTGGATGTTATTGGTGATCTTTCCTTGATTGGAACTAAGATTCAAGGTAAAGTGATTGCTACTAAACCGGGACATAAGATCAATACGAATTTTGCTAAAAAAATGATGAAATTGATCAAAATAGAAAAAAGAAATAAAGTGCCACAATATGATTTGAATAAGCCACCCTTGATGGATATTCATGCCATTATGAAAATCTTACCGCACAGACCCCCATTTTTATTTATCGACCGAATAATAGAGTTGTCTGATCAGCATGTTGTTGGAATGAAGAATGTGACCATGAATGAGTCGTTCTTTATTGGTCATTTCCCGGGCGCACCAGTAATGCCAGGAGTTCTTCAGGTTGAAGCCATGGCACAATGTGGTGGAATCCTTGTGTTGAGTACTGTACCTGATCCGGAAAACTACCTGACCTATTTCATGAAAATGAATAATGTGAAATTCAAGCAGAAAGTATTACCCGGTGATACACTCATTTTTAAAGCAGAGCTTATGGGGCCGATTCGAAGAGGAATATGCCATATGCAATCCTATGGATACGCAAATAATAAATTAGTGGTCGAAGCAGAATTAATGGCGCAGATCGTTAGAAACCCGGATAAATAATAAATAAAAAAAACTTATGAATCAACCTTTAGCTTATATTCATCCCGGTGCAAAGATCGCAACTAATGTAGTTATAGAACCGTTTTCAACAATTCACAATGATGTTAAAATAGGTTCCGGTACTTGGATCGGATCAAATGTAACCATTATGGAAGGTGCTAGAATCGGTAAGAATTGTCGGATTTTTCCAGGAGCAGTAATATCTGCGATTCCACAGGATCTTAAATTTGAAGGTGAGGATTCTTTGACTGTAATTGGAGATAACGTAACGATAAGAGAATGTGCTACGGTGAATCGTGGAACCAAAGCATATGGTAAAACTGAAATTGGTGATAATTGTTTGATCATGGCTACGGCACACATTGCACATGACTGCGTGATCAGCGATAATGTCATTATCGTGAACGGAGTAACATTAGCCGGACATGTTAAGATTGGTGAATATGCGATTATTGGTGGTTTAGCTGGTGTTCATCAGTTCATTCATATCGGAAAGCATGCGATGATCTCAGGAGGGTCTCTTGTCCGTAAAGATGTTCCGCCATTTGTTAAGGCGGCAAAAGAGCCGTTATCTTATGTGGGAATTAATTCCATTGGATTAAGACGACGTGGTTTCAGTTCGGAAAAAATTAACGAGATCCAGAACATTTACCGCATTCTTTTCCAACAAAACAACAATACAACGCAGGCTGCCCGTATTTTGGAAGCTGAACTGGACGCAAGTCCTGAAAGAGATGAAGTACTGACCTTTATCAATAACTCACAAAGAGGTATCATGAAAGGATACACTAGTAATTATTAAGAAATTTAGAAATGGGAAGTACATCAGATATTAAAAAAGGACTTTGTATTGAATTTAATAACGATACGTATAAGGTTATTGAGTTTTTACATGTGAAACCAGGGAAGGGACCGGCTTTTGTGAGAACCAAACTGAGAAGCCTTACAACAGGAAAAGTACTAGACAATACTTTTTCAGCAGGTAATAAAATAGAGGAAGTTAGGGTAGAAACAAGAAAATACCAATACTTATATCCCGAAGGTGATATGTACCACTTTATGAATACAGATGATTATAATCAGATCGCTTTGGAGCGACAAGCTTTGGATGCTCCGGAACTATTAAAAGAAGGCGAAATCGTGACTATTATTATCAGAACTTCTGATGAATTACCTTTAGCTGTAGAGATGCCTTCTCATGTATATCTTGAAGTGGCTCATACAGAACCAGGGATTAAAGGAAATACAGCTACAAATGCAACGAAACCTGCAACTATGCAAACAGGGGCCAAAGTAAATGTTCCTTTGTTCATCAATGAAGGAGATAAAATTAAAATAGATACTGAAAAAGGATCTTATATCGAACGAGTGAAAGAATAGTTCATATGAAGTTTTCACGAACGCATAGTTTACAAGAAATCGCCGGAATTATTAATACTTCTTATGTGGGTAATGATGATTTTCCTGTCGAAGGAATGAATGAAATCCATGTGGTTGAGCCTGGAGATATTGTTTTTGTCGACCATCCTAAATACTATAACAAAGCCCTTGAATCAGCGGCAACGATCATCCTGATCAATAAGGAAGTCGATTGCCCCGAAGGAAAGGCATTATTGATTTCAAAGGACCCATTTTCAGATTTCAACAAACTTTCTAATTATTTTCGCCCATTTCAAAGGACTCCTCAGGCTATTTCCCTTTCATCCAACATTGGAGCAACCTCTGTTATCCAGCCAAATGTTTTTATAGGAAATCATGTGACTATTGGTGAAAATTGTGTGATTCATCCCAATGTGACGATTTATGATCATTCTGTTATCGGCAATAACGTTATCATCCATGCGGGAACAGTTTTGGGATCTGACGCCTTTTATTTTCAAAAAAGAGCCGAGGGATTTGATAAGTTGTTGTCAGTAGGACGCGTTGTTATTGAAGACCATGTAGAAATTGGAGCTGCATGTACCATTGATAAAGGTGTTACCGGTGATACACGAATTGGCGAAGGCACGAAAATAGATAATCAGGTACAAATAGCCCATGATACCGTCATAGGTAAAAAATGTCTGATTGCCTCTCAAGTAGGGATTGCAGGTTGTACGATTTTAGAAGATGAAGTGACCTTATGGGGGCAGGTAGGTGTAATTAGTGATATTACCATAGGAAAAGGAGCAGTGGTGTATGCTCAATCAGGAGTCGCCAAAGACCTTGAGGCAGGAAAGTCCTATTTTGGTTCACCGGCAGGAGAAGCAAGGGAAAAGTACAAAGAAATGGCTTTCATAAAAGGACTTCCGAAAATAGTGGAAAATTTTAAAAAATAGATCAATTAATCATTTCATTACTATACTTTTGTATCTGTATATAACATACATTTTATAGTTGTTCAAAATAAAAAAATAGACAAATGAGTGTTTTAGTCAATAAAGATTCAAAGATAATCGTTCAGGGATTCACAGGTAGTGAAGGAACTTTTCATGCAGAACAAATGATCGATTATGGTACCAATGTTGTAGGAGGAGTAACTCCTGGTAAAGGAGGACAGTTGCATTTAGACAAACCTGTATTTAATACGGTGGGCGATGCGGTTAAAGAAGTTGGTGCAGACACTTCAATCATATTTGTACCACCGGCTTTTGCGGCAGATGCTATTATGGAAGCTGCTGAAGCAGGAATAAAGGTGATCATTTGTATTACAGAGGGAATTCCTACTGCTGACATGGTAAAGGTAAAGTCATATATTGAAAATAAAGACTGCAGATTGGTAGGGCCAAATTGCCCTGGAGTGATTACTCCCGGAGAAGCAAAAGTAGGGATTATGCCTGGTTTTGTTTTCAAAAAGGGAAAGGTAGGTATTGTTTCAAAATCAGGAACCTTGACCTACGAAGCTGCTGATCAAGTTGTAAGAAGAGGCTTGGGAATTACTACTGCCATTGGAATTGGAGGTGATCCTATTATTGGAACAACCACTAAGGAAGCTGTTCAATTATTGATGAATGACCCAGAAACTGATGCTATCGTGATGATTGGTGAGATAGGTGGCCAACTCGAAGCAGATGCAGCCAGATGGATCAAGGAAGATGGAAATAGAAAACCTGTGATAGGTTTTATCGCCGGGCAAACTGCTCCAGCGGGAAGAACCATGGGACATGCAGGAGCTATTGTAGGAGGGAAGGATGATACGGCACAGGCAAAAATGAAAATTCTTGCTGAAAATGGAATTTACGTAGTGGAATCTCCAGCTGAAATTGGTCAGAAAGTCTTAGAAGTTTTAAGTTAATTCGAGCCAATCATAAAGAATAGATATATAGCCCGTCAATAATGACGGGTTTTTTTGTGCTTTTAATTGATAGTTATCGTTTCTTGATTATTTTGAACAAGATTCTACGGAGCACCTTTGTTAAATATATCTTAATAAAATCTCCATATTTTTTTTGTGTAACGTGTGTTGATTACTTTTGGAGGATAACTTAATTTTTATCACATGAAACACCTCCAACTTTTTGTTTATGTATTGAGTATTGTATTTTTTATCAGTTGCAATAAGTCTGATACAAAAACAGATTATGTCACCGTTAATCATACAGATGCCAGCGGATACAATTATGAAACAGTATCCAATGATCC
>RCND010000666.1_pt1 | contig 20352 bp, 24 predicted proteins | sample 2041351 | NCBI WGS metagenome assembly RCND01 (sample SAMN09708230, study PRJNA481090) | Marine sediment metagenome, whole genome shotgun sequencing project. | biome: marine sediment; feature: ocean; material: sediment; isolation source: Sewage treatment plant 12B marine sediment (STP12B) ... | reverse complement strand
GTAAACCCCAATAACCTTGTTACAGCCCTTTTCGGTAAGGATCATATGATCAAAATAGGGATCAAAACGGTCGCGCTCTATCCGGTGATCATGGTCCACCATATCACCGCCTCCGCCCAGCTCATCTACAAACACATCATAGCGCAAACGCTGCGCCGCAAGTAGCTCGGCTGGTGTCTCGGCCAGTTTGACCGTGAACTCTGTCCTATTCAGCCGGGTCATGGTGCTCCTTGGAGATAATTTGCGCTTGGCCTACGCGCTCCGGTGCAAATTAGCAACGAGGTGGCAAATTCGAAAGTACAACCTATGGTTGGCATTTCAGTTTCCGCCGAGATGTTTAGAAATTATCAATACTAGCCTGTGAACATTAACCATCAAAGACGGGAAGCAGCGCGATACGCGTGCTGTCTATGACCACTTTGCCCGCGTCCCTGAAGTTAACCGTCAATTTACCGCCAACATTGCTTTGCACCTGCCCAACACCCCAATCAGGCATATCAGGATGCCGCACCAGCATACCGGGGGTCAGGATCGCATTGAAATCACCCATTCATTGTTCCTTACGTCATAGGAGGTCCCCGTCTTGGACCCAGAAACCAACTTCGCCGCACTTATCGGAAGCCGTATTTGATATCGCCTGTTGGGGCGATCAACAACGGGATTGAGCTTATCCAGATGACCACGCCCTCGCTGGGGCCTGAAATGGCACTCATTTCGGAGAGTGTGACCAATGCCAGCGCACGCATACGGTTCTTCCGCATTGCATTTGGCGCCGCGGGTGAACAGATGGTAGGCCGCGCCGAGGTCATCTCGATCCTCAAGGATGTTTATGCGGGCACCCGTCTCACGGTCGTCTGGGGACCAGTAGAGCCGGAACCGCGTCAAAGGCTGCGCCTGACGTTTCTCGCGCTTCTGTGTATGGAAACGGCGATGCCTTACGGTGGCCGGATCGAAGTGGCGAACGACGGGGACCGCATCAGTATCACGGGCCATGCGGATAAGTTCAATATTGACGATACGCTGTGGAACGCAATCAATGGTTCCCAGCCGGACTATGATTTGCGCCCCGCTCAGGTCCAGTTCGGTCTCCTGCCGTTTCTCGCGGCGCAGGACGGATTTACGCTTGATGTCGCGACCAGCGATGAGCGGATCACGATCCAGATTTAGTGGCAGTGCGCTTTAGGGTCTCACGGTCCCGTCTCCTGTCACTAAATACTTAAAGCTGGTGAGCTGCGTGGCCCCAACGGGGCCGCGTGCATGCATCTTGCCGGTCGCGATACCGATCTCGGCGCCCATCCCGAACTCTCCCCCGTCGGCAAACTGGGTTGAAGCGTTGTGCATGATAATCGCGCTGTCGAGTGTGTTCATAAACGTCTGCGCAGCATCCGCATCCTCGGTAATGATACAATCGGTATGGTTCGATCCATAGCGCCTGATATGCGCCATCGCATCCTCGATGCCATCGACCTGACGGGCCGCGATGATCATGTCGAGATACTCATGCCCCCAGTCCGCATCAGTTGCTGGTACAGCACCGGGAATGCTCTGCAGCGCTGCATCTGCACGAACTTCGACACCTGCATCGATCAGCGCACGGATCACGCCGGTCCCGATAGTCGCGGCAACGTCCTTGTGGATGAGCAGACATTCGGCGGAACCACAGACGCCCGTTCTGCGCGTCTTCGCATTGAGAACAACCTTCAGAACTTTCTGCGGGTCAGCTTCTTTATCGATGTAGATGTGCACGATGCCCTCCAAGTGGGCAAAGACCGGCACCCGCGCCTCGCGTTGCACCAGACCGACCAATCCTTTGCCGCCGCGTGGCACAATCACGTCGATTGTATCTGTCATGGTCAGCATTTCGCGCACCGCAGCACGGTCGCGGGTCGGAACAAGCTGCACCGCATCTTCAGACAGACCCGCATCGCGCAACCCCTGCTGCAAACACCCATGCAGCGCGCGGCTGCTGTGAAAACTCTCGGAGCCGCCGCGCAGGATCACCGCATTGCCCGCCTTGAGGCAGAGCGCGCCTGCATCGGCAGTCACATTAGGACGGGACTCGAAGATCACGCCGATCACCCCCAGAGGCGTGCGCACGCGTTTGATGTTGAGGCCACTGGGCTGATCCCATTCCTCCATCACTTCGCCCACCGGATCGCGCTGCTCCGCAATGGCACGCAGCCCGTCAATGATGCTTTGCAGGCGGTCGTCGTCCAGCATCAGGCGATCGAGCATCGCAGGGCTGAGGCCTTTTTCGGTGCCATAGGCCATATCTTTGGCATTGGCCTCGAATATTGCCTCGCGATTGTGCCATACGGCGTCCGCTGCGGAGATAAGTGCTGCATGTTTCCGCTCTGCCGTGGCCGTAGCAAGGACCGCTGCAGCTTCTTTTGCACGCGCGCCGATATCAGCCATCAAGGCAGGGATGTTGGTCGTGTCGGTCATCTAAATGTCCTCCTTAGGCCACGTATCAAAGGGCCATGTCGTCGCGGTGGATCAGAGCGGCACGCCCCGGATAGCCTAGCAGGGCTTCGATTTCAGCGCTCTGGTGGCCCTTGATCAATGTGGTTTCGGTCGCGGAATAGCGCGCGAGGCCAGAGCCGATGCCCGCCCCATCCGGCCCTTGAATGGTGATCGCATCGCCACGCTCGAAGGTGCCTTGAGCAGACGTCACACCAGCCGGCAGCAGGCTTTTGCCGCGCTGCAAAGCTGCGACAGCACCGGCATCAAGGGTAATCGCACCCATTGGTTTCATCGCTGCGATCCAGCTTTTTCGCGCGGCCTGTGGGTCGGTCTGGGCGGTGAACCACGTCGCATTTGCGCCCTGCTCCAACGCCGTCAACGGGCGCATCACAAACCCTTCGGTAATCGCCATGGCACAGCCTGCAGAGACAGCAGTTTTCGCTGCCATCAGCTTGGTCTTCATCCCGCCTTTGCTCAGGCCGGAGCCCGCATCCCCTGCCATCGCCTCAATTTGCGGCGTAATTTGGTCGATGACGTCAAAGCGCGTGGCGGTTGGATCATCAGAGGGGTTTGCATTGTAAAATCCGTCAACGTCCGAGAGCAAAATGAGTTGGTCTGCGCCCACGGTCACAGCAATCTGCGCCGCGAGACGGTCGTTGTCACCAAAGCGGATCTCATCTGTCGCGACCGTGTCGTTTTCGTTCACAATCGGCACAGCACCAAAACCCAGCAGGGTCTCCAGCGTCGCGCGACTGTTGAGATAGCGGCGACGGTTTGCACTGTCCTCCAGCGTGACAAGAACCTGCGCAGTTGTAATTCTGTGCGGCGCCAGCACTTCTTCGTAGGCGCGGGCGAGGCGGATCTGACCTACGGCCGCTGCCGCCTGCGACTGCTCAAGTGCGAGCGGACCAAGGCCCAATCCTAGCACGCCGCGCCCCAATGCAATCGAGCCGGAGGAGACTAAAACGACGTCCGTCCCCTGCCCTTTGAGCCACGCCACGTCTTGTGCCAATGACGCCAACCAATCGGCACGTAAACTACCCGTTTCACGGTCCACCAACAAAGCAGAGCCGATTTTTATCACAAGTCGTTTGGCGGAGCTTAGGGTTGCCAAGGCACTTCCTCCTCGGAGGCATTCTGGCGAATACGGTCGCCGTCAATCTCGGCCCGTAATGCGCGCAGCACATCAACCGTGTTGATTTTTGCAACGGCGGACATCTGCATGACCACGCCACCACTTGCTTTTTTCAATTCAGACGTTGCACTTGCGAGCTCTTCTTCATCCAAAGCATCAATTTTATTGAGCACCGTAATGCGCGGTCTGTCCGCCAATTCACCACCGTAGGCTTCAAGCTCGTTGATGATGGTATGGTAATCCTCAACCATCGTTTCGGACGTGCCATCAACCAGATGCATCAACACTGCGCAGCGCTCTACATGGCCCAAGAAACGGTGACCGAGGCCGCGACCTTCATGTGCACCCGCAATAAGGCCGGGAATATCGGCGATCACAAATTCAGCGTTATCGACCCCCACCACGCCGAGGTTCGGGTGCAGGGTCGTAAACGGGTAATCCGCAATCTTGGGCCGCGCATTGGACGTCGATGCGAGGAAGGTGGATTTACCTGCGTTGGGCAGACCCAACAGGCCCACATCAGCAATCAGCTTGAGCCGTAGCCACAGGGTGCGCTCTACTCCGTCTTGACCGGGATTGGATTTACGCGGTGCTTGATTGGTCGCAGATTTGAAATGCAGGTTGCCCCAGCCGCCGTTGCCGCCGCCCGCAAGCCGCACACGTTGGCCCAGTTCGGTCATGTCGAAAATTACGGTTTCCTGATCTTCATCAAGGATTTCGGTGCCAACCGGTACCCGCAGGATAATGTCATCGCCGTCTTTGCCTGTGCGCTGCTTGCCCATACCGGGCTGGCCATTTTTTGCAAAGAAATGCTGCTGATAGCGGAAATCGATGAGGGTATTCAGCCCATCCACAGCCTCGGCCCAGACCGAACCGCCGCCGCCGCCATCCCCCCCGTCAGGGCCGCCGTACTCAATATATTTCTCACGGCGAAACGAGACACAGCCACCACCACCCGCACCGGAGCGAATATAGACTTTGGTAAGATCGAGGAACTTCATATTATATCCTAAAGGGTTACCGCAGTTTAAGGCTGTAGGTCCAAGTGGGCACCGTTGCATCACGTGCAAGGCAGAATGTTTCGGCATCACCCAAATAGGCGAAACCGGCGTTTATAAGCACTTTGGCAGAGGCGGGATTGTCATGGAAGACCGATGCAAACATCGTATCATTTTCAAGCGGATTTCCCGCCACAAGTGCCTGTACCGCGTCAGAGGCCAGATGCGTGTTCCAGAACGGGCGCGCGACCCAATAGCCGACTTCGGACTGGTTGCGGTCAAGGCGCATCAGGCTGATGACGCCCATAACTTCGCCGTCACTGTGGGCGGTGCCATCCATTACCCAAACGTCCTCATCACGCTCAGGCGCCATTGCACGCTCGATAAATCCGGCAATTAGTCCGGGCGGCAAGGGATGCGGCAGCCGCGGTGTGAGCTTGGCCAGACGGCTATCGCCGGCGTAATGCTCGATCAGGGTCAGGTCAGACATGCGCACGGGCCGCAGATCAAAGCGGGGCGTGGACAAGCTTGGTTGGCTGGTGAGTATTTCCATCGTTAGAAACTCCCTCCAAAGAGTACGAAAAGAACTGATGCTACAGTCAGACCTGCAAGGGTCCACATCAGATAAGGCTCGACGCGGGTACCTGAAACGGTGCGGGCGATTGCACTGCCGCCAAGCGTCCAAAGCGGGTGCATAACAAGCTGGCAGGTGAGCAGAACCGCAGCGACTGTGGCGGTCGCGGTGAGTGTCGGAATATCGGGCCCGACAAAGGCGGTAAAGCTGCCCACAATCATCGCCCAAGCCTTTGGGTTTAGCGGATGCACGATCAGGCCAGCCATAAAGCCCGGAACGCTTGCAGGTGGGTCGCCCTGCCCCAAGCGCAGGTTCGCCACTTTCCACGCAAGCCAGATGATATAGGCTGCGGAGATATACTTGAGTGCGGTGAAGAGAACGGGTGCTGCCTCTGCCAATCCCATAAGACCAAATCCGATAGGCCAGATGATCAACTGTTTGCCCAAGGCGACACCCGCCACAAAAGGAAGTGCCGCGCGAAAGCCGAACCGCGCACCTGTGGCGAGCAGCGCCATGTTTGCGGGGCCGGGCGTGCCGACTTGGCTGGCCGCAAACACTGCGAGAGGGATCAAGGCAATGCTCATTTCACGCAATCCGGCGATCAGGAGCGCGCATTGAGGATGAAATGGTCATGTGCACTCCTTTCTTATGTGGATGAGCATGAGAGACAAAAGAAAAAGGGACCGGCGTTTCCGCCGATCCCTGATATTCATATCATTTTCGGGTACGGCTTATTCAGCGGCTTCCGCCATTGGTACGATCGAAATGAATGTGCGGTTTTTCAGGCCTTTGTGGAACTGAACGTTACCTTCAACCGTGGCAAAGATTGTGTGATCCTTGCCCATGCCGACATTCTGACCAGGCCAAAATTTCGTGCCGCGCTGACGCACAACGATGTTACCTGGGATGACAAGTTCGCCACCATATTTCTTTACGCCAAGACGGCGACCAGCTGAGTCGCGACCGTTACGGGACGAACCGCCTGCTTTTTTATGTGCCATGTGGTCTCTCCTTAACCTTTTGCCAGCTCTTTGGCCTGTGCGATCCAGTCTTCACGACCCACACGACCTTTGAACGACAGTTTCTCTTCAATCGCTTCGACATCCGCGTCCGACCATGCAGCGATCTGCGCGAAGGTTGTGATACCTTCTGCGTGCAGTTTGCCCACAATCACCGGACCAACACCAGAGATGTTGGACAGATCATCGCCATCGCCTTTTGCGGCTTTCTTTGCTGCGGGCTTTGCAGCCTTCGGCGCTTCTTCTTTTGCTTCAGCCTTCGGCGCAGCTTTTGCAGGCTTCTCTGCCTTTGTCTTCTTTGCTTTCTTCACGGGCGCATCAACTGCTTTGCCTGTGATCGCTGCAACGGCGGCTGCGGAAACCGAGCCTGTGCCGATTGCGGCTGCAACACCGGATTTACCTGCGCCGGATGCGAGGATCTCGGTGATCTTAACCAGCGTCAGTTTCTGACGGTGACCTTTTGTGCGCTTGGAAGAGTGCTTCCGGCGACGCTTGACGAAGTGGATTACTTTTTCGCCTTTGATCTGATCAACGACTTCGGCTTGCACGCCTGCATCTTCGATCATTGGCGCGCCAACTGTCGGGTTATCCCCGCCAAGCATCAGCACTTCGTTAAACTGGACTGTCTCACCGGCAGATGCCGCAATACGTTCTACGCGGAGCATATCGCCCGCCTGAACTTTATATTGCTTACCGCCTGTTTTCAGGACCGCAAACATAGGTCTTCCTTCATATCTTCCGCGTTCTGTGGTCCCCGGTTAAGGGTGTTTTGGACCAGACTGTGCCTGTATCCACCTCGAACAGCGCGCCCTTGGGGCGTCATTAAAAATAATCCCGAGCGCCGAATGGCAGGTCGAGATGGCGGCTTATCGGGCGGTTGAGGGTGTAAGTCAAGGCGCATTGGTCGTCTGGGGCCATGTTTTCATGTCTTTTTGGCGCGCAATGAACATCAGGCGGTTACCAAGTGCGCTTACAGCTCCTCAGCCGCCATATTCAGCGCCATCGCCCGCCCCAAAGCATAGGAAATGTCCTCGTACAGTGGATCAAACCCCGCAAAGAATCCAGAATTCAGCGCCTTGCCTGCTTCTGTGGTGGAGAATTCGGCATAGAGCGTCAGCTCCTCAATACTCAGCGGGCTGTAGGCGAGGATCATAAAGGCCCCCAACCAGCTCAGCGTATCTGCGGCGATTTCGTCGCGCTCTGACATCACATCGGAGAGGATTTCATCGTCACTCATCATATAAACATCGCCGTCTACTAACGCGCGCAAAAAGTTATAGTTGGAATTCAATGCCGAGGTGACGTTGCGGTTAACCAGATCACCTGCGTCGACCATGCGGTTGACCTGGACCAGTCGCGGGTCCGTGCTCCCTTGCAACGCGGCGAAACGTGCGCGCGCTTCTTCCTCCACGGCGCTGTCACTCATTGCGCTTCGGGCAGAGTTTTCGAGAGTTATAATCTTGGTGCCCAAATCGGAGGCGAAGAAGCTGATCGCGTCCTCCAATACGTCACCGGTCAATGCAGGCTCTAGCCCGGCGCGGATACCTTCGCTGATCTTTTCCGGGTCATAGATGCGTGTGACCTGCCCTGCCCATGCGGGGCCGCCCTGACCTTCCAGCCATTCGCGGTTGAGCGTTGCACCAAAGGCCAGCCCCTCCTCGTGCAAAATGGCGCTCAACTCACGAACCTTGAGCACATCCATCAATACAGTATGGCGCGCGTCAGCCCAAAGCGGCAGCGCAGTCATTAGGGTTAGAACGGCGGCAAGCAGGTGGCGCATCTAGAGGTCCTGACTTGGCTGCATCATGCGCAGACGCTCGGCCACAGCTTCGAAACGGTCTGCCATAATCTCGTATTGCACAGCATTCATCAAATCATAGACCTGCCGCATGTCGGGATGCTCCAGCGCTTCGGCGTATGCGACAACCTCCGCGTCCGAGAACGCCTGATACGTATAGGCCGCGCCCTCCAGCGCGCTTTGGCGCAGCATTGTACGGGTCTCGTCCTCCTGGGAGCGCATGGCCTCGCGCAGATCGGGCTCATCCATTTGCAACTCGATCACCCCTGCCCCTGCAGCGGCCATCAAGAACCGGATCTGGATTTCCTGAATAGAGCGCAGGGAGTTCTCTTCGCTCCCGCTGGCGGCATTCAAGCGCTCAAGCATGGCCACACGCGGCGAGTCTATGCTGCTCAGCCCTTCAATGATCTGCCCGCCGCTCTCGGACTTGAGCCCGTCATCCTCAACCATATGCGAGCTGTTTTCCGCCACAACCAAACGCTGTCCGAGGTCGGACGCATAGAAATCAGCCGCGTGGGTCAGAAGGTCATCGGATAGGGTCTCCTCAAGAATATCCACCGCCATGTCGTGCATCAATTCTGTCTTGAAAACCTCCGATACAAGGCGCTGCCATTCAGATCCGAAATCGTCTGCTTGCAGTCCAAGCATTTGGGGCGCTGCATCCGCAGACAGTGCAATGCTCTCAAGTGCCACGTCAAAGCCAGTGACCTCAAGGAAGCTCTCTAGGCTCGCGCGGTCAGGGGTTTCTGCTGTAGCGCTCAACGCGCCGAGCGCCAACATCATGGCGGCCACGGGGATCATCAAGGCCTGTCGGATCAACTGCATGGCACTTCCTTTTGCACGGTTTGGCCGCTAGATTAGCCTTTCTGTACCGCGCTGCAACGCAAAACCAAAAGAGCGGCAATTATGCGCAGACGCGCTCTTGCTCCACGCAAGGTTAGGCTCTAATGGACGCTCCTAGATCCCCGCGGAGATGTGCCGGAGTGGTCGAACGGGGCGGTCTCGAAAACCGTTGAGCCTTCACGGGTTCCCAGGGTTCGAATCCCTTCGTCGCGTCCTATTCAGGACGGATCAACCAAGTGATCGCATGGTTCAAGCATTACCCTGAAGGCTTAAAAGACATTGATCCCCATCTGGACACGCTTAATGTACCAGTTCACGCATTTTGGGGTGATCAAGACGCGTTCCTGACAACAGACAACGCTGCGCGCCTGCACAAACGTCTCCCCAAAAGTGTGTTGACCATTTTTGAGAAGTGCGGCCATTTTTGCTATCAGGATAAGGACGTAGAATTTACCGACTTGGTGCGACCGTGGGTCAACAACGGTCACAAGTTAGACTGAGCCCCGATTGCCCATCGAGACATCCAGTATCCGAAATGTGAAATAAAAGTGTAAGATCTGAGCGATTTCTTATCTCCTTTTTTTGTCCAAGGCCGTTCGATGGCATTCGTCCACCTCACGGCGCTTTCTGCGCTACTTCTCATAGCGAAATTGATTTGGGGTCAACTTGATCAACGCACACTGGATGGCGTACGCGTTTGGGTGAAACCCGCAAAATTCTCGGTCTCATTTCTCGTTCACTTTGCGACGCTCGCCAATATTGTCGCCTTCATGTCTCCCGAAAACGCGGAGCGGCGTATCGTTGCAGGTGTGGGTTGGGTATTGGCAGCGGTGTTCGTTGCTGAAATGACATATCTGATCTTTAAGGCGGCGCAGACGCAGCACAGTCATTTTATCGACACGACCCCGTTTCACAGTACGATGTATTCTCTGATGGGGGTGGGCGCGGTTGTGTTGATTGCCTTGCCAGTCGTCATTGCCTGGCTTGCAAAGGGCGACATTGCATTTGGCCCAGCAACTCAATCAGGCATTTGGTGGGGCGCTATCATAAGCTTCATACTGACGGTGATCATCGGAGGCTACCTTGGCGACAACGGCAGCCACTTTGTCGGAGACCAAAGCGATCCAGAACTCGTTCTGCCGTTCTTTGGCTGGTCAACCGAAGTGGGTGACTTGCGACCTGCACATTTTCTGTCGCTTCATGTATTGCAGGTTTTGCCCTTGATCGGATTGTGGGCAGACAGAACAGATCAAGGTATCAACACAATATGGGTTGCCAGTTTTATCTATTCAGCGCTGACAGTCGCGCTCTTCATCCAAGCGCATTTCGGCCAACCGCTCATACGCATCTATTGCTATATCTTTATGAAATCGGACATTCAATTTCACCATATCGAATATTCAGGTCGGGTTCTTTGCGAACTTTCGCTGCTCTCGCACAATCTCGCCATGTTGAAGGTCCGCTTTCCCGCCATTTGTGTTGAAGGCTCACTCAGAACGGTGGGGAATTCGCGGTCACAGCGAATGCAGGCATGCTCGAAACTGCACTGAAGTGCCTTTCATTGGTCATTTCGCGAACAAAGTATTGAATTAGGAGAAGGCGTCCGTGAGTGGGCAATTTCAGTACTTTCGGCTCGTCAGGCCTTCGGCTTGACGGGCCTATTTCTGATCTCCGTTCCGTCCGCATAGTCGCCGATCGCCTAGACTTCTTTACTGAGAAGAGCAGCCACACGCCTGAGGCGCTTACATTGGCTTCACCACGGAAGTCGATCACTATCGGCAAAAAAACAATTATCGATCAAAAAAGCCCCAGTAATGCCGGCCCAATCCAACATAGCCTGTCGCTTGAGCGCTATTGATCATTTTCCAACATGTATAAATGATCATTTTTACAGGAACTTTTTGTATCAGAATATATTGACTGGTCAGTTAGTCAGTGCAACGCTTGCCATATGTCCAAGGCCGCCAAAAACCCCGATTCTCGCCGTACGGCAGCAGAACAGAGCAAGTTTCGTATTCTCGAAGCTGCCGAGCAGGCTTTTGCAGAAGACGGGTATAGCGGGACCTCGATGCGAGCGATTGCGCAGCACGCAGAGGTAACAACGGGCCTTCTGCACTATCATTTCGCCACAAAGAAAAACCTCTATGCGGCAATTGTAAGCTGGCGTGCTGAAGCGATTAACAAGCAGCGGCTGTACCTGTTAGAAGTGCTGCCGGACACGCCGTCAATTCCCGAAATTTTGCACGCGCTTTTTCAGCCTGCCCTCGGCATCGACGCCGGTGGTGTCGCTTTTGCGCGTATAATGGCGCGGATGATGTCCGCCGATAGCATGCATCAGGATCTGGTGCGCGACCACTACGATGACACCGCGCATGTGTTTATCAGCACCCTTCAAAAGGCGGCCGGAATGTCGCGGGAGGATGCGGCGTGGGGCTACAATCTCGCCATTCATGTTCTGATTTCTGGCATGACCAGATCAGGCCGCGCAGAGCGGTTGGTGGGCGATCAACGCTCCGCCAGCGTAGAAGAGTATCTCGATCGCCTCGTCGGCTTTGCGACAGGTGGTATCAACCAATTTGCTGCAACGGGAGATGCGGCAGACATTTAGAAAATTCAATGGGAGGAAGACCATGAAACATCTACCAATATTGGGCGTCGCGCTGATCATGAGCGCGATTGTCACCACACCACTCAAGGCCGAAAGCGTATCGGCCACCATCGTAGCAGGGCATCCACCAGTATTTCGATGGGTCCGCATGTTTCCCGAAGTGTTCGAGCCGACAGTGCAAAAGGCGCTTGAAGGCACCGAACATTCAATCACCTTCAGCGAGCAGTTTGGCGGGTCAATCGCAAAGGTTGGTGAGGAACCCGAAGCGATTGGCGAAGGCCTGGCCGAGCTTGGCACCGTGTCATCGCTTTTCGACGGTGCAAAACTGGCAGTGCAAAACGTCACCTACTACACGCCCTTCGTGACGTCGGATGTGGCCACGATCTCCGATCTGATGGATGATTTGCACAAGAATGATCCACGGATGCAGGCGGCTTATGCCGACATCAACATCGTCACACTGGGTGCACCGATCGTCATCGACGACTACCTGATCATGACCAACTTTCCGCTCAATTCCCTTGCCGATCTGGATGGCAAAAAGATTGCGGCACCTGGCCCTGCGATCAATTGGTTGTCGGGAACAGGTGCGGTTGGCGTGTCCGGCAACCTGACTACATATTACAACGAACTGAAGACGGGCGTTTATGACGGAGTGATCGTCTTTGCCTCTGCCGCTCTGCCCGGCAAACTTTATGAAGTTGCGCCCTACATCACCAAAATGGGTCTGGGCGCTCAGCATTCGGGCATGATCGGCGCGAACAAGGATTGGTATGACGCGCTGCCGGATGCCGTACAAGAGGCGCTCGTTGAGGGGGCAGATGCCGCAAGGACATGGTACAACAAAGATCTTGAAAACGCTGTTGAAAGTGCCCTTAAGACAATGGCCGAAAATGGTGCAACAGTCACCGATGCCCCAGCAGAGGTGCGTCAGGCTTGGGCCGACGGTATGGACAACGCGGCAAAAATCTGGGCCGAGGCGCTGGATGCCCAAGGCAAACCCGCAACCGAAATACTCAAGGTCTATATGGACGCGATGCGCGCTGCCGGTGCGACACCGCTGCGTGATTGGGACAAGGAATAATCCTTGTCGGGTTCCGACAACACGGGCGAGCGGGGCATAGCCTCGCTCGTGATGCGCGGCCTTGATGGTGCGACGGTGGCGATCAATGTGGCAGGAACATTGCTGATCGTTGCCATCATGCTCTTGATCGGGGCCGACGTATTGGCGCGCAACCTGTTTGACGCGCCCATCTCAGGTGTGCCCGAAATGGTTGCCCTGTCGATTGTGGCGATCGTCTTCTTACAAGTGCCCCAAACCTTGCGTGCCGAACGTTTTACTCGCTCGACTGCGGTCCTTGATGCGATCCGTGGGCGCGCGCCGCGGGTGGCACGGATCATGGAAACGGTGTTTGACACATCGGCTATCCTCTTGCTCGGGGCGTTGCTTTATGCCTCTTGGCCGCTCTTTACGAAGTCATGGCAGAACAACACGTTTGTCGGCGCCTTGGGTGATTTCACCGCACCGCTTTGGCCGGTAAAACTAATCATTTGTATTGGCACAGCCATGTTGATGGCCCAATTCGCCGCGCGGATCTTCCGCTTGTGGCGCGCACCATGACAGAGATTGAAATTGGCATCGCCATGCTGGGCGGCATTGTGACGCTTGTGATGATGGGCCTCTATGTGCCCATCGCGCTGATGCTGTGTTCATTTATCGGGGTTTGGTTGATTAAAGGATCACCCGTATTGGCCTCCAAGCTGCTGGGCCTATCGGCTGCCAATTCAATCTCGTCCTACGAATTCGGTGTTGTCCCGCTTTTTGTTCTGATGGGTTTCGTTGTGGCCGAAGCCGGCATTGGGCGCGATGCGTATGATGTGGCCAATGCGGCGTTTCGCCGGTTGCGCGGCGGGCTCGGGATCGGAACAGTTGGCGCCAATGCGATCTTTGCAGCTATCACAGGCATCTCCATTGCGTCTGCCGCTATCTTCACCAAAATTGCTGTGCCCGAAATGGTGCGCCACGGCTATACGGCGCGGTTCGCGGTCGGGATCGTGGCCGGATCATCTGTGCTAGGCATGCTGATCCCCCCTTCCCTTCTGTTGATCCTCTACGGCATCCTCACTGAGCAATCCATCGGCGACCTTTTCATTGCAGGCATCATCCCAGGTGCTTTGCTGGCCCTCTTTTTTGGCGTCGGCGTGGTGGCGATGGCTACGTTCTTTCCGCGCTTTACCGGCACTCCCCAACCTGATGCGGGAGAGGTGTATCCCGCTCATGTATTGCTGCTCAAATTTGTCCCGATTGCCCTGCTGATTGGTCTGGTGTTGGGCGGCATCTATGGCGGGTTCTTCACCCCTGTCGAAGCGGGCGCAATCGGCGCGCTCGGTGCTCTCTTACTTGGGTTTGTGAAACGCACACTTGGCCCGCGCGCTCTTTGGCGTGTGCTTGTGGAAACCGGACTGGTCACTGCGGCGGTTTGCTTTTTGATCATCGCAGCCCAGATGTATTCGCGGATGTTGGCATTCTCTGGCCTGCCCGCTGGTTTTGGTACCTTTATCAGCACCGCTGATATCGGGCTTTGGGGCATTCTGATCGCCTATGTGATTGTGGTGATCTTGATGGGTATGATCCTTGATTCCTCATCAATCCTCCTAATCCTCGTGCCTTTGATGCTGCCGGTGCTCGCGCCCTTCAACGTCGATCTGGTATGGTTTGGCATTGTCACGATCCTCGCCGTCGAGATTGGTCTGCTGACGCCGCCCTTTGGCCTGTCTGTCTATGTCATAAAATCCGTGATCGAGGATGACTCCGTCACGCTCGGCGACATCTTTGCCGGTGCTGCCCCCTTCGCTGCGATCATGCTGGTCGTGCTGCTCCTCGTCATGCTCTTCCCGTCGCTGGTAACGGCACTGCTTTAAGGAAAAATTATGCCCAGAAAATTCATTGATATCTCTGTTGCTCTGGAAACGGGGATTGCATCTGATCCACCCCCGATGGAGCCCAAAATCACCTATTTGGCGCATGACCAAACCGCCGAACAGATCATGGGCTTCTTCCCTGGTCTGACCAAAGACCAGCTGCCGGGCGGTGAAGGCTGGGCGGTGGAAATGCTGGAAGTCTCAACCCACAATGGCACCCATCTGGACGCACCCTATCACCACCATTCGACGATGAATAACGGTGAACGCTCGCTGACCATCGACGAGGTGCCGCTGGAATGGTGCTTTAACCCCGGTGTGAAACTGGATTTTCGGCATATGGAGGACGGCTATCTTGCCACCCCCGCCGATATTGAGGCGGAGCTGAAGCGCGTCGGCCACGACTTGCGCCCGCTAGACATCGTGGTGATGAACACTGCCGCAGGAGCGCGTTATGGCGAGGATGATTACCTGCATCGCGGCTGCGGGGTGGGTCGAGAAGGAACGCTTTGGCTGCTTGAACGCGGTGTGCGCGTGACCGGGACGGATGCATGGTCCTGGGACGCACCGTTCTCGATCACGGCCAAGCGGTGGGCGGAAACGGGCGATCCCTCGCTGATCTGGGAAGGCCACCGCGCCTCAATTGATATTGGATATTGCCACATGGAAAAGCTGGCCAATCTGGAGCAGCTGCCCGCAACGGGGTTCACGGTGTCGTGTTTCCCATGGAAAATAAAAGGGGCGTCTGCCGGGTTCACCCGTGCCGTCGCCATACTGGAGGAATAAACAATGCGGCTTGCAACAGTATATCACAACGGGTCGGACAAAGTTGTCGCCGTATTGAACGATGACCGCTTGTTAGATTTGGCGGCGGCCAGTGAGGGACCATTTACCTCGATGCTTGACCTCATCGACGCGGGCGACACCGGGCTGGAAAAGGCCCGAGCCTTGGCTGATGCGCCGGACGGGAATGCTATTTTGGAACGCGCGGATGTCGCATGGCGCGCGCCGCTGCAACCACGCCAGTTCCGCGATTGCCTAGTGTTCGAAGAACATCTGCTCAATTCATTTGCCAACGCCGAAAAAATGACAGGCCGCAAGATGGAGATCCCAAAGGTCTGGTACGACCAGCCGATCTATTACAAAGCCAACCGGTTCTCGATCATAGGTCACGGTCAAGATGTGCGTTGGCCTGCCTATAGCGCGCATATGGATTACGAACTTGAGTTGGCTATCGTTATTGGCAAAGGCGGCGCAGACATCAAAGCAGCGGATGGCGAAGCGCATATCTTTGGCTACACGATCTTTAACGACATGAGCGCGCGCGATGCTCAGATGAAGGAAATGGCGGCCCAACTTGGACCCGCCAAAGGCAAGGATTTCGACACTGGCAACATCCTTGGCCCCGTGATCCTGACCGCTGATGAAGTGCCGATGAACGACAAGGGGCAGATTGCTCTAGAGATGGAAGTGCGGGTCAATGGGGAACGTCGCGGCGGTGGGAATGCCAGTGCGATGCATCACACATTCGGTGACGTTCTTGCGCATATTTCCTCTGCCGAAACACTCCATGTCGGCGAAGTGATCGGCTCTGGCACGGTCGGCACGGGGTGCGGGTTGGAGACGGGGCACAAGTTGTCGGACGGTGACACAATCGAGTTGGAAATCGAAAAAATCGGCGTCCTTCGTAACACCATCCGCAAGGCTGCATCATGACTGAGGATCCCAATAAAGGCATGACGCGCACGCAAGTCCAGTTTGACTGCCACGGCACGGCGACGGGCAAAATGCGCAACGAATTACGAACTTTTATGACACTCCCTTTCAAGGAAGGCCCCTTTGATATCGCCAGTGACGAAGGCACGTTTCATGGTGGAGACGCGACAGCCCCGCCGCCACTTGCGCTGTTCGTTGCCTCTTTGACGGGATGTCTGATGACGCAGATGCGGGCCTTTGCCAAACGCCTTGGCGTGACCATCACCGACCTACATGTAGACACCCGTGTCGTCTGGGATTGGGAGGCGCAGGGCACTGTCTACGAGACCGCGCCGAAGTCATTTGAAATCGATGTCAAACTAGACTCACCCGACCCCGAGGCCGACGTTCTGCGATTGATCGAAACCGCCAAAAAGGGCTGCTTTCTGGAGCAAACGCTTGGCGTACAGAACACCATCCGACACAGGCTTAAGACCGCTGAGGGTTGGAAGGACGCAGGATAACACAAGGTGGTATTGCCAAGTTTTTTACTCCGAATTGTGAAGGGTTGGTTGGCGCTTGATTATGCTGCCAGCTTGTCGGTGTAGTCGGCCCAGAGGCTGAAAGCATCCGAGCGAGCGTAGCGGTATGAAGTTGCGGTGAGTTAGTAACGGCGTGTTTGGACGAGGATATAGAGGGCCGCCGCCATTTGCATAGATTGCACGCCACAGCCAGTTCTTTTTGCCACGTATCGTGATCACGACCTCGTCCAAATGCCACTCGGCCGTGATCAATCCCGGAGAACGCAATCTGCGAACTGCCTACCAAAGCGGTTGATCCAAAAGCGGATCGCTTCCCGGCTGACAATCACGCCCCGCGCAGCCAACAGGTCTTCGACATCAGCCGTGCTCAGAGCGAACCGATGATAAGCCCAGACAGCGTACGCAATGATCTCTCGAGGATAACGGAAGCCCTTCAGGCGCGGCATATGGATTGGCAATACCGATCAGTAACAGATTCGCTGAAGCAGACCGGCTAGAAGCCGGTGGTTTCGATCCAATAGGTGAAAAATCAATCAGGATCAGGACGAACGGAAAGAAGACCGATAGGCTGTTGATGCTTCATAGTACTCATCAAACCCAATCTTCTGACGCAATTCAGCAAAATCCATCAGCATAGGACTGCGCGGCTTGTCATCGGCCAACGCTTGCAATGTCTGGCTCATTGCCTGCATCGCCGCTGACATAAGCGTAAGTGGATAAGCCGCAATTGCATAGCCGATTTCGCGCAGCTCAGCGTGGCTCAAATCCGGCGTTTCGCCACCCTCTACGATATTCGCCATCTTGGGTCCCGGCAGGTCGGCGCAGACACTGCGCATTTCTTCAACGTTTTGGGGGGCTTCAACAAACAAGATGTCTGCCCCCAGCTCATGGAATTTTGCTGCGCGATCAATGGCCTCTGACAAGCCTAGATTATGGCGCGCATCCGTTCGGGCAAGGATTAGAATGTCATCATCCGCGCGCGCATCAACCGCTGCTTTGATCCGGTCAAACGCTTCATCTCGTCCGACCACCTCTTTGCCCGGGGTATGGCCGCACCGCTTTGGAGCCAGTTGATCCTCGATCATCACAGCCGCGCACCCCGCCCGCGCGAAACCGCGTACCGTCCGGCGTACGTTCATCGCATTTCCATATCCGGTATCCCCGTCCCCAATGAGCGGAATCGAAGTAACATCGCAGATATTGCGCGCGCTATCGACCACTTCGCCGTAAGACATCAGCCCCAAATCTGGTTCACCGATCCGCGAGGCGGATGTTGCAAAGCCCGACATGAAAGACAGGCCAAACCCGCCCTGTTCGATCATTTTCGCAGAGAGTGCATCAAAGCAGCACGGCATCACATGCAGTTTGTCCTGCGCAAGAAGCGCGCGAAGTTTGTCAGCTGGGGTCATCGAAAGCTCATAATTTAAAGGGAAGATACAGCGCGAGATCCGGCCAGACATACAGAATGGCCACGCAGAGAAACATCAACAAAAGGAAGGGAAGCACACCGCGTGCAACATCCCCCAGGCTGGCACGTGCCACTGCCTGAATAACATATAGATTCAAGCCGACTGGCGGTGTGATCAGGGCACATTCCACCATAACGACCATATAAATACCGAACCAAATCGGGTCAAAACCCATCGCCAATGCGGACGGCAGCAACACAGGCGTCATGATCAAAACCATCGACAGGGCCTCAAACACCAAACCCATCAGCAGCAAAACAATGCTGACAACAAGGATGAACACCAGCGGCGTATCAATGGCCTGCGCGATAATCGACGAAATATCCTGTGGGATACGGTAGAGTGTTATTGCCTTCCCAAACACTTTGGCACCCGCGACAATCAGCAAAATTGCGACCGTGGTAATCATGGATTCAAACACGGCCTCGCGGAACCCTTTCCACGAAAGCGACCGCAGTATGACAACTGTAACGACAAGCGCCGCACTAAACCCAATCGCGGCGGCCTCTGTCGGAGTGAAGGCCCCCGAATAGATGCCGCCGATGATCAGTATGGCCAGTGCAATTGATGGAAACGCACGGCTCGACGCCGCACGACGTTCAGCCATCGTCGCAGCCGTGCCCGCACCCTGAACCATTGTTACCCGCGCATGCACCATGGAATATGTGATGAACAAGGCGACCAGCATCAGGCCTGGCCCAATCCCTGCCAGGAACAAAGCCCCGACCGATTCTTCGGTGATAAATCCATAAACGATCATCGGGATCGAGGGCGGGATCAGAATACCCAGCGTACCGCCCGCCGCCAAAAGCCCATAGACAAACCGTTTGTCATAGCCACGCTCGATCATCGCCGGAATTGCAACCGTGCCAATCGTGGCGGCTGTGGCCACAGAACTTCCACTGATCGCAGCGAAAATGGCGCAGGAAATGATCGTGGCCACCGCAAGGCCACCGGGCCAGTGACCCACCCACGAATTGACGGCAGCAAAAAGATCATCCCCCACGCCGCCTTTCAGCAAGACATTGGCCATCAGCAAGAACAGCGGCACGGCCAAAAGGATGAATCCGTCCAGCGTAGATAAAATTGCCTGTGGGGCCATGAGGGACGAAAACCCTCCAAGCAACAAAAGTGCGAGCCCCATACCGCCAAGCGCAAAGGCAACAGGTACGCGCGCCAACAACAATGTGAACAGCGAGGCAAGAATAAGAACGACGGTCATTCTATTGCGATCTCAGAGTGCGCAGCCGTGCCGTTGGCCGATCGGATTGCCTCAATCAGTGCTTGAATGAACAGCAATGCAAACCCGAGAGGTACGGCAAGCTCAACAATCCAACTAGGTAAATCCAGCAACGAACCCGTTGTGCGCCCCCGTTCAAAGGAATCTAAAAAGATATCCCAACCCTTCCAAGTTACCATAGCACTAAACGCCGCAACGACGAGCATTGCCGCCGCCTCAATCCAGCGCTGTGCGCTTGGTGGCAGCAGTTGAATTACGGCATCTACTGCAATATGACGACGTGCCGACAACAGCCAAGCCATCGCGATAAGACATCCCCAGATCAGGCAGAGCTGGCTAAGTTCTGCCGCCCAAATGGTTGGTCGGATAAAGAAGTAGCGGGCCATAACCTCGTAGGTCAGCATGATACCCGCGACGGCAAACAACACCGCCGCGAACCAAGCAAGGCTAAGGACCAAACGATCAAACCAGATCATGAGGGCCTCTCCCCCGAATTGGAAGAGAAAGAAGGCTGCATCAAAGCCCCTCAGCCGCTTTCAAAACTGCGGCACCCAGGTCACCAGCCTTGGCGCGGAAATCATCATAGACCGATGCGGAAGCCTCTTTCCACGCCGCGATTTCGGTTTCGGTTGGCGTATAAACCGTCATGCCATTCTCTTTCGCGACGGCATAAGCATCCGTTTCGATTTGCGTCACACGGTCGCGCACATCAGTCTCAGCGGCCAAGGCGGCAGCGCTGATCATTTCGCGATGTCCTTCAGGCAGAGCGTCCCACCATTCAGTGTTCACAACCACGATAAATTCGATGTCCGCATGGTTTGTAACCGTGATTGTGTCCATCACTTCCCACAGTTTGCGCGACGAAACACCTGATACACCGGTCATGCCCACGTCGACTGTGCCACGTTGGTATGCCAGATACTGCTCGGACCCTGAAATCATCGTCGGTGCACCCCCCGTAGAGGTCACAAAATCACCAAGCGTTTTGCCAAAAACACGGGCCTTTTTGCCCTTCATGTCATCAGGCGTTCTAATCGGGCCGCCTT
>RCND010000620.1_pt1 | contig 20417 bp, 15 predicted proteins | sample 2041351 | NCBI WGS metagenome assembly RCND01 (sample SAMN09708230, study PRJNA481090) | Marine sediment metagenome, whole genome shotgun sequencing project. | biome: marine sediment; feature: ocean; material: sediment; isolation source: Sewage treatment plant 12B marine sediment (STP12B) ... | reverse complement strand
GTCAACGTGAACACAACGAGCCCCACCGTCTGTGTCGTTGGCAGTACCAACGTTGACTTGGTCGTGACCGGCCAACGCCTGCCCACTCCAGGCGAAACGGTATCAGGTGGCCTTTTCAGCCGATCCCCCGGCGGGAAAGGGGCGAACCAAGCGCTCGCCTCGCAGCGTCAGGGTGCCCGGGTCACTTTCATCGGTGCCGTCGGCGATGATCCTTTGGCCACCGAGGCGCTCCAGATTCTCAGAAAGGACGGAGCCGATCTCTCCGGCGTCGTCACGGTCGCCGGTTCGGCGACAGGTGTCGCTCTGATTGCAATCGATGCAGCCGGCGAGAACCAGATCTCGGTAGCCCCCGGGGCCAATCACAAGCTCCAACCATCCGAGGTCAACACCGTGGGCTTCGACGCCGTTCTCTGCCAGCTGGAGATCAACGATGCGACCCTCAGTGCTGCGGCCATGCAGGCGACAGGCCTGTTCTGCCTCAACGCAGCACCGGCACGACCCATCCCCCAAGCCGTTGTCGATCGGGCCGACGTGATCATCGTGAACGAGACCGAGTATGCCACCCTCATTGATCAGCTCGACCAGTTCCCGAGACTCCTCGTGGTCACCAAGGGCGCCGCGGGTGCGGACGCCTATCGGGCTGGCGAGCTGGTTGCCTCCGGCACTCCACCAGTCGTCGAGGCCATCGACACGGTCGGCGCTGGCGACTCGTTCTGCGGTTCCTTCGTCGTTGCCCTGGCCCGTGGTCTCGATGTTGCCAAGGCGTTGGAACGGGCATGCGCGGCGGGTGCGATAGCTGCGACACGAACCGGAGCGCAGACCGCCCTCCCAACCGCGGCCGAGGTCGACGCGCTGATGTGATGGGCGCTATCGGACCGTCAGCAAGGCGCTGGTGGTGTTCACCGACGAGCCCCCGATATGGATCTCGAACTCCCCCGGTTCCACAGTCCGTTTCATGTGACGATCCACTAGTGCCAGGTCATCGGCATGCAGGTCGAAAGTAACGGTACGCGTCTCACTCGGTTGTAGCTCGACCTTGCTGAATCTCCGCAGGAAACGCTCCGGTCTCGTCACCGATGACACCCTATCCCGAACGTATAGCTGGACCACCTCGGCGCCCACCCGATCCCCGGCATTCGACACCTCAACACTGACCGCAACCGCTTCGCCAGTGCCAATCGTCGATTGTGCAAGCTCGACGGGGCCATAGGAAAACGAGGTGTAGGACAGCCCGTGGCCGAACGGAAACAGGGGCTCGCGGGACGCAAACAGGTAGCCCCGATCAGCAGACGGTTTGCGTCCCACATAGATGGGTAGCTGGCCTATCGAACGGGGCATCGTCACTGGAAGCTTCCCAGATGGAGTCACGTCTCCGAAGAGTATCTCGGCGATCGCCGTCCCACCTTCCTGGCCGGGATACCAAACCTGCAACACCGCAGAACACTGTTCCACGAGCGAGGTGAGAACCAGCGGCCGACCCCCCATGACCACGGCGACGACAGGAGTGCCGGTGCCGACGACGGCGGCAACAAGGTCATCTTGACGGCCGGGCAGATCCAGCGAGTCGCGGTCACCAAGGTGGTCGTACCACCAGCCCTCTCGGCAGGTTGCTTCCGACCCACCGACAACCAGGACGACGACATCGGCGGCAACAGCAGCTTGGACAGCCTCGGCGATACGGTTGTCCTGCTGGCCAGGGTCGGAGGGGCGGACTTCATCAGCGCGCCATGCCGCAACACCATGTGGCGGCTCGGCAACACGACAACCCTCGGCATACAAGACGCAGACCGCACCCGCCCGCTGCTGTATGCCGTCAAGTACCGTCACCCCGCGACCGGGGTGCTCGGCGTAGCCACCGAGATGTAATTCGGCAGCGTGCGGGCCAACCACCGCGATTGTGCCAAGCGTTGCCGGAGCCAGTGGCAGCAGTTGGTCGGCGTTGGTGAGCAGGATGATCGAATCGCGGGCTGCGTGGAGCGCCAGCTTCTGGTGGGCGGGATGATTGACGATTGCTTCTGCCAGCTGACCATCACCAGGCGGGACCGGATCAAGCAGACCCAGTCGATCTTTCATCCCGAGGACGTTGGCGACGGCTCTGTCGATGACCGCTTCGGGGATGGCCCCGGACCGCACCTGCTCAACCAGAGTCGAGTAGCACTGCGGTTCAGGAACCTCGCAGTCCACGCCGGCCATGATTGCCAGAAGGGCCGCCTCCGCATCGTCGCCAGCCACCTTGTGCACACTCGTCAGTTGCGGGATACCGAAACCGTCGGACGTCACCATCCCCTCAAAACCCCATTCGGTACGCAGCAGGTCGATGAGCAACTGTCCGTTGCTGTGGCAGGGAACTCCGTCGATCTCGTGATAGGCAGCCATGATCGCCGCCACGCCTGCCTCCTTGATGACCGCTTCGAAGGGCACCAGATGTTGCTCACGCATCTCGCGTTCACCTGCATGAAGTGGTGCGCCGTTCATGCCCGCTTCGGGTACACCGTGGCCGGCAAAGTGTTTGGCGCAGGCGAGCACACGATCAGCGGGTATGGACCAGTCTGCACCCTGCAATCCGCGGACGGCGGCGACCCCGAGCCTGGCGGTTAGATGCGGGTCTTCGCCAAAGGTCTCTTCGACTCGGCCCCAGCGCGGGTCGCGGGCCAGGTCAAGGACAGGGGCGTAGACATAGTTGCTGCCTCTGCTGCGGACTTCCCCGGCTACCGCGGTGAACACGCTCTCCACCAACTCGGGATCCCAGGTCGAGGCGAGTGCAATCGCCGCCGGATATGAGGTGGCTCCAATCGCCATGTGACCGTGGATGCCTTCTTCGTTGAACAGTGCTCCGATTCCAAGCCGAGTCTGGTTGGCCAGGGTCTCTTGGACCTCGTTGGTGAATCTGACCGCGGCAGCGGGAGACTGCTTCTGCGACGGTCTTCCCAGTTGACCGAGACCGTGGGGGTGGCGGCGTACGAGCTCCGCCGAATTGAGATGGCCCTCCTCGTCGGTGAGCCATTCCACCTCTGGTACCCGGGCCATACACGACAGTTGTGCGACCTTCTCGTCGAGCGTCATCTTGGCGATCAGTGCATCAACCCGGCGATGAGATCTTGTGGTCATTTTCCGATCATAGGGGCCGACTCGGCAGGGCGGATCAGATGACCTTCGGTGTCACAATGGTCGGCGGTGCCGTGTCGGCATCGGGATAGATAGCAGCCAGTCGTCGTTCCCAAACCGCAAAACCGGCAACGGCCAACGCCAGGAAGACACCAGTGGTGGAATACATCGTGGGATAGCCAGCCTGCTCGATCAACAAGCCAAGGGTTGGACCGCCAAGCAGGGTGCCCAGGTCAAACAGCGCCGTGAAGAATGCCACTGCCGAGCCGCGACCAGCATCGGTGGCGCGGTCGACAGTCATGCCCATCAGGATGGGGAAGGTGTAGGCATGACCACCGCCACAGAGGACGCCGGCCGCAACGATCGAAGCGCTGGAACTGGCCTGAGCAAGCACGAAGAAGCCCGCAATCAGCAGAGCAAAAGCTGGATAGAGGACTCGTTTCGGACCCACTCGCTCAGGGAGCCAGGCAAGAGTGAGGCGTAACGCTATGGCCGTTGCGGCGTAGTACGAAAAGAAGAGCCCCACCGAGCCGATCCCAGTCTCATCGACAAAGGTGCGCAGGAACGTGAAGTAGCCGGTTAGTGCCAAGGAGAAGGCGGTAGTTACTGCCCAGATAGGAAACAGACGCCGCCGGAACACCGCAGCAAAGAACCCTCCGCGTATCTCGCCTTCCGCTAGGGGAGTCCCTGTCTCCGCCAGCAGGATTGTCACCGCAAACCCGAGGCCGGCAAACACAGCTGCGACAACGAAGAGGGCTTCGAAGTCTGCTTGGGCGAGGACAATCTCTCCAATCACTCCACCCAAGGCTATGGGCAGTATCCCGCTGACTCCGAACAGTGCGAGTCCTTCGGTGCGGCGAGAAACCGGGACAATATCTGCACCGTAAGTGAACAGAGATGTGAACGTCATGCTGATGCCAAAGCCATGAACGATCCGGACCACGAACAACCAGGGTCCAACGGAAGACACGGAGAGGTACAGCAGAGCAGCGACGACATTGAGAGCGCCACCAACAAGTACGACAGGTCGGCGACCTCGCGTATCCATGATGCGGCCCAAGGTCGGGCGGATGACGATGGCAGAGACGGCTGTGGCGCCGACCAGCATGCCAACCTCGGTGGTGGTGGCACCCAGATCAGTAAGAAAGGTAGGGAGGTGGATAAAGAGAAAGAACGCCAGTCCGTGAAACAGGTTTCCGGCAAAGGCAACAACGAAGGCGCGCGTGAGAAGAGGGTCGCGGTGGGGCACCGAGCAAGTCTACCGACACAACCGCTCCCCAAAGCCAGCGCCCTTTTTCTCTCCACATGGCGCTCCCGACCTATAGGTTGTGAAGCGAACAGATGCCCAAGGGGTGTCACCAGCTGGGAGGGAACAATGGCTGCTTTTGCGAAGTATGACGGTGTCGATGGTGAATCGACTGACGCCAGTCACGAAAACTGGATAGACGTCCTGTCTCTTGATTGGGGTGTCCACAAGCCGGGAACCGACTCTTCGGGGCAGAGCCGCCGGCGTGGTTCGGCGATCATCGAAGACCTGGTGATCGCCATCGAGTATGAAAAGGCGTCACCCAAAATCCTGGAGAAATGCCTGAGGGGCGAGATTCTTCCGAAGCTCGAAGTCGAATTCACAGCAACTCTCGGTGGCACCCGCGTCACCTATCTCCGCTACGAGATGAAGAACGTGGCAATCACCTCATATGACATCAGCGCTTCCGGCAATGAAGACGACGGGCTACCCGTTGTGCTCATCAGCAACAGCTTCGAGGAGATCACGGTGACCTACACAGAGTTCGCCAACGACGGCACCACGGTGGGCAATGTCGAGACCAGCCATGAGGTCGAGAGGGAAGCGCCCAAGAAAAAGAAGAAGTAGACGTCAGACCACGAAGCATTCGAGGTCGGGAGCTTCTGCTACTCGGACCCGCAGGTGGTGCGGAGGCGGTCGAGTACCGAGACCATGACGGTGCGTTCCGTGGCGGACATGGCTGCCAAGAAATGCTCGTCCAGGTCTCCAAGGTGGGTGACCAACGCCGCCGCCACCTTCTTCTCGCCGTCTTCTGTGAGATGGGCCCACTGCACGCGCCGATCCGATGGGCACGACACGCGGTCCACAAACCCCTCCCCGGCGAGACGGTCGATCAATCGGGTTACGCCACCCGAGGTAAGCACCATCTGGTTGGCCATCTCCGTCATCGACATCTGGCGATCGGTTGAGCGACCCAGCCGCACCATTGCTTCGAATTCGACCACGGTGAGGCCGTGGTCGTTGCGGAGGGAGGTTTCTACGGTACGGGTCAGGCGCCGGGTCGCCTCGATCAGAAGCCCGAAGTCAGTGATTCGCTTGTCTTCGAGGATGTTTGTTGTCATAAGAATTATCTTACTAAGCAATAGTTGACATGTCATATATCTGCGTTATCATTGTCTGCGTAGTCAACTAATTCCTCCTCGAAAGGTGGCCATGACAACTATCACACTCCCAACAACCGGTGTCTGGGCAATCGACCCGTCCCACTCCGCGGTCACGTTCAGTGCACGACACCTGATGGCGGCACGAGTCAGAGGCGCATTCAAAGCATTCTCGGGTCAGATCAATGTGTCCGATAGCCCCGAGGCCTCCACGGTCAACGTTTCGATCGACGCAGCCTCCATCGACAGCGGTGTCGAAGACCGTGACAACCATCTCCGCTCCCCAGACTTCCTGGACGTTGAGAACCACCCAACGCTTGAGTTCGCCTCAAGCGCGGTACGAGCGATCGCCGGTGGCTACGCAGTAGACGGTGCTCTCACCATCCGCGGCACAACCAAGCCGGTGACCCTGGAGATGGAGTACCTCGGTGTCGTGGCAGATCCGTGGGGCAACGAAAAAGCACTGTTCTCCGCAAAGACCCAGATCGATAGGGAGGCCTACGGTCTCGTCTGGAACGCTCCGCTAGAGGCAGGTGGCTGGCTCGTCGGCAAGACTGTCGACATCGAGCTCGAAGTCCAGGCCACTTTGTCATAGACAACCAGCCACGGGGCCCGGGACGATTGCCGTTCCGGGCCTTGCGTCTGAAAGGAATACCGTGAGCGGAATCCGCCGACTCAATCATGCCGTGCTGTTTGTCTCCGACCTAGAGAAGGCACTCAACTTCTACACGAACACGCTCGGATTCGAAGTACTCAGCCGTGAGCCACGCATGAACGCCGCGTTCCTTCGAGCCGCTGAGTCAACAAACCATCATGATCTAGGGCTCTTCGGGATCGGCGATCAGGATGGTCCAAGACGACGTCCTCAACTCGGCCTCTACCACCTAGCGTGGCAAGTAGACACCATCGACGAGCTCGTCGAGCTGCGTGAAACCCTGTTTGCGTCGGGCTCGATGACCGGGGAATCGTCGCACGGTGCCACGCTCAGCCTCTACGGAGCTGACCCAGACGGAAACGAATTCGAGCTGATGTGGATGCTCCCCCGCGCCGCATGGGGTGAATACGAAACCAAGGCAGTCGTGGAACGACTCGACATCGCCGCCGAAGTTGCCCGCTGGTCGGGTGTGTCAACCGCACACGAATTCGCGCCAGGCAACGCCTGACATAGAGCCGCCTTGCCATGTTCGTCAAGAAGTCCGGCGTTTTTCGGAGACGCGGTCGAATTCCGCTGACTCCGTTCGTTGTGAATGTGACGGGGCCTCCGTCGACGAGCTAGCGGAGCCGAGGTGCGTTCTGGCCTTACCCCACGCAGGTGGTCCCAGGTCGCACCCTAGGTAGCCGTCCTCCACGAGTTCTGCGTAACAGAAATCGCAAGCCGCGCCAGAGCGCAGCCCCTAGTGGGAGGGCGGGGCAGCGACGAGACCGCCCCAATCATCTCGTGTGACTCTGGTGGTTTGTGGCATTGGAGGAAGCTATCGCGTTCCGTGAGAATCATGAAGTCGTGCACCGGACAACGGCCGCGCAAAGCCTGGGAGCCTGCCCTAAAGCAGAACTCGTGTAGCCGAGAGGGGCTCCGCGCCGCGCCGGGGAGAACTCAAGCCTACCGAAATCGTGACCGTCGGGCTTGATAGCTGGTGTCAAGCTACCCGTCGGATGAATAGGCAAATGGCGACGTGAACGCGCACCGCTCCCGCAGTTCCCATTCGAACGGAGGTGCGGCAACAACCAGAGCGTCCGCTATCAACTCAGTGCCGGGCAAGTGGGCAGTGATTCCGCAAGTGACAGGGCCCTCGGAGATCGCCACGACTGTCGAACGAACCTCGATGAATGTCGCAACACCAATCCGCCACCGCCCCGGCTCGTGGACCACGCTGATTGCGGCCGACCGAATCATCGAGACGTCTTGAATTGCTCGACCGTAGAGACGGTGGGTGTCACCGTCTCTACGGCCTAGAAACACGTCGGCAAGGTCTTCTTGTCCATCTGCGTCGGCCGTCTCATCAACGAAGAGGACCACGCGCCATGGGCTTCCTGTCTCATCATCGGAGTAGGACCCGGCCAACACGGCCGACAACCCCGAGAGATCGCGGCCATCGACGTGGCCCTTGTCGATCTTCCATGACAGAACGAAGTCGCACGTCTCGTAGGTCGACCGCCCCCCTCGTCGACTCCCTTCGTTCCGGCAAGGGCACACGGCCTCGCAGTTGCAGGCCTCGTAGTAGGTGCCACTGACTTTCCAACTCACGTTATCCCCCTAGCACCACGGCGATACCCCACACCATCAGAACCAGTCCGCCGAATCTCGAGATGAGCTCACCCTGCCTCGCAATCTTTTCGACCAATACAAAGACCGCGAGGACGGCGACCCACGCAAGGTTCATCACGCCAAGGACGAATAGGAGAATCATCAACGACCAACAGCAGGCGAGACACAGCCTCCCATGGTGGAGGCCCATCTTCACCGCCCCCGACTTTCCCTCTCGCCACGAGGTCAGCAGGAAGCCCATCGGCGTGCGGCAGGCTCCGAGACTCCGCATCTTGCCTGGTGTGAACTGGATCATGCCCGCACCGAGCAATAATCCGCCGGAGAGCCAACCCTGCGTCGCCACACCCATACCGTTCACCAGCGTGACCGAATGGAGTACCCACTGCAGACCGGTAGCCGCCGCGGCGAATACCGCCCACACAACGACATAGCCGGCAACGAACAGAGCCGTAGAACCACTGCGGTCTTCTGGCGACCCCCGGTCCATGCGGTCGTAGGCAAGCACCATCGGGACTGCCGACGGCAGCATCATCGCCGCCATCATCACGGCCCACATCGTGACCATCAGCACAGCCTGCACGGGAGACCACGCTGAGGTCATGGGCATCGCCAGCACAGACGACATGTCATCCATGCTGGCTGCCACGACCGCGAGATACGCCCATGAGGCCGCCGTAAACGCGACCATGCCGACCACGACGGCACTGCGGGCTCTACCGAGTGCAATCGTCGCAGTGGTCATGATGCGTATTCGAAGGGCGAATAGAGACCGTTCTTCTCTGCCAGTTCCCAGCTCATCCCGTGGTCGTTGTAGCTGAAATGCTCGGAACGAGCCACCACGGCGGCGAACCCAGGCGCAATCGCAAGTGGATGGTTATCGACGGCGATCTCGGCATCGCCCTGCCCACTTGCGGCGACAATTGCCACGTCGGCGATGCCCGCGATCTTCATCGATGTTCGCTTGCCATTGGAGTCGAACTCAATCGAAGCTGGCCCGGCCCCAAGTACCTCGCCGATGTGGCTTCCAAGCCGAGCGGGATGACCCCCAGCCTGACCCGAAAAGATTGCTGCGAGCGCCTGGCCCTGAGCTTCAGAAGCAGTGTCATCGAAGTACAGGGCGGCCGACCATTGCACCTTCGCCATGTGACCAGGCGAGTACACAGCCATGGCCACGTTCAGCCCGTCGAGCCTGGTGCCATCAAACTCTCCCTCATCGATGTGCCAGCCGACGAGGACAGTGCAGTCGTCTTCGGTCGGTGGGCTCAAGAAGACGCACGGACACGCTGCCTCGCAATTGCACGATTCGAAATACTTCCCCTTCAGATTCCATGTCATGGTCTGCTCCCTTCGTCGACGTGCAGTACCGAGGCCACCCTTGCGCGTCGACATCAAGAGAAGTTCAAAATGCGTTCAAGGCTTCGGGCGACCGCACGGCCCAGCGGTGGTCATCAGGAGAGCTGCAGTTGCTGACTGGCACGGTTGATGGCGTCGAGGCTGGCCGCCACCAGTTCGCGCATCGACATGACCGATCCGCGAACGGTAAGTCTTGTGTATTCGGCGGCGCCCAACTCGTCGGCGAGCCGGTCCAGCATGTGCACATGAGGGTGACTGAGGACAGAACCAACATCGACCAGGAGGGCCCCGGTCAAGATTGCAGCATCTTCGGAATGGCCAGCATCAGCAAGAGCACGAACCAGGTAGCGCCAGGCAAACCGCAACTGGGTGTCGTCACCGGCTCGCTGCCAGTGGTCTATCACCTCAGCAAAGTCCCGGAAGCCGGCCTCGAGATCGCCATGACCGGTCCGGGTGGAGGCGAGCTCCATCCGGGAGATGCCGGCGAACCAGTCATTGCGAACGGAGTCGGCCATCCGTACTGCCTCACCGAACATCGCGATCGCCTCCGCTGGTGCTTGGTGTTTGGCCGCAAGACCCTTGGCGTAAAGAGCAAAGGCGAGCAAGGTTGGATTGCTGGTCCTCCTGGCGTTGGCCAGCGCATTGACGGCGGCTTCGGTCGCCTCGGGCAGCCGCTGGAGCACAGTGTTGGTGAGAGCGACATAGCAACCCGCCCATGCCCCTCGAACGAGATCTCCTGATTCGTTTGCCGCGAGTTCAACTCTGGAGTAGTGGTCCAGCGCCGTATGTGGATCGCCGAGGTAGAGAGCTATGTCTGCGATGGTGTCGTCTGGATGGGCGCCGAGGCCAATCACGGTGCCCGCGTCAGTCGCAGCACCGGCATAGCGGAGAGCGTCGTCGAATCGACCCTCAATCCAGGCACCACGGGCCGCGCTTCCGCACACCGCTCTCCAACCGGTGACGCTTGGCGTCGCCTTCTCCCAAACCCATTGTGACCATCGGCTCAACTCGTAGTGGGAGCGGAAGTAGCCCCAGTCGGAGAGCGATGCGACGATGCGCGATGCAGTCGCAACCTCCCCGGTCTCCATCGCCCACCCCACCGCGCTACGGAGATTGTCTTGCGCCGCCGAAAGCTTCTCAACAGCACCGCCCTCGTCCGCCGTGACCAGTCGGGTCGCCTCCAGTTCAGCAAGAGCTACGTAGTGCAGTGCGTGGCGCCTCCTCATGTCGGGCTCGTCGTCGCCAAGCCGATCGAGGGCGAATCTTCGAATCGTTTCGAGAAGCCGATAGCGAGTGCGGGTCCCCGACGTTTCAGCCATCAGCAGCGATTCGTCCACCAGCGTCGTGAGCCATGCCCTCACCAACTCGGCCGAGTTGGACCCGGGAACGCAGATTGACAGAACTTCCTCGAACAAGAACGGTCCCGACATCACACCAAGTCGATCGAGCAGCTGACGAGGTTGATCTGGCAACAGCTCATACGACCAGCGGATGGTGGCATCAAGCGTCTCGTGGCGGGGCTCGCCGGAAGATCCGCCGCGGGCTATCTGGGAGTGCGATCGCAGCGCAGCCACTATCTCGGCGGGCGTCATCGATCCCAGCCGGGATGCCGCGATCTCCAGCGCAAGAGGAAGGCCGTCGAGACTTCGACACAGTTCCACAACGTCGCCCTGGTTGGAAGAGGTGATCTCGAACTCACTCGATGCACGCCGCAACAGCAACTCGACTGCGGACCACTGGCGCAACTCCTCTGCGGGAGTATCGGCCCGGTCCGGAAGGGTGAGAGATGGCGTGCGCCATTCGAGTTCGCCGTCGATATGAAGCGGAGCCCGACTCGTGGCAACGATCGTTAGTCCCGGGCAGCTCCGTATCAAAGCAGCGAGGGAGCGGGAAATTGTGCCAGCAACGTGTTCGCAATTGTCGACGATGAGTAGAGCGCGCCTGGGCTGCAAGTATTCGATGAGGCTGGCGAGCGGCCCGGAGTCGGGATGAGGCTGGACACGGGCGCTCGAGGCAAGGATCGTGTCCACCGCGGATTCATCTGAGATCGGCGACAGATCGGCGAAGAAGACGGGTCGGTCGCCGTTTTGGTCCACTCGCCCGCCGATCTCGACCGCCAGTCGTGTCTTGCCAACGCCACCCGGACCGGTGAGTGTCAGCAACCGAACCTGCTCAATCCGCGCCATGAGATCCTCGATCTCCACACTGCGCCCGACCAGGGCGGTAGCGGGTGCAGGAAGCAGAGAACGTGACTCGGGCCCGCCTATCGAAGGCTCGTGAACAAGGATTTGCTCTTCCATCTTGCGCAGCTCTGGGCCCGGCTCCACACCCAACTCCCGGACGAGGCCATCGCGCAGACGTCTGTAGGCGGCGAGTGCATCGGCTTGGCGGCCAGATCCGTAGAGGGCGCGCATCAGGATATGGCAAAGATGTTCATCGAGCGGAGAGGCAGCCACCGCTCGTTCAATCACCGGGACTACCTGAGCAGGATGGCCTGTGTCAATCGTCGCATCGGCCCATAGGGAGATCGCCCGCTGTCTCTCCCAATCGAGAATTGACGCCTCCTCACTCACCCAAGGACGATCAATGTCCGCAAGGAACGGTCCGCGCCACAGATCGAGCGCATCGTCAAGGATTTTGCACCGGTCCCGCGGGTCTTCGGCTTCTAGTGCCTCTTCGACTAACGCTCGAAATCGGTCGACGTCGATCTCGGCCGAGCGGAGGTCGAGCCGGTACGTTCCCTGCGAACCGTGGAGATCGGCCCCGGACCCGAGGAGATTCCGCAGACTCGAGACGTACGTGCGGAGGGAGCGGATCGCCCCGTCGGGGGCATCGACACCCCAAACCGCTTCTATCAGCGCCCCGATACTGACCGGCTCTCCGGCGTGCAGTGTCAAGTAGCACAACAGCGCCCTTTGCTTGGGTCCGCCCATGTGTACGACACGCCCGCCAACGGCAGCCTCGATCGGTCCGAGCAGTCGCAGCGCGATCTCATCCTTGTTCCCCATACTCTGACCCTACCCCCGGAAAATGCCAGGTACCCGAGAAGAGGCAGGAAGCCAGGGACGTAGCGAGCCATCACTCTTCGCAAACCAGTGCTGCAAGCTATCCACCGGCGACCAGACGTGCCACTGGCTGAAACCGATTAGCGTCGAGGACTGACGAAGGGACCCATGGGAGAGACGGACAACGACCAGATCGCAGCCTTGTGTAGCCGCATCCTGCACCAGAACTGGCGAGAGGGTGAACAGGACGGCAAGCACTACGGATTCACTGCACCGAGTCCTGGGCACTACGACTGGCAGTGGTACTGGGATTCGTGCTTTCACGCCATCATCTGGCGTCGTCTCGACCCGGCCCGGTCGCGCTTGGAACTCGAGACCCTTCTCGCCTCCTCGCAAGACGGGTTCATCGGCCACACCAACTTCCTAGGGAAGACGCTCAACCTGGAACGCGCCATCCGATACAACATCGCTACCAGACATGCTTTGGCGACCAGCACGATCCAACCGCCGGTCTTAGCTTGGGCCTGGTCGATTGCGATTGGCGATCCCAGCACGGAACCCCGTATCCGTGCACACCACGAATGGCTGCGGACACATCGCGACTTGAAGGGCGACAACCTCCTGTGGCTGATTCAGCCCGACGAGTCGGGGATGGACGCATCGCCCAAGTTCGATCACGTCTGGGGACGTCGCGCCCACGGTCGGCGACTGTTTCCCACACTGATTCACACCAACCGGCGACGCGGCTTTGACGCACACCGCATCGCGGCGGATGACCGGCCGGTCGTGTGCGAAGTCCTGACCAACGTCTTGTGGTCGCTCTCCGAACAGGCAATGGGGAACCCTTCCCCGACGCCTGCTCTCATCGCTCGGCTCTGGAACGACGAGGCCGGACGTTTTCTCGACGACACGCAATCCCCGGCGTGGGCGGTGGAGCCAGCCGATGTCCCGTTTACCTGGGATACGCTTGCTCCGCTTGCTCTTCCTGATCTGCCCGAGGACATCGGCCATAGACTTGTACAAGAGACCCTGCTCGTCCCGCACATGTTCTGGGACGGCGTCCCGTTACCGTCAGTCGCACTCGACGATCCCAGCCATACCTCCCGCGAAGATTTCTGGGGTCTGCGTCGACTCTGGCGCGGACCAAGCTGGGTGAACGCGGCATGGTTGGTTTGGATTGGTCTCAACCGACTCGGCTACCACGACGCCGCCGCCGAAATGCGCGACGGCCTCGTCACCGCTGTCCTCCGGGAGGGTCTATGGGAGTACTACGAGGCGCGGACCGGCAAAGGCATGGGGGCGTCGGACTTCGGTTGGTCTTCCCTGGTATGGGAAATGGCGGACCCGCTCAGGTCATACTAAAAGGTCACCTCGTGGAGAAACGCTGAACCAGTCATGTTGTGGCGCGAGTGCCAACTGCGGTGGGATTTGCATCAGTCGGCGTCTCTCGCATGAAAAGGGGGGAGCAGGCGGGAACCTGCCCCCCCCCCTTTCGATTCCCATGCCGTGTCGGTCAGCACCGATCGACCGGCACAACGCGGAGCGCATCGTGGCCAAGGAACGGGAGACGCCACAAAGTGCCAGTCGGCAGCGCTGCAACTTGCTGCTACCCATTCGACCCGAAGTTCTTGTGCCTTTTTGCCCCTTTCAAGGGACTTCCCAAAAACATATGCAGGGCCGAAGATATACGGGTTGTAATTGAAAGTTTCTACGAGGAGTCCAATGAGTGCCAACGGTCACACCAGACGTGATTTCATCCGTCTTGGCTTCGCCGGATCGGCAGGCGCTGCCGGCAGCGTCCTGTTCGAGCCAGGAGCGGTCGCCGCTGAAGCAGACGTTGACCATCCCCGCTTCGACCCGCCAACAGCAGTCCGATCCGTTCGCTCCGTATGTGGCGTGTGCTTCTGGAAATGCGGGATCAACGTAGAAATCGGCGAGCAAGACGAAGTGCTTCACATCAGCGGAGTGCCCGGCCATCCACTGAGCCGAGGTCGGCTTTGCCCCCGCGGTGTTGGCGGTATCGGCTTTCACGAAGATCCTGATCGCCTGGACAAACCCCAAATCCGTACTGGTGAACGGGGCGAGGCTGTTTTTGCCGATGTCACGTGGGACAAGGCCTACTCCGAAATCGGATCTCGGCTTCGCGAGATAATCGAACGTGATGGCCCTGGTGCGGTTGCTTTCCTTACCCACGGTGCTGCGGAAGCCCACTTCGAACACCTCGCCGCCGCAATGGGAACGCCACATCAGGCCCATTCCGCCTACGACCAATGCAAAGCACCCCGCGAAGTCGGCTATCAACTGACCTTCGGCCACTCGATGAAGTCGCCGGAACCCGTTGACATTGAGAACACGGATTGCCTCGTACTCATCGGCTCGCACCTCGGCGAGAACATGCACAACCTCCAGGTACAAGAGCTTGTCCAAGCGACAACAAAGGGCGCCAATCTCATCGTCGTCGACCCAAGGCGATCCACCGCGGCCCTGCGCGCCAACATCTGGCTGCAGATAAAGCCGGGGACAGACATCGCCCTGCTGTTGGCTTGGACCCACGTCTTGATCCGCGACGGACTGTACGACCACGAATTCGTCAGCGAATACACAGCTGGCTTCGACCTGCTTGCCGAACACGTGGCTCGCAGCACACCGCAATGGGCTGCTGTCGAGACCGGACTCACGGTCGAAGAGATCGAGGCGTCGGCGCACATGATTGGCGAGGCCGGGCCACACATGGCGCTTCATCCGGGGCGACATGTTGTTTGGTACGGCGACGACACCCAACGCGCCAGAGCCATGGCCATCATTGTTGCGATAACAGGGGCCTGGGGATCGCGGGGCGGCTACTACCTTCCGCAAAAGGCCCATCTGCCAAGTCTCGAGGAGGTCTATCCGACACTCCCCAAGTATCCGGAGCTGGCGGCACGCCGCGACGCTGGCTATCCGTTCGCCGTAGGCGTCAACGTAAATGGAATCCGTCAAGCAACCCGCGATGGCGACATCAAGGCTTGGGTTGTCGTTGGAACCAACCTCATCACATCGCTGCCCGCCCAGCACGAGACCATCGAGGCCCTCGAGAAGCTTGAGTTCCTCGCTGTGGTCGATGTGCTGCCAACAGAGATCACAACGTATGCAGACGTCCTTCTTCCTGCAGCCTCATATCTGGAGCGTTCCGACAACCTGTGCGTCACCAACAGCCGAGAGCCCTTCTTCGCAGTGATGCAGCAGGCTGCTGCACCCATTGGCGAGAGCCGCGCTGAGGCACAGATTGCCCGCGACATCGGAGCACAACTCGGACTCGAAGACTATTGGCAGTGGGACTCCGTGATGGACCTCGCCGAGTCAACGGTCGCTAAATACAACAGCGACGAAGCAACGGGAAGAAAAGTCGATTGGGACACTCTCGTCAGCGAGGGCTTTGTGGTTCTGGACGATGATCTGCCGATTTATCGCAAAGGACATGGCCTTGGCCCAGATGGCAGCGGAAGAGACGGTGCCATCCTCAACTTCCCCACATTCGGAGAAGAAGAAGGAGACGGCAGGGTCCAGCTCTATTCGCCCGACCTGGAACAGATCTGGGCCGCCAAAGTCGCTGAAGGCGAAGATCCCACAGGCTACGAGCCACTACCCACCTACTACCCACCGCGGGGAGCGCCGCCAGGGCATGTTCGTCTGCTCTACGGCCGGTCGCCGGTCCATAGCTTCGGGCGCACCCAGAACACTCCGGTCCTTCACGGGCGTGACCCCGAAAACGCCGTTTGGGTGTCGCCGGCAACTGCGGAAGCCTACGGGGTCGATGGCGACCAGTTGGTCGAACTCCTCAATCAGGACGGTGTCCGGCAGGGCCCAATCAAGGTGAAGGTAACCGAGCGGATGAGCGATGACGCGGTGTACATCACTCACGGATTCGGCCACAACAGCCGCCAACTCACGAAGGCATACAAGCGTGGAGTCGACGACTCGGCGTTGATGACCCAATACGCAGTCGATCCGCTTTCGGGCGGTACCGGTATGCGCGTCAACTTCGTTCGCCTAGTGCGACCCAACTCGGCCTAGAGGTATCCACCATGTCTTTTGAATTTCGTATCGACATCTCAAGGTGTATCGGCTGCAAAGCATGCGAAGTCGCATGTGTAACCGCAAACGATCTCGACCCAGCCAGCGCTCGCAACTGGGTGCCGTTCCTAGAGGACAACGACGTTGCGGTCGGCAATACGTCGTTTGCGCCATACCTCTGCCATCACTGCGAAGACGCTCCCTGTGTTGATGCATGCCCGACTGGCGCCTCCTTCAAGGCGGCGGATGGGCGGGTGCTTGTCGACAAGGACCTCTGTATCGGCTGTGGACTGTGCGTGCCCGCATGTCCCTATGAAGCCCGGTATGTCGCCCCTGATACCAACAAGCTTGAAAAGTGCACCCTGTGTGAAGGTCGGGTGCAAAACGGACAGGCACCTGCCTGCTTCGACGTGTGCCCAGCCGGGGCTCGCTCGTTCTACGAAGTCGTTGAGATCGCGGGTCAAGAGAAAGTAGTGAGCGTCGGCGATGTCAATGCCATAGATGACGGCCACGAGGTCATCAGCCTGACTTCTTCGTTAGTGGACCCGCTACCACGCCTCAAGCTAAGCGGACGACCAGAAGATCTAAGCCTGCTGCGGGAGCAGCGGCCACCAAAGGGCGGCGGAAGCAAAGCCAGCATGCTTTGGAGAAACGGGGCGGGGAAGGCCGTCGGCACGATGGGTGTCGCCAGCGCAATGGCCATGGGGGCAATGATCGGCATGAGGGCGCTCCGGGACCGCAAAGAAAAGGTCGCCCAGATGGAGCTACAAGAACAAGAGGGAAGTGCCGCCCTTCAAGCGCAGGAGGGAGACGACAATGAGTGACACTGCTTTGGTGAAACACCCGGTACAGCAGCGTTTGGTTCACTGGTTTAACGCTGGCAGTTTCCTAATCCTGTGGCTCACCGGGATCGCCATCATCAGCAACTCGGGCTACCAGATCGGACCCCGCTTCTACATCGATGCTGTGAACGGCCTCTTTGGCGGGGCAACCCGTCTGCTGCACTTCCACGTGTATGTGGGAATACTGTGGTTTGTGGTTCTTGTCCTTTCGTTCTTGCTCGATCCACACGGTCTTTCAGTTCGGTTCCTTCGGGATCTGATTCCAACTCGCAACGATCTTCTCTGGTTTAAGACCAAGCCAAAGGCCGAGATCGTCGATCCGTCAATCGCGTTGCCAGACCAGGGTGCATATAACGCCGGTCAGAAGGCATTTGGCGTGGTTGTGCTAATCGGATCAACCGTCATCGGGACAAGTGGTCTGCTCATGTGGCTGGGAACCGGCGGAGGTTCCCTTGGCCGCTCCCTGGTGCTGATCCACCTGATGACGGTTGGTGCGGTTATTGCGTTCTTCTTCGTTCACTTTGCAATGGCGGCCCTCATGAAGGAGGAACGGCCTGCTCTCAAAAGCATGCTGACCGGCGAGATCGACGCCGAGTACGTCGAACACCATCATGCCGAGTGGTATCGGGAACACGGTGAGGAGGGTGAGCCCCTCAAGACATCCGAACGGTTCGCCTTGCCCAAGGCGGTATTCGGAGCAGTCAAAGGACTGGTTCTCAAGGTGCACCGCACCAAACCCAAGGTCTTCGGATCACCGTATGTTGCGGGGATTGGTCTTGGACTCAGTGTTCTTGCCGGCTTTGTCTTGCTGGGGCACGGACCAGGCGCATCGGGGTTCTTCTCCCGCCTTGGTGCGTTCACCGTCGCTGAAGTAGCTCCAGAACAGGTCGCAGCGAATGCATACTGGGGGCCGGCTCTGAGCGAGGGGTTGTGGGACTACTGGCTCACCTGGACAGTCGGTGGGATCGCTCTAGGCGGCTTCGTTTCAGCGCTCATGGCCGGACGGATCAAGTTTGGGATTGACCGCGGCAGTCTCGTTTCGAAACCGGCGCGACTCGTCTACGCCCTGTCCGGCGGCATCGTCGTTGGCATAGCGACCCGGCTCGCCAGGGGATGTACGTCGCATCACCTGTCGGAAGCTGCTTTGTTCTCGGCTGGCTCGTGGCTGTTCCTCGCCGCGGTATTCATCGGTGGCTTTGGAGCTGCGTTTGCGTTTAAGCGGGTGTGGCGATGAACGAAGTGTTCCCCTTTGTTCCCATCCACGGCAGCTCGCCATTCACCTACTTGTTGATAGCGGCGCTGGTCGGCACCGCATTTGGCTTTTTCCTCGAACGTTCCGGATTCGGCTCGGCCAAAAAGCTGACCGCGGTGTTCACCCTGAGGGACTGGGGTGTCTACAGAGTTATGTTCACGGCGCTGGTCACCGCAATGGTTGGTGCACAGTTGCTTGCAGCGATCGGATGGATGGAGCTTGGGCTTCTCGAGGTGGGCACCACATATCTGTGGCCGATGTTCCTCGGAGGACTCCTCTTTGGTGTTGGTTTCTACTTCGGCGGATTTTGCCCAGGGACCGCAGTGGTGTCCGCGGTACGGGGCCGTCTCGATGCGGTTGTGTTCCTGGTGGGAATCGTGCTCGGCATTTATGGGTTCGCCGTCTTCTACGACGGTGCAGGACAAGAGTCTTGGTTCCAAAACTTCTACGCCCCGGCCAGCGCAACCGTGCAAAGCCTCAACGGGGATTCGTTCGCTTGGGTTGTCACCATCGTCGTGACTGCAGGGGTGATGGCGTCCTTCCGCTACTTGTACATTTTCGAGCAACGTTTCGCTATGCGGACGCCCGAAGAACTCAAGAACCGGACCCCACGACCTGCTGCAGTGAAACCGCAGGCTGCGCGTTCCACGCAGGCGATCCTTGGGTTCTCGGCGGTACTCGCCGTTGTCCTCGGCGTCTTGGCGATCGCCGACGTGGAGCCGCCGGTGATTGCCGTCGGATCTGAAGTGCCCGTCAAAGTTGCGGTAGACACCGAGGCAGTTCCTGCTGTCGATGCACTCAGCTTGGTTGGATGGATTGTCTCAGACGCACACCGGGTCGCAGAAGAAACTCCCCCGAACTCTCACGTGCTCGATCTACGCACAGAAGAGGAACGATCCGCAGTACCGATGCAGGGCGTCGTGGTGGTGCCAGAGGCTGATGACCAATACGAAGCTGTGCTCGAGGTTCTCGACGGTCTGCTTGGCCCTGCCGACAAGAACAAGCCGCTTGTGATTGTCGACACCGACAACTCTGCATCCACTACCTATATCGTTACCGAGCTACGGATCAATGGGATCAACGCATTGCTGCTTGACGGCGGCGCCTCGGCGTGGGAGACCAACGTTCTTGCTACCGATTCGATTTGGCCGGAATGGGTAGTCAATAGGTCGATGCAATCAACGACGTTGGCCCTGCCGACCGTCGATGACTATCACACCGACGTCAGAGCCTGGATGACCGGCACGACTGCCGAGGTCCCTGCCTACCTGTCTATCCCCGGCACAGAGCAACTGCCAAGCGAAGCAGCAACAGTGATCGCCACCGGTGGCGGTGGCGGTGGTTGCGGATAGCGCCCGCATCTACGGGGGCTCCTGCGGGTTTCCTGACAAGTTGCCATGCGACCGTCCTCATGCCCCCGGGTATCATCTCCGCCGGCAACGGTCTGGCGGCACTGACATTGGTGGAACAGCCGTCCCCAATCCGGCCCATGTAAGAATCTCGAGGTCGTTAGTAACGGCGATGACCTCGTAACCGGGAAACCGTTCTAGCCAGCCCGTGTCTCCTCCCTGAGACGAGAACAGCGCGGTACTGATCGCGTCGGCAGTACCTAGATCGGGTCCGATCACCGAGATGCTGGCCAGGCTGCCCGTACTGTCTCCCCATATGTGCTCACCCCGCTCGTATGTGCCCGAGGTGGCGATGGCCTGATCGGTCAACTCGAGGCCGATCACAGTGCGACTCGGATCGAGTGGATTTCGGATCCCAATGCTCCACCGCCCCCGCACGGCGATATCTCCGCCAGCATCGATATAGAAACGGGTAAGGCCCGCATCGCTGAGGATGGCGGCGGCCCGCTCGATCGCCCATCCTTTCACGTACCCGGACGGATCCAGATCACCCTCGGGTCGATGATCGAATCGACCGTTGCTGACTATCCGCAACGCCATGCATCGTTCGAGAACCGCCGCCACCTCGGGGTGGATGTCTGGCTCGGCAATGCCAGCGTTGCGGATTTGCATGATCTGGCTGTCAGGTCGATGGACAGAGAAGGTGCTATCGACCCAATGCAGCCAGTCGATGGCCCGGTCGATTGCACCGTCCTTGGTGTCATGCTCAGTAGCGAACCTGACCGC
>RCND010000618.1_pt1 | contig 20439 bp, 16 predicted proteins | sample 2041351 | NCBI WGS metagenome assembly RCND01 (sample SAMN09708230, study PRJNA481090) | Marine sediment metagenome, whole genome shotgun sequencing project. | biome: marine sediment; feature: ocean; material: sediment; isolation source: Sewage treatment plant 12B marine sediment (STP12B) ... | reverse complement strand
ATAGAGAGTCGAAGTGAAGTTAAAGTTGAGATAAAAGAACAGCCAATAGAAATTTATCAATTAATATAACTTGGAAGATAAATGGTAGCAAATAACGATTTATCGGAATTCAGCAAATTTTGCAAACTACTTACAGAGGTAAGTGGAAAAAACATTAAAAAATATTTCCGAAATAAATTTACAATTGAATCAAAATCTGATGATTCACCCGTTACAATTGCTGATAAATCTACAGAAGAAAAATTACGTGAAATAATTATGAAGGAATATCCGGATCATGGTATACTTGGGGAAGAGTTTGGCTTGTATAACGAAAAGGCAGAATACCAATGGGTGATTGATCCAATAGACGGAACAAAAAGTTTTATCTGCGGCACTGTGACTTTTGGAACTTTAATTGCACTATTGAAAAACGGAGAACCAATTCTCGGTATTTTTCATCAGCCGATACTTAATGAATTTTTGATTGGTGATAATTCAAATACATATCTCAATAATGAAATAGTAAAAGTAAATGAAGTTGAATCTATTGATCAAGCAGTAATGTTAACCACCGACCATCTGGCATTTGAGGAATTTAAAAATTTACCCAAGTTTGAAAACTTAATGCGAAAGGTTAAACTCTACCGTCAATGGGGTGATTGTTACGGGTATTATTTAGTCGCATCCGGATTTGCCCAAATAATGATTGATCCCATAATGTCGGTTTGGGACACCATGGCTTTGATCCCGATAATTAGAGGATCTGGTGGTATTATTACTGATTATTACGGTGGCGATCCGGCAAAGGGAGAAAGTATTATTGCATCAACACCAAATATACACAGATCGGTTATTGAGATTTTGAATTAGATTGATTATTAAGATGTAGTTAAAATAATTTGTCATTCCGGCCTGCTTGCAGTAGGCAAGTATGCTTCGATCCGGAATCTTTTGTTAATCTTTGGAGGTTATTCAAAATGGCAAAAATTGAAATACTGCAAGGCGACATAACCAAACTAGAAGTTGATGCAATTGTTAATGCTGCAAATGAATCTTTACTTGGCGGAGGCGGTGTTGACGGTGCAATTCATAGAGCGGCGGGTCCTAAACTTTTAGAAGAGTGCAGAAAACTGAATGGCTGTGCTACCGGAGATGCTAAAATTACGAAGGGTTATAATCTTAAAGCTAAATTTGTTATTCATACTGTCGGACCGGTTTGGCGAGGCGGTAAATTTGATGAAGATGTTTTACTTAAAAGTTGTTACCTAAAATCATTACTGATTGCAGAAGAGAATAAATTTAAATCGATTGCCTTTCCGGCTATAAGTACAGGAGTTTATGGGTTTCCATTTGAACGCGCTTCAAAAATTGCTCTGGAAACAGTATATGATTTTATTAGTCAATCTAAAAGTTTGCAAAAAGTTATTTTCATTTTATTTAACGAAAGTGATTTTATAAAATTCAATAGTATAAAGATTGATAAAGGGTAAAAATGAATAAAACTATAATAATTTTATTAGGGTTGATTGTTATGTTAAATTTTAATGCTTGCAAAAATGAGAATGTATTGGAAGATATAATTGAAGAAAATAAGGAAGAATTAAATCCTGTTGTTGAGAATAAAGATAAGTACGAACTCCAAATATTTTACACTAAAATATTGAGATTAGAAGACGGGAAAATTGATTTCAACACATACTCCTATAATGAAAAACCTGACACATATTTTTATCCCGCAAGTACTGTAAAATTACCGGCTGCAATTTTAGCTCTTGAAAAGCTAAATGATCTAAACATTACGGGTGTTAATAAATTTACACATTTATCAATTGATAGTGTTTATGAAGGGCACGTTTCCTTCAATGAGTATTTTAAGGATCAATGCGGTTACCCGAATATTGAAAATTATATTAAACAAATATTTATTGTAAGTGATAATGAATCTTTTAACCGGCTCTATGACTTCTTAGGTCAGAAAGAAATAAATGAGCGGTTGAGGAAACGGGGATTTAATAGTACTAAAATTATTCATCGACTTTCAGTTGCCAGAACACCAAAGCAGAATATGGAGACAAATCCAATTAAATTTTATAATGAAGATGAAAATATTTTATATGAACAGCCAGCAAGAATTGAATCGACCGATGTTGAATTAAACTTACAAAATACTTTGAAAGGAGTGGGATACTTTGGCAATGGTGAGTTAGTAAATGAGCCAAAAGATTTTTCACTAAATAATTATTTTAGCTTGCGCGATCAGCATGAATTATTGATGCGAATATTTTTCCCGGAACAGTTTGATAAATCCCAAAGATTTAATTTGACCGAAGATGATTATACTTTTCTAAGAAAGCATATGTCGATGCTTCCAAAAGAAAGTGATTGTCCTGAATATCCATACGAAGAATATTATGACGGATATGTAAAATTCTTAATGTTTGGCGATACAAAAGAACCAATTCCGAATAGTATTAGAATCTACAGTAAAAGCGGCTTGGCTTATGGCTATTTAACTGATAATGCTTACATAGTTGATGAGCAAAATGCTATCGAATTTTTCCTATCTGCAACTGTTCATGTTAATGAAAATCAAATTTATAATGATGATAATTACGAGTATAATGAAATAGGTCTGCCGTTTTTAGCTAAGCTTGGAAAAGTTATTTATGATTATGAGCTGAACCGAAAATAAAAGCTGTCCTCCATGCTTGTCATTATGTAGGATGTTTTTACAAATCAATTGTATTTGAACGTCATTCCTGCCTGCCGGTAGGCAAGTTTGCGTTTTTTGCAATACTGGAATCTTAAAATATTATTCAAAATTAAATCAATGAGATTCGGGCATTCACTTTGTTCAGCCGGAATGACAAGTAATAGATTATTTCAGAAATAAAATTGATATGCCAACTACAGCAACGACTGCGCCAACTATTGAAATTGTAGAAAGTTTTTCTTTGTAGTAAAAAATAACTATCGGCAACATAACAATCGGGACCGTTGCCATTAGCGTTGAAGCAATTCCCACAAATGTATTAGCCACGGCAATTAGACTAAACGTAATACCAAGAAATGGACCAATGATTGATCCAATAATAATATACTTAAGTGCTTCTGTTTTCTCTTTCAAAATCCAAATGCTGTTTCTTCTTTTTCTATATAAAAACCCGAGGAAATACATAAATGGAATGGATGGAACCATTCGGTAAAAAGTTGCTACAAATCCATTTATCTCACCAAGTTGAAATGCTTCTTTCGCAAATATTAAATTTATTGCTTGCCCAATTGCCCCAAGAAATGCAAAGAGATAGCCAATATTATTTTTCTTGTAATCATCCGTTGGTTGTTCTGATCTTTTAAAGACTACAATTGACACTCCAGAAATTGTGATTACAATTCCTAAAATTCCCCAAGAGGAAAGAGCTTCGCCAAGATATATATATGCAGAAAAAGCAGCAAGGGGAGGCGAGAGAGTCATTACCAGCATGCTTAATCTAGCGCCAATATATTGGAACGACTTAAAGAGAAATCCGTCACCGAATACCAAACCAATTACACCGCTTAATCCAAGAAGATAAATCTGTTCCCAAGATATTTGAAAATTGAGATTAAAGATTAGAATGGTAATTATTAAATAGACAGTCGCTAATACTAAACGCGAAATGTTTACAACATAGGACCCCACAATTTTACCGGCTTCAGTGAAGGCAATAGCAGTTCCAGACCACAAAATGGCTGTCATAAGTGCGGATAATTCACCAATATAGGGCATAGTTAAAATTTAATTAAATTGGATGTGCAAATTTTGATTCACAAATATAAACAGACTGTAGTAAAATCTTAGCATTTCTTAGGAAAATTAAATAAAGCTCACTTATCTAGCTTGCAGTTTTATAAACTTTGATCTTTCGGTAAATAATTTAATAAGAAGCTTGGCGAGCTAAATTAACAATTTCCCAGTATGGAGGCCTATAACCTTTCTCAGCTTTAAATTTAGCGGCAAGTACAATTAATTTCATTTTTATCTGAGCATGATTTTCTGAATAACTAACATTCTTTAATGCGGCTTCTGCGCTCATACCTTCCGGTACATTACCTTCCCAACCAAATAAGTTTAATATTGTGCTGTAGAGCTTCATAGTTCTGCCTATTGGTAAAAGATACCAATCATAGGATAATACTGCTCCACTATCTGCTTCCTCTAACATAATATCAGTTATTGCATTATCCATATGATCTTGATAGAGAGTTTCCGGATCTCTCCATTCGGCAACTACGCTAAGCTGAGGATCATATTCTAGATCTGAAGGTTCCTGTGTTTCAAAATACCTGACTCCAAATGAAGCTAACCAGTTTCTGGTTCCTCTTGATGATATTGTAGATAGTCTTTTCCATAATGTAAGTCCAAATTCCTTATACGCCGCAGAAGCTACCTCGGAACAAAATTGTTTCTCAGATTCATTAATATTCATTTCAAAGTCATAGGGAATATGTTTCTTTTTAGCCATGTTTAATGCGAATTCTGCAGCATTATCCGGAAGCATTGGATCATCATTTATTAATTCTGATCTTAATCTTAAAACCATAATTCTAAGTTTTGTGTCTTCAAGATATTCGTTCAAAGAAGAAACCGTAACTCCTCTTTCAATGTGCGATTCAATAATCGAGGTTAATTTTGTTTCTTCATTAACATGAACCAAAGCAATATGTGAAAAGTTGCCTGGATAATCATTACCTCTGGCAATTAATGCCGATGTGGGCGCGCCTCCTCTTGAAACTAAAATATCTCCGCTATGAACTTTAACGCCAAGTATTTCTGCTGAGGGAGTTAATGAAGGCTCTTCAATCCCTCGTATAAGTGGGTCAACCAGATAATTAGGTAATTGCAGCATTATTTCTTCAATTGCTGTTCTGTTTCCATAAAGTAATTTATAAAGAGTATTTTTGGACTCAGTGGAATTCATATCCCAATTTTGGGATTGTTCTTTTGTTACTTTTCTCAGATTTGAATAAAAATCTATATATGCAGGAAAGTATTTATTGCAGACTGGAATTAGAGGAGCAACTTTAAAGATATTTTCTTCGAGTAAAATAAATTTTTCGTCTGTAGGATTCAGCGAAGTAACGGAAATCTCATTTAAGAGTCGTTCAGAATCTGCAAGTAATGAGTCAATTCGATATTTGATTTTATCACATCCGCTTTTTCTAGCCAATATGAAGTCTGTTTCTAAACTATTCCACAAGCCGTCTTTATTCCATATAAAAGGTTTTAGGTCGCCTTCTGGTATTACTGGATTACTCTCTGTGGGAATTAATAAAAGAAGATATGCTGATACGATTATTAGTAAGTAGTTGGAGTATTTTTTTGTTTTAGTTAACAATCCCATGAATAAAAATTAGCGGAAAGATATTATAAAAGCCAGATATTACTTAAACGACATAATTAATTAGAAAACAGCCTTGGCTTTATGTTGATTGAGAGATTATTTTATTTTTCTAAAATACAAAAGCATAAATAAGAAACGCACCAAATAAAATTGCTATTATTCCACCCAAGCGCCCAAAAGTATTTGTAAAAGACAAAGCCCAAGTCATTATAGAATTAAAATGTCTTCGACCAAGTATACCTAGAATTACAGCAGCAATTATAGAAAGCCAACCCATAACTTCAATTAGAAGTGGAAATCTTGACATGTCTGATTTCAAGATCAGAAAGACACCTAGAAAAAACCTAATTATTACAGAAAAGATTCGCAGAATTGGTTTATTAAATGTTTTTGTAGAAAACCAAATATAATTTCCGGATTTATTAAAATTACTATTCCGGCCAATATCGTTAGAATTCCAAATATTATTATAAACAGAGTCATAATCATCTCTAATTGTAAAATAATAGCATTTTCAATTAACACTCCCCAAAACGACAAAATCAGAGCACAACTATTCCTTAGCTAATAGAATTGACTAAGTTATTTGAGTAAAATTCCCGCAAAAAAACTACGGGATTTCTGATAAAATGTTGAACTATTTATTACAATTTTTGCTTCTGAAAAAACATATATTATTAAGTTAATTACTATATACATTTATTTAGTAAATATTTATAATAAGTCATAAATGCAGTTAGACCTTTTAGGAGAGGAAAATCATGAAAAATTATAATACGAAGAATAGATCTGAAAGAACAAAAGATTTCGGTAAAAGGAAGGGTAAAGATTCGGGAAAACCTACGATGCACCATGCTATCTGTAATAATTGCGGCAAAGACTGTGAAGTCCCCTTTAAACCTACTGGTGGTAAACCTATATATTGCAGCAACTGTTTTGAGAAAAGCCAAAATGAAGATCCAAAAAAATTCGGTAAAGAAAGAAGCGATAGAAAGTTTAAAAGCGGAGATTCAAGAAAAAGGAGTTTTGATAATAGAGATTCCGTTGTATATAATGCAGTGTGTGATAACTGCGGAATAGATTGTGAAGTCCCGTTTCGACCTACAAAAGGGAAACCAATTTATTGTGATAAATGTTTTGGAATTACTAAAGAAAAAGACACCGATCAATTAAAAAAAGAATTTGAAATATTAAACAAAAAACTTGATGAAATTTTAGAAATTTTAACACCTGCTCCTGCTGTAAAAAATTATCAAGAAGAATTGGATGAAAAAACAGAAGAGCCAAAACTTGAAAAAAAGACTAAAAAGAAAGTGGTTATCAAAAAGAGTAAATAAATAGGTAGGAGCTTTTTTCTTCTTTTTTATATGATAATCCGCCTTAAATCGAAAGGAAACCTTTAATAAATGTTTTGGATAAGGATGAAAAAATTGCTAAAAAGTTTTTAGAAATTATAGTATTGTAAATAGTAGTTAATCCTTTTAAATTGATTGTAACATTTTAATTTATTTAGGTTACTATGTTGTTATCTCCTAATACTACCATTCGAAAATCTACAAATCATATAAATAGCTCAACAAATATTCGAAATAAAATCTTTTGCAAAAAATGTTTAGACAATTAATGAATTGCATGAAAATGTAAGAAAATCTGCAAGAGGGAATTTCTTTATAAGAATATGTTATACATCAAAAAATAAACATATAGAAAAAATAATATGGATAATAAATTAAAAATAGTTTTATACATATTTCTAGTCTTTCAATTACCAATATCAGTTGTAGCCCAAGAAGGAATAAACTCACAATTAAATAGAGACACTCTATTAACCGCAGCAAGGAATGTTGTTGAGAGTATTCCAAATTGCACGCTAATTACTGTGGATACAACTGGACATCCAACGGCAAGAATAATGGACCCTTTTCCACCAGAAGAAAATATGGAAATTTGGCTGGGTACAAATAAAAATAGTAGAAAGGTTCAAGAAATAAAAAAGGATTCAAGAGTTACACTCTATTATGAAATTCCAAATGGAGTTGGTTATGTCCTAATTAAAGGGAACGCTAATCTGGTGGATGATCCCGTAAAAAAGAAGACTTATTGGAAAAGTGAATGGAGTCAATTCTATGATGAGGAAAAAGAAAGTTTTATATTAATTAAAGTAGTTCCATATAAATTAGAAATTTTAGATTATAGAAAAGGGATTGTTGGAGATCCCCAAACGTGGAAAATACCTTATGTAGAGTTTAAGCAAAATTAAATGTAGAATTTAGAACTACCTAACAAGCCGCTCTCCGCAAAATCAAACAACAAAATTGCGGGAAATGTATTTCTATATAATTATATGTTATATGGCAAATCAAAAATTAGAGAATCATAGCATGAATGAATATGGATATAAAGAAGATGCAATTAAATATGATGAGCAAGTTAAAGAATATGATAGTTATGCGCACGATGCAATGTTTGGAATGAGTTATGAATTTGTTCAACCTAATGAAAAATTACTTGATCTTGGAATAGGAACTGGTTTAGCATCAGTTAACTTTTCTAAAGTTGGTCTAAAAGTTTATGGGCTAGATATTTCTGAGGAAATGTTGAACGTATGTAGAATTAAATCATTCACCGAAGAGTTAAAGATTCATAATTTGTCAGAGAATAGAATACCGTATATTGATGGTTATTTTAATCATATCATTTGTAGTGGTGTTTTCCATTTTCTGAGTAATTTAGAAAATATATTTTCAGAGGTAGGAAGAATTGTTAAAGAAGGTGGAATATTTGCTTTCACAATTGCACCAAAGAGTATAGTAGTAGATTATCAAAAACAAATGACATCTTGGGGAGTGCCAATATATAAGCATTCACCAAAATATATTATGAAATTGTTAGATAAAAATAGAATGAAACTATTGAAAGAACTGAGGGTATTGATTAGAGGAGCCGATAAGGTTAATTATGATATGTTATTTTCCATAATGATAGCCAAATGTAGATAGTATAATTTATTAGAGAAATGTGCATATAACCTCGTAAATAAGTAAAAAGTCAAGAAAGAAAATTTTAAAATCAAGATTGTTTGGTTTCATATACTAAACAAAAGCAGACCATATTCAAAAGGATACTATTCATTGGTCAAAAAATCAAAGTTTTGCTGCTGATAAAACTTCAAATAACATCAATGCACCATCAAATTCTCCCACGGATGCAGTCTAACAAATATATATTTAGTTTAGAAGATGATTTTTTAAATGGAATTACTTGAAAGGTATCAAGGCTGTTTATTAGGTCTGGTTATTGGTGATGCTGCAGGTACTGCTGTAGAATTTAAGCCAAGAGGAACTTTTGAGCCATTAGAAGATATGATTGGTGGCGGATATTTTAATCTAGTACCTGGTCAATGGACAGACGATACTTCAATGGCATTATGTTTAACAACTAGCCTAATTAAATGTAAAGGGTTTGATGCTAATGACCAGATGAAGAGATACTGTCTCTGGCAAGATGAAGGATATTTAAGCAGTACTGGCAAATGTTTTGATATTGGCAATACTGTAAGTGATGCTTTAGATAAATATAGAATATCCGAAGATCCATATTCTGGTTCCCCAGATTCTTATTCAGCAGGGAATGGAAGCACAATGAGGCTTGCACCTATCACATTATTTTATTATCCGAATATAGATGATGTAGAAAGATATGCTGCCGAGAGTTCTAAAACCACTCATGGCGCTAAAGAATGCATAGATGCTTGCCGTTTACTATCTAGAATGATATTCAGAGGACTAAATGGATTGTCCAAAGAAGAGATCCTATTTTCAGATGCTGATTCATTTTCTGGATCAAAAAAGTTAGTAGAAATAACCTGCGGAAATTATATCCATAAATCCCAAGATGATATTAAAGGTTCTGGTTATGTGGTTGATAGTCTAGAAGCAGCATTATGGTGTTTTTATAATACTCCAAACCTCAAAGAAGCAATTCTTAGAGCGGCTAATCTTGGGGATGCTGCTGATACTACTTCTGCTGTATGTGGTCAAATAGCTGGGGCTTACTATGGTATTTCCAGAATTCCTAATCATTGGTTAAATAATCTAACAATGAAAGACAAAATTATAGAACTTGCAAATCTACTTTATAAGCATGGAAAAAAAGTCGCAAAATAAAAAGACTGTAAGAACATATTTTACACATTCCCTAATCACAGTAAAAATCATGACCTAACTTATATTTATTTGCCGTTATTTATATAATTTTAATCCATTTCTGTTGTATATATGTTGCGTCATGAAGTCAAAATTTGAGTTATGTATTTATAACTCTATGTATAATAATAAGTTATAAGTTTTATTACAAACTATAATACATTTTATACTCAAAAGGATGAGGCATTGTGGCAATTGCCTTAATTTCTTCATCCTTAATTTTTATCCATTGTTCTAATAGATCATCACTAAAAATATTATCCCTTTTTAAAAATTCGAAATCTGCTTCCAATGCATCTAGAGCCTCACCTAAATTCTTTGGCAAAAACTGAATGTTGCCCAATGTGTTTTCATCAATATTTTTATCATTTGGTCCATACCCTTCTTTAACGGGATCAATTCTATTAACTACTCCATCAATACCAGCTAAAAGCATTGCAGATGTTGCTAAATAAGGATTAGCAGTTGCATCTGGCGGTCTATACTCAAAACGTGTTTCCTTTTTGTTCGAAATATATTTTGGAATTCTGATAGCAGAAGCTCTATTTCCTTGACCATAAGTTAAAGCTACAGGAGCTTCGAAACCGGGGACAAGCCTTTTATATGAATTTGTACTTGGATTTGTAAACGCAGAAAGTGCGGGACCATGTTTAAGCAATCCGCCTATAAAGTATTTTCCCAACTCATTTATATTTCCGTACTCACCTTTTTTGTAAAATGCATTCTTTCCGTTTTTAGTTAAGTACAAATGAAGGTGCATTCCGTTGCCAGCTTGATGGTACATTGGTTTAGGCATAAAAGTAATAGATAAATTTCTCTCTCTAGCAAGATTAAAAAGTAAATACTTGGCAGTAACAATATTATCACCTGTTTTAAGAGTACTTGAAAAGTAAGTCTCAATTTCCTGCTGACCTCTTTCCCCAACTTCATGGTGATGATACTTAACCTGAATTCCTAATTGATGAAAAAGCTTTGAAGCTTCATCTCTAAAGTCGTCATAAATATCAAAAGGATTTGCTGCATGATAAGCTCTTTTATGAAATTCTTCAGCATGTTCAACTCTGTAATAAGAAGATGCAGTTCTTGTATCATATTCAACATCAGAAAAAATATAAAATTCAAATTCCGGTCCCCACATTGCCTTATCAGCTCCGGTTATTTCTTTAAGCAGTTTTTCTGCTCTATCCGCAATAAGTCTGCCGTCTTGAGAAAATGTAGATCTTTCATCATCAGTTAAATGAATGTTGCAGTAAAAACTTAAAGTAGGAGCTTCTCTGAAAGGATCCGCAACTGCAGTTGATAAATCGGGGATTAATATCATGTCGCTATTCTCAACTTTTCTGAAGCCGTAGCTCGAGCCGTCGAAACCTACACCTTCGGCAACAAGCCTTTCAATTATTCCTTTGTTTATAGGAAGTGAGATATGATGAAGCCTTCCAACTAAGTCAATTGCTTTTAGATCAATAAACTCAATTTTATTTTTCTTAATTATTGTGTAAACTTTTTGAATATTATTTTGATTCATAAAAAACTCCACAATGACATTAAATAACTTAAATTAAGCAATGATGTGAATTCGTCATATTGAGACTTTCGTCAAGCTCAAGATAAACTCAGCGAAATATCTCAGCACAGTGTAAAATCACATTATTGCGTTTCTCCGTAAAAAGAACGGAGCAAGCATTCACTTCGTCTGCCTGCGGTGAGGCAGGTTCAGAATTACAGTTTTAGGCAACTTCAGTAAACAAAAAAAGCGCCCAATTATTATTGAACGCTTTTAAGGAAATAAAATTAATTATTTAGTATTTATAGCATTTAAGCCGGGATAAATTGCAATAGTATCTAACTCTTCTTCAATCCTTAACAATTGATTATACTTAGCAATTCTATCACTTCTGCTTGCGGAACCGGTTTTAATTTGACCTGCATTTGTCGCAACCGCTATATCGGCAATAGTTGTATCTTCCGTCTCACCAGAACGATGACTGATTACATTTGTGTAACCAGCTCTCTTAGCCATTTCAATTGCATCTAAAGTTTCAGTCAAAGTACCAATTTGGTTTACTTTTATAAGGATAGAATTGGCTACCCCTTCTTTAATAGCTTTACTTAACTTATTAGTGTTTGTTACAAAAATATCATCTCCAACCAACTGAACTTTATCAGCTAAAGCATCAGTCATAGCTTTCCATCCTTTCCAATCATTTTCATCAAGACCGTCTTCAAGAGAAACAATGGGATACTGTTTAATTAATTGCTCATAGATCTTTATCATTTCATCTGCTGTTTTCATTGATTTGTTTGATTTGAAAAATACATATTTCTTTTTCTTTTTATCATACATTTCACTAGAGGCAACATCAAGAGCCAAACTGATTTCTTTCCCTGGTTTATATCCGGCCTTAGTAATAGCTTCTAAAATTGTTTCTATGGTTTCTTCATTTGATTTTAAGTTGGGCGCAAATCCTCCTTCATCACCAACTGAAGTACTATAACCCTTTTTCTTTAGAACAGATTTAAGAGTGTGAAAAGTTTCGGTTCCCATTCTCAATGCTTCAGCAAAGTTCGGTGCTCCATGAGGCATTACCATAAATTCTTGAAAATCAACGGTATTATCAGCGTGTGATCCGCCATTTAGAATGTTCATCATAGGAACCGGTAAAACTCTTGCACTGGTTCCGCCAATGTATCTGTAGAGAGGCAACTCCAATGCTTCAGCTGCTGCTTTTGCACATGCCATTGAAACGCCTAGAATTGCATTTGCACCTAACTTTGATTTGTTAGGAGTACCATCAAGTTCAATTAAAAAATTATCAATGCCGACTTGATCTGCAGCATCAAAATCGATCAATAGATCTGCGATAATATCGTTTACATTACTTACAGCTTTTTGAACACCTTTGCCTAAATATCTTTTCTTTTTTGTGTCTCTTAATTCGACTGCTTCATGCTCACCAGTAGATGCACCACTAGGGACAGCCGCTCTACCAATAATTCCGGATTCAAGAAGAACTTCCACTTCAACGGTTGGATTGCCTCTTGAATCAAGTATTTCTCTTCCTAGAATATCAATAATTGTTGTCATTTTATACTCCTTAATGTTGTAATAATAATTAATTTTATGGTTATAAAAGTATCTAAAAAGAGGTGCAAATACAATTTAGAAGGGAGTTAAAGTGTACTTAATTTGAAAAGATTAAGAATATGAGTCATTAAATTTTAACTATAGCTTCATTCACTGTTGAAAATGTATCAACAATGTCAGCAACATTTTGTATTTGAGTCATTAAAGCAATTTTTTCAGAGTTTACCACAAGCTTTAAAGTTCCGCCAACTGCATTTATTTGTTTAAGAAAAACAATTATTGAGCCTAAAAATGTAGAATCCAGGAAGAGTGTTTCAGATAAATCAACAATAAAATTTTTATATCTTAAATCGAGTTTTTGATTTGTATAATTTCTAAATAGTAGAGCATATTCAAAAACAGCTCTTTCCAAATGAACCGTTATTACACAGGCTGGAATATGTTCTATTATATGAGAACTAAAACTTTCATTTTGTGCTTTTTCAATATTCTCTTTAATTCTCTTTCGAAATTTATCCGATAAATCTAGACTGATATTTTTATCTGTGTCAGACTTAATTGCAACTTCTCCTGTATAGTATTTATTTTTTAATTTATCAATTAAGAAAATAGATATGATATTTCGTGTATAATCGAAAATTAATAATTGACTTTTAACCTTTATTTAAATCAGTAATATTTGAGGGTATCATTTTGAGATGTGATACTCTATTTCTAATGGGACTAATTCTTTGGCTAAGCATAGATTACCTGATATTGGTTAATAGGTATAAGTTTGCGTTCTAAATTTCCGCGGAAATTTCAACCATTTTGAAATGCTATAGAACCAGTTTAAAAGTGTAGGTTTTTCTTGAGCGAAGAGTTATGGGGACTATAATCTATCTACTGTTGACTAACTAACTAGAATAAATTCTTTCAAAAAATTTTCGTTTTTATTCTCTTCATCACTAATTAAATCAAGTCTATAAAAATCCTTTGATTTCCACAAATATTCTTTGAGTGCTTTTTCAGTTTTAAATTTTTTATTTACACTTACTTCGCATAAGCCTTCTATAAAGTTTTTTCTTACTCGTTGTTCATTAATCATATATTCCAACTAATATTTATTATGAGAGCTAATATACGAATAAATATATTAACATATCTTGAAACGGTAGACCCAATCCCTTCTCTATGGAATTAATTCCTTTAGAAAGGTAAAGAGTAACTTCCTATGATTGATGGATGTCCCTTTGCTTTTTCACATTCAACTAAAAATTTTAACCTTTTCTTAAGGAATGGGGCAGAAATATAAAGAGTGTCCGTCAAAGTAAGATATTCGCGCACATTCTGCACTAACGTTCAACTGTTTTTACATTAAAAGGATCACAACGGCAGATAATCGGTCTTTTCTTGAAGTCTTTTATTTGTGAAATCTCGTTACAAATTTGTTTTTTTCTTGCACCTATTTATGATATTCCTTATTATCATCTATACTTATTTATAGTATGGAACTTCAAATATATTAGGGGTCGATATGTTCCGCGTTGAGAAGAATAAATATTTAAAATTTGAGGATAAGCTTATTTATTTAGGTTTCCTCATTTGGTATTTAATACTACTTATTGTTTTCTAAGTTAGAATTTCAAAAATGTGTTATTTCTCAGAATAAATTTTATGTTAGTATTATTAGCCATTAATCATAGAATTTGTTTTACCCTCGAGGCATAATTTATGATCAAATTGAATCAAGAAATGATTATCAGACACACTGAGTTGATTTTCTATACTATCGGTCTTATAATAGCAACTCTATATCTCGTTTACTAAAAATGAAAATTTGCTCATATCATAGATTCAAGTATTTTCAATGATCGTTTTTTCATTGTAATATTTGTCTCACCTAGGTCACCTTTATTGTTTTTAATTATTTCTTGTTTAAAAGATAGAACAGTTTATTCATCCGGTAGTCGATTGTCTCTCTGCTTCCATAAAGCTAAAATAAAGTCCAAAGCCGTCTATATTGCACCGCCATCTCTTACCGCTCCTAAATCTAATTCATAATATTCCGTAAAGGCTTTAGTAGCTTATCAAGCCAAGACCAGTTTACTTTATGATTTTTAGGTTTGCCTTGAAGCTGAATAACGAAGAAAGTATTTGGCGAATTCTTTAATTGTAATTGGGTTTACTTTATCTTCTTTTTTTTAGAACTTCTGTTCAAATCTTGAGAGAAATTTTAATTCCACACTTTTATTTTTTTTTGTTGAGATACTCCTTAGTTTCCCAAAAAATAAATACAGTAATAACCACAAATATATATCGCTATTTACATTTATTCTCCATGATGAGGATTTACAAAATTATTAATGCATTTTTACTAAAAGATTATGAATAATAATTCAAAAAGTTGCAAAATAAAAGGAGTTTAAGGTCTACTATTGATTTACAATCCCTTGAAAATTGTTTATTTTTGCATATTCACTTACTGCCCACGTAGCTCAGCAGGATAGAGCAACAGTTTCCTAAACTGTAGGTCACAGGTTCGAATCCTGTCGTGGGTACAAAAAAATCTCTAAATCGCATTATTAAACTATTAATTAAGATTTATTGAGAAGAAAATTATCTATAAATTAACTCACTTTTAATTGGATGAGGAAATAATATGAAGCGATATCTTTATCTTTCTTTAGTGCCCGAAGCTTTAATTGCATCAATGCTTCCGCCGGAACAGTTTGGAAATTACTTAGCGGTTGGAACAAAGAAGCGAACGCGTGGACAAGCGATGTTCTTTGAGGTAAATCTGGATTTTAAAAGCGACTATTTTAATTTAGGTGACATTGAGAAGCTTTGCAAACCGCATGAAGATGGGGCACCTAAGAGATCGAAATATTTTTCAATATACCGTGTACTTGAACACATTCCGCTTGAAATGTTAAAAAACCTTTATTTGGCAACTGATGACGGACGAGTACTGGAATTGAAGCAGAGTGAATACATGATTAGACACGATAATAAATTAAGACTGTATCAGCAGTTATGTCCGGTTAATCCTAGAATTGCAAGTACTTTAAAGCCTGAAGAATTTGTAAAATTTATTACAAATCCCTCAAGCCAAATATCTGTGCCTAAAATTGTGTTTGTTCAATTAGGACTTAATAATTTAGCCATTGATCCGGTAAATGGTTCCGATGAAAATCTGCCATTCCCAAATATTCAGCATCTTAGAGATTGCTTAACTGAATTAAAAGTGTCTGATGATAAACCAACAAAAACAGTAATTCGTTTTATGCAGGGAGATTTATTATACCGCACAATTAAGAATGGATTTTTTGTGGGGGATAAGGACCATTTTCTGTTCTATGAGTTCCCTTCAATAGAGCAGCTGGAAAATGAATACTACTCATGGTGGAGATCAGCTTTAGTCCTTGGTTTCCGTTGATAATTGATCTTTTCTACTAACGAATAAACGAATTTGGAGATATTATATGTTAAGTGAATTATTTTGGATCGTGCCAGTTTGTTCTGTAATAGCTCTTGGCTTTGCATTGTTCTTCTTTAAGCAAGTTATGAAAGAAGATGAAGGGACTGATCAGATGAAAAAAATTGCTGCCTATGTAAGAGAAGGTGCAATGGCTTATCTTAAACAGCAATATAAAATAGTTGGAATATTTTTTGTTATAATCACAATAGTATTTTCAATAATGGCTTATGTTTTAGAAGTACAGAACCCTTGGGTGCCATTTGCTTTTATTACAGGAGGATTCTTTTCCGGGTTGGCCGGTTTTTTTGGAATGAAAACCGCAACCAACGCATCAGCCCGAACAGCTAATGCTGCAGAAAAATCATTAAATGCTGGATTAAAAATTGCATTTCGCAGCGGTTCAGTTATGGGTTTGGTAGTTGTTGGATTAGGTTTGCTGGATATCTCAATTTGGTTTTATGTTCTTAATTTTTTCTATCCTTTTACTCTTACCGATGGACATAATCTAGTTGTAATAACCACAACAATGTTAACTTTTGGAATGGGTGCTTCTGCTCAAGCGTTATTTGCTAGAGTAGGTGGTGGAATATTTACTAAAGCTGCTGATGTTGGCGGTGACTTAGTAGGTAAAATTGAAGCCGGTATACCTGAAGATGACCCAAGAAATCCTGCAACAATTGCCGATAATGTTGGTGATAACGTTGGTGATGTGGCCGGTATGGGAGCAGATTTATACGAATCATACTGTGGTTCAATTTTAGCTACTGCTGCATTGGGTGCATCAGCTTTTTATTCAGCACCAAGTATGCAATTTAAAGCTGTAATCGCTCCAATGTTAATTGCCGCTGTAGGCATTATATTATCAATAATTGGAATCTTCCTTGTTAGAACGAAAGAAGATGCGGATCAGAAGGAATTGTTAAAATCATTATCCAGAGGAATAAATATTAGCTCTATTTTAATTGTGATTTTCTCATTTGGCATTGTTCATTTACTAGAGCTTGATAATGCTATAGGAATTTGGGCAGCAATAGTAACCGGATTAATAACGGGAATCATAATTGGCAAAGCTACTGAATATTACACTTCTTATTCCTATAAGCCGACACAACAAATTGCAGAAAGCTCAAAAACCGGACCCGCAACAGTAATCATTTCCGGTTTAGGAATTGGAATGATTTCAACTGCCATACCTGTTATTGCTGTTGTTTTAGGAATTATTTTTTCATTTCTTTTTGCAGCTGAATTTGATACCGCAAACATTGGTATGGGTTTATACGGAATTGGTATAGCTGCAGTTGGAATGCTTTCAACATTGGGCATTACACTTGCAACAGATGCCTACGGACCAATTGCAGATAATGCAGGGGGCAATGCGGAGATGAGCGGACTAGGAGACTATGTAAGAAAAAGAACCGATGCTCTTGACTCTCTTGGAAATACAACAGCTGCAACTGGAAAGGGTTTCGCTATCGGATCTGCGGCATTAACTGCTCTGGCTCTATTGGCTTCTTATATCGAAGAATTGAAAATAGGATTACTAAGAATTGGGCAAGATGTATTGACTTTAGGCAATGGTGTAAAAGTTAATACTGCAACAGCATCTTTAACCGACTTTATGAATTATTACGAAGTTCACTTGATGAACCCTAAAGTTCTTATTGGAGTTTTCATTGGGTCAATGATGGCATTTGTATTTTGTGGATTAACAATGCAGGCTGTAGGCCGTGCCGCACAAAAAATGGTAGATGAGGTTAGAAGACAGTTTAGAGAAATTAAAGGAATTCTTGAGGGAACAGCGGAACCCGATTATGCGAGATGTGTGGAAATATCTACAAAAGGTGCTCAAGTGGAAATGGTACTTCCATCCATTCTTGCAATACTAATTCCAGTTTTAATGGGCATTATTTTTGGCGTTGCCGGTGTAATGGGATTATTAGTTGGAGCATTAGGAACTGGATTTGTCTTGGCTGTATTTATGGCAAATTCCGGCGGTGCTTGGGATAATGCTAAAAAATATGTTGAAGAAGGTCACCTTGGCGGCAAAGGTTCTGCAAGTCATAAAGCAACCGTAATTGGTGATACAGTCGGCGATCCGTTTAAAGATACTTCCGGACCGAGTTTGAATATTTTAATTAAACTTATGAGTATGGTTGCAATTGTAATGAGCGGATTAACGGTTGCATTCAGTTTGATGTAAGAGATATGTTTTTAATTGTAAAGCTTCGGAACACAAAGCTCTAAAAGAAGTTGATAATAATGTGCTGCTCATATTTGCTTCAACCTAAAATCAACTCTTTAAAAGTAAAAAGAGACGATTATTAAATTGTCCCTTTTTAAAATAGGAAATAGAATCTGCAATTCGCTTAAGATTGAACCCATTCTTTTTGTTTAGTTTCATCAACGCGGGAATAATATTTGCTGTGATTATATTTATTGTATGATCTGTATCCACTGTTATAATCAAAATTATTAAGTACTGCTCCAATGAATGATTTCTGTCCGTGAGATGTTAATTGATTAGCTGCCTCGATTAGCCAATCAACCTCAGTTTTTTCTGCAAACACTACAAGAATACTCATATCTACTATGTGTGAAAGAACCTCTGCGTCTGTTATAGTCATTACAGGCGGAGAATCAATAACAACAACATCAAATTCATCTTTTAGCTTATCAATGAATTCCTTCATTTGATCAGAGCCGAGTATTTCAGATGGATTTGTGGGTATTGTTCCGGCAGCAATATATTTTAAGTTTTCAAAGTCTGTTTTTCTAATAATATCTTCTAATGGCACTTGTTTAAATAAATAATTTGTAAATCCGGGAGATCTAAGTCCGCCAAACACTTCATTAACACGTGGGATACGAAGATCACAATCAAGTAGAATAGTTTTCTTATTTGCTTGTGCGAAGCTTGCTGCTAAGTTACTGGCAACTGTAGTTTTGCCTTCTTGTGGTGCGGAGGAGGTGATTAAAATACTTTTCCCACCTTCAGCAATTTTGGAAAATTGAATTCGTGTTCTAAGTGTTCTATAAGATTCGCCAGCTGCAGCATCTGCATTACCACCAACAAATATTTCAGAATACTTTTTTGATTTGTCTATTTTGTGTTCAAATTTAGGGATCCAAGCTAAAACATTTGTAGACTCTTTTTCAATATCTTCGGGAGTCTTAACGGTTTTATCAAAATAATCGCGTAAGAAGACAAAACTAAATGCTACGCCAAAACCAAGAATTAAACCCATGATCGCAAGTAAAGGTCTATTTGGTTTTGCTGGACCTCCAGGTGGACGTGCATCACTCATTATAATAACATTTCCGGGAGTAGATTGCTCATTTATGAGCGCTTCTTGATATTTAGCTTCAAGAACAGTATAAAGCTTTTCTAACGATTGTCTGTCTCTTTCTAATCTTGCCAACTCTAAAGTTTGTGTTGGTAATTGATCAAATTGTCTATCATAAGATGCAACAACTTGGTTAAGCTGATTATACTGTGCTTTTAAAGTTTCATATTTTAACTCTGCCTGAAATAAGCTTTCAGTAAGTGCTTTAAGTTCTTCTGGGCTCGTTGCTAAAACCTTTAACCGATACTCTTCCACTAATTCATTTAGCTTATTTGATAAGTTTGCAATCTTAGAATTATACCTATCAATCAAAGCTGAACTATTGATGTTATTATCCGAGGCCATTGCCTTTGTTTTCTGAATTTGTTCTTTTGCTAATTCTTCACGAAGAAGTTTTATTTCCGGTGCTGATGATTGACCAACCATGTAGTCAGAAACGGAAGCATTTTTCCTCTGTAATTCAGTTTGAAGTTGAGTTAGATTTTGCTTTACCATGCTCATTTCAATTTTAACTCTATTTTTTTCAGCTTCAAATTGAGAAGTGATTTGGATCAAAGTTGATGCTTGCTGTCCTAACTCTACTCCACCACCCTGTAATTGATAAACTTTTAGATTATCTTCTGCAACAATTAGTTCATTCAATTTTTCATCGCGTTGGCTAGCAAGAAATTCTTTCATTTTAGTCAGTTGTTTTCTACTATCAGCAAGATTAAAGTCTTTATAAACTTGAGCGTAACTGTTTGCAACTAAAGCCGCTTCATCTGGAGAAGCAGACTCAACAATAATTTCAATAAAATCAAGTCCGTCTTTTTGCTTAATTTCAACATTATTGAATATTTCACTAGCTAACCATTTATCATTTCTTAAGGTGCGTGAAGCTTCACCAAATAAACTGCTATTTTTATTGTATACAATTTCATAATTTTCAGTTTGGTTTTTATTCTTTACGGAATCAATTAAAACACGCGCAACTTCTTCT
>RCND010000617.1_pt1 | contig 20460 bp, 19 predicted proteins | sample 2041351 | NCBI WGS metagenome assembly RCND01 (sample SAMN09708230, study PRJNA481090) | Marine sediment metagenome, whole genome shotgun sequencing project. | biome: marine sediment; feature: ocean; material: sediment; isolation source: Sewage treatment plant 12B marine sediment (STP12B) ... | reverse complement strand
ACTGCGTGTTTCCATATACCGGGGAGGTTGGGAATACAATATGAGCATCGTAGCCCGGAGTGAGATCGTGTATGAAGGGAATCCCGGTATTTTTCCAGGAGAGGTGATAATTCCTTTTCCAGGTGATTAAAGCACTTTCATTACTCATCCCCGTCCATATTTCCGGGAGAAAGCACTGAATAGCCAGAACGGAAACCTGCTGTGCTAACCATGATCCGGTGGACGAAGGGGTGGCTTTAAAGTTACCTGGAGCATAGCTATCGGGTGGCAGAATATCCAGTGCGAATCCAACATGGACTCCAGTGTTTTCAAAAACGACCTCAGCCACCCGGTCAAAACCCGCTGCAAAATCCTGATCTGTAATTGACTCCTGGTTCGAGGCAACATGGATAATGGACACCAGGTATCGTTCCAGGCCATTCTGATCGTAAACCCTGGCCCATTTTGAAGGCCATTGAGAATTAGCCGGACTCAGCAGGTAGCGGTTCACAAGATCTTCGATCTTTGTGACTAGTAAGGGGGCAGGATTGGCATTCGTTCCAGGAAAATCATCCGCAAAAATAAATCCTTCGTAATCATCCGTTTGAGCATAGGATTCAATGTAAGGGGCAATTAGGATCTCTTTTCCTAATGCTGCGTTAAAGAGTTCATCATGCGAAGCGGTTGATGATTGCATGGGGGACCAGTATGCCCAGTTGTCTGTTCCGGGTAATCCCCAATTGGACAAGTTAATCACATTAACTCCGGCATCGATCATAGATTGAACAGCGAAGTCTCTGTTGGGTTGATTTTCGGACCATCCCAAATGACGGGCATCGCTTGGATGTAAGGTGTACAGTCCCCGGTTATCCACGGGGTTATAATCATAAAACTGTACTCCATTCCTCCAGTTTCCACTGAAGAAAAAAACACTTTTTATGGCCTCATTTTCAAATCCAGGATTTGCCAGATAACCGGGCACCGGGTCGGCAGCAAAAGTGAACTGGAATAGTATTATGAAGCTTAAAAAACCTAAGAATTTCCGCATGGCTGGAAGTTAAGGTTTGAAACTTCCTTCAAGTTAAAAAAAAGATTCCAAAACTGTTTAATCCATTTTCTCAATTAGGTCTTTGAGTTGCTTTATCTCTTCCTTGCTTAGTTTTTCTTCATTTACAATGTGGGATACCAGTGAAGCAGGTGAGTTTCCAAAATAGCCGGACATGATTTTTTGAATCTTGATCTTGCGATACTCAGCCTTGCTGATGGCGGGAAAATACTCATAGGTTTTGCCGTAGGCCTTGTAGTCTATATAGCCTTTGCTAACAAGTATTCTTATCACGGAAGAAATCGTGTTGTATGGAGGCTTGGGATCATCTGGCAGTTCTTCAATGATATCCTTTACGAATGCTTTTTTCAAGCCCCACATTATCTGCATGATACGTTCTTCTGCTTTTGTCAGTTCTTCCATGTTGTTCCTATTTTTCATTGAGTCTGAATTCTATGTCCACCTTTGCAAATTCACCATCAAACTCGTCTTCTATGGGAGTGGGGTTGACAACGATGCCTTCCGGATCAAACAAACCCATCTGCGCTATTGCCCGAACTGAATTTACTAATTTGGTTTTGCTAAAAAGCTCATCTTCCTGAATTAGGATTTCTTTGAGGACATCCTCTTTTGGAACATTTCCGTTCCCTACGATCGTGATTTTCCTGATATGGGCCTGTAAGCCTTCATAAAAGGTAATGGTCAGGTCCATGCTTCCATCATCGTTCGGGATTTCTTCTACTTCAACCTGAAAGAAGAGATATCCCTTATCCAGATATAATGAGTTTATAGCATCCTCGTCAAGATAGAGTCTTTGTTCCAAATATTCTTTGGAATAAGCGTCTCCGCTCTTTATTCTCAGCCTTTCAGTGAGTTGGTCATCAGTGTACAGGGTGTTACTTGTCCAGGTGATAACTCCTACCTTCATCTGGTTAATGGATGAGGAAACAGCAGTCTGATTCTCAAAGAATGCGGGATCGTTTGAGTATCTGTTTTCCACTGAGGAGAAGGAAATGAGCAGAAAAGCCGCGGCTGGGAGTAGCAATAAAAATGAGAACCTATGTCGGGGAAGGGATCGAGCTTTTCCTATCATACTGATTCTGCGGCTGATTTGTTTTGCAGAAAAAGCCGAAGAGAGAATGGGTGGGTTTTCCTCCGAGCTAAGCTTAAGTAAAAGGTGGGAATATGATTTTTTCATATCTGGACTTTTTATGATTTTCTCGTCGGCTAAATATTCATGAATCTCAAGCAAGTGATTTTTAAACATTTTAATCAGTGGATTAAACCAGAAGAGGATAGATACGAGCTCAACAAAGAGTATATCCAATGTGTGATATTGACTGGCATGAATGCTTTCATGATTGTATATTTTCACTAACTCATCACTGCTTAGGCGTTCCAGGTGCTTATTGATAAAAACATAATTGAAAAAGGAGTAGGCGGGAGACCCGTTTTCCAAATAAATGAACCAGAGTTTGCCTCGCTTTACTCTTTGGTTATTCCTGATACTATTTCGGATGTAAAGAAGCTTTTTGGTCAGTTGTAACACTTTGTAGAATACACCTGATATATATACTAGTATCAATCCATATCCCAAGATTGACCCTATATTTAATTGGCCATTTTCAATAGAAACATTGCCTGAGTTTTGAGAAAAAATGGCGGTATCAGCATTGCGAATTGCCATATTAAAAACTGCCCCTAATGATTCTGATACTGCTTGTGATCCATAAATAGAAACGGGGAGGGTAATCAAGGGAAGCAACAGTCCCAGGACCAGACAGGCCAACAGGTATATCCTCATCCATATAAAATGTGTTAATCTGGAGAGGAATAATTTGTAAATAAGCAGGAAGCAGAGGAGGTAAATCGTAGACTCTATCAGATACTGAATTTTTAAAGGTAGCATCATTGGGCGTGTTGATTCGAAACAAATATAACTTATAATTCAGTTATACAACGGATAAATAAGTTATATAATTGAAAAAACAGTTAACATATGTTAAATCTATGAATCAGTTTAGAGATGAATACTCCTTAAGTGTTGGGGTAGAAAAATTATATAACTTTACAGCTTACCATTGCAGCTTAAAGCATTAAAGGGCGTGAAGATCAATTCTAAGAAACTTGAGGAGTTCATTAAATTCGCAATTGTCGGAGGCTCAGGAGTATTGGTAAATATGGGGCTCCTCTTCATTCTTACCCGTTTTTTTTCGGTCCGTCTCGAAATAGCTTCTCCCATAGCTATTGAGGTATCCATTCTGACTAACTTCACACTGAACAACCTCTGGACTTTTAAAAAACGTAATACACATGTACCTTTCTGGACAAGGCTGTTCAGGTACCATCTTGTAACAGGATTGGCGGGGATTGTCAATTACGTGGTGCTTCTCTTACTTGTAAATAACTTTGGATTGCATGACATGCTTTCAAACCTGATCGGTATCCTGATTGGGACCGCCATCACTTATTCATTGAATTCTCTGTGGACGTGGAATGTACGGTCATCGTGACTGGCCTCATATGAATGCCGGCAGTCATATATTTTGCTGCGAACGAAAACATAATCTGATATTGACCCGGAGATTCCGGGGCAGTGATCTCAACAGGGAATAAGATACGCTCGCCAGGAGCCAGGACGGGAAGATGATCGCTGTAATGTGCCTGAGTTGTCAGATCCCTTTCTCCTTCGGAAAAAATGGTGTAAACCAAACGTGGTTTATGAGTGCAGGAATCCGAAAAATTTACAATGCGGTCGGTAGGATTGCCCAGCTCCAATGCAATATCGACCTGCTCTCCCGGTTCAAATTCCCAATGGATTTCGGGAAGGCTTATTTCAACACGGTTAAAAGAACAGAAGTATTCAGTATTATGGATGAATACATCCCCCCGCACTGTAGCTAAAGTATCACCATCCGGGATAAGCATCGAGGGAAGATAGAGTACCTCTTTTCCCTGCAAGTCGGCTTCAAAAGGCCAAAGATCGTATTGATTTTTCCGATAGCGGTAATTGTTTTGTGTGAACGCGGGTTCTTCAGTAAAGAACATGTATAAAGAAGGCTGCTGAAAGGAGTTGGTAAATACTACCGGACGGCCCTTGGCCTCTTCATGGATCTGCAGATAGTAAGCTTCCTTGTTATGAAAACGACGGCTGACATTGTCCGGGATCATATCAAAATCCACTATGAGGGCCAATCTGATAAGCAGAATGAATGGAATGGTCACGTAGCTTAATATGGAAACCCATTTTTTTAAGCGTAGATTCTCCTCAATCACCGGGACCGACAGCAGGACCAGCGGAACAAAAGCTACAGCAGTCCAGTGAGGCTCTACATGCCCTTTCAGACTGGAAAAAAAGAATACCAGAAAGAACCCGATGAGGTTAAATTTTAGTGCGGATTCAAATTTATTTGTAGTCCTCCGGCTTATACCCAGGTAGAGCAGGATGAGTCCACAGAATGGACCTATCATAGCCCACTGGTTTCCAATGTATTCAATCAGATGCCTTAGCTGGAATGGACTATTCCTGTCTATCAGGTGGTATCCAAAAGAAACAAAATCGTGTCTGACCTGCCAGAGGATGTGTGGGAGGTACAAAATCACGGAAAGTAGAACCACCAGCCAGAAAGAACGGCGGTAAAGAATCTTCAGGTTTGACAGGACGGTGAGTCCAATGACCAGCAAGGAGTGGTATTTGCTATAGAGCATCAGGACTATTGAAAGGCTTAGAAGGAAGATGACCCAGGGAGATTCCTTTTCCAGGTATTTCTTATAGAGTAAGAAAAATAGGCTCGCAAAAAACACGAGGGGCAGATCAGGTATGGCGATAAATCCGGCTACATGAAGATGGAACAGAGGAATGCCACAGATGACCAGCATTGGAAATCTGATATCCCCGACCTTTTCCTTTAACATGGTTAAAATTAGGAATATGGTACCTGCACCCAACAGGGATGGCAGCAACCTTACCCCCAACTCGCCAGGAAACAGGAAAGATCCGATCTTGACGAGAAGAGCAATCATTGGGGGATGATCAAAATATCCCCAGTCCAGAAATTGAGAATACACCCAATAATAGGCTTCATCATCGATAATTTCAGTGAAGTAGGACTGTACCAGACTCAGGATGAACCAGAAAATAGAGAATATGATTATTTTCTTCATGGAAGCAGCAACTCTAAGATTTCCGGCTTTTGGAATCGTAAATATCGCTAAAATTTTAACGATTGCAATCGTACAGATATGTCCTTTTGTTACTTTAGTCTTATGAAATCAAATAAGATTTTTTATGTGATTCTCTTTTCACTGGCAGTGCTACTTTTTGTGCCAAATCTGTTGCAAAAGGGAATGTTTGTGGATGGTCTGTGGTACGCTGCAATATCTCATAATTTATCTGAAGGATTAGGATCTTTCTGGTCTCCACATTTTTCAAAGACCATGTTTCCCGTATTTTATGATCACCCTCCTCTTGTATTTGGAATGCAATCCCTCTTTTTCAGAATATTGGGAGATTCTATGTATGTAGAGAAGATCTACGCGTTTTTTATCATATGCCTAAGCTTTTTACTAATACATACTCTTTGGAGCATTCTGTTTAAGGAAAATAAGCAAGTAAAATACTTGAGCTTTATACCATGTTTATTATGGATTCTGCATGAAACCACTTATCTGTATTATCCAAACAACTTGCTTGAATGTAGCCAGGGGCTTTTTATTTTGACTTCCGTAATTTTTATACTGAAAGGCATACGTGATGAAAATAATCTCTCCTATTTATACATGTTCCTGGCCGGAATTAGTTTGATCCTGTCTTTTCTGGCAAAAGGTTTGACGGGCCTTTATCCATTAATTGCCATCCTTCTTTATTATGCGATTTTTAGAAACATATCGCTGAAGAAAATGCTAATCTATCATGCTATTTTCTTAGGCAGTTTCAGTTTAATTTTTGCATTGTACTTTTTAAGTGAGAGTGCAGCAGAGAATATTTCTAAGTATTTAGAAACTCAGGTTATGGCTTCATTAGGGGGAGATCGAGCTGAAAATATACAAATTAGCAGATTCTATATTTTGAGAAGGTTCGTAGAGACCAGTTTGCTTCCTTTGGTTCTGGTATTAATCATTAGCATTATTTCCTATTTTAAGTATGCTACAAGGAAGATTTTCAAATTCAGGAAAGAAGTATTATTTTTTTTGATTCTGGCGCTATCAGGAGTTTTGCCCATGATGGTATCTGAAAAACAAGGCACTCATTATTTGGTGACCGTTACCCCATATATATCTATCGCATTAAGTATCATTTTGATTAGAAGCGAAACAATTATTAGTAAGCTTAGAGAGTCAAAATATTTCAGAATTCTGGCTTTTTCACTACTACTAGTTTCCATAATTTTTCCTCTTTTTAGCGTGAACAAGGTTAACAAACGAGACAGAATCCTTTTGTATGATATGGAACAATTTGAAGAAAAATTAGAATATGGGTCAACCATGGGTTTTATTGGAGATCAACGTGAATATGCCCTTTATGGCTACTTCATGAGAAGGCATTCCATAAGCCTCTATATCTCTAAGCCCTATAATTACTCTCTAATTGTGCGTGATATTGACTTTCCCTTCGATTCATCACGATGCAAACCTATCGATTTGAGAGCTGAAAAATATTCTATCTTAGAAACAAAATGAAATTACTGAAGCTTTAAAAATACCCGGATCATGAAATCAACAAGAATCATTCTGGCCTTTCTTCTTGCCATAAGCTCCTTACAGGCCTTTGGTCAAAATGCAAATGATCAGCTTGCCGGATCCTGGCAGGGAGTTCTGAATACAGGCAGCATGGAAATCAGGCTTGTGTTTAATATAGTTGTAGCTGAAGATGGCTCTTTAAATGCAACACTGGACAGCCCCGACCAGGGAGCTATGGCCATACCTCTTGGGGAAGTAAGCAATAGAGGGGATTCACTAAGAATAGAAGCCCCAATTATTGGTGGATTTTATCTTGGAAAATTTGAATCTGAGTCAAGCTGTGAGGGAGAGTGGCATCAAAGTGGAATAAGCTTGAAACTGGACCTTGAGAAAAAGGAGAATGTAATTGTGCTGAACCGCCCGCAGGAACCCCAGGCTCCCTTTCCTTATTTGGAGAAGGAAGTTTCATTTACAAATGTAGAGCAAGGGTTTTCATTGGGTGGTACACTAACACTTCCCGAAGGCGAAGGACCCTTTCCTGTAGCAATACTTGTTTCGGGTTCTGGAAGCCAGAACAGGGATGAGGAAATCTTTGGCCACAAACCTTTCAAGCTGCTTGCGGATCAGCTTACCAGAAAAGGAATCGCTGTGCTACGCTATGATGACAGAGGAGTGGGTTCTTCCGGTGGAAGTGCTGCGGAATCTACCACCGGGGATTTTGCTGGAGATGCCAGGTCCGCCTTTGATTACCTATTAAACAATAATAAAATCGATCATTCAAAGATTGGTATTATAGGACATAGCGAAGGGGGGATGATAGCCTTTATGCTTGCCTCTTCGCATGAGGACATCGCCTTTATTATTTCACTGGCTGGTCCGGGTATAGACGGGAAGACAATTCTGCTCGAACAGAGCGATTATATTAACCGCATGAGCGGGGTGGATTCTGCTATTTTAGAGGACAACAGAATTGTAATGAGTGCGGTTTATGATATTATGATCGCAAATGAATCCTATCAGGTTTGGGAGGAGCAGGTAATAGACTTCACCAGTAAATTCTATGTTGATCAGGCGGCGGGTAATTATAGCGAAGAGGATATTGAGCAGATCAAGAGAAACCTGCTGGGTTCAATTCCAGCATCTGCTTATGCCTGGATGCGATATTTTGTAATGTTTGATCCTACACCCTTGTTTGAATCAATCAAATGTCCCGTGCTTGCACTAAATGGAGAGAAGGACTGCCAGGTATTGGCGGAGAAGAATATCCAATCCATCAAAAACGGGTTACTTACTGCTGGTAACAGCAATACCCTTACCATGATATTGCCCGGACTGAATCACCTGTTTCAAAATTGCGAAACCGGGCTACTCGATGAATATGGTATCCTTGAGGAGACCTTTGATCCAAAGACACTTGATATGATGTCGGAATGGATTTGGCAGCAAGTACATTAATGGAAAAGGCTATTCGCTAATGAGTTTTATCCCATCAGGCTGGATCTCAATTTTTCTCTGCTTATAGAGAGCTCCCAGCGATTTTTTGAAGGCCTTTTTACTGATGCCGAACTGGGAGTAGATCTCGTTCGGACTGCTTTTGTCTGTGATGGCCAGAAATCCTTCATTCTCCACAAGGGTTTTATATATCAATTCGCTGTTTGAATCGTTGAAATTGCGGAAACCAATGGGCTGCATGGAGATATCGATTTTCTGATCATCCCGCACATTCTTCACAAATCCCTTGAGTTTGTCTCCTACCCGGACCTCCTGGAATACTTCATTGTCAAATATGAGACCTTTATGTGCGTGATTGACAATGACTGAATAACCAAGGTCTGTTTTCTGCAGCACCACCAGCGCCACCTCATCACCCTCTTTGACGGAGATTTGATCGTTTTGCAGGAACCGCTCCACACGATTGCTGGCATAGAGACGGTCAGTCTTCTTGTCCAGGTCCAGGTACACAATGTACCAGCGATCCTCCACCATCTTCTGTTTCTGTTCCCGGAATGGCACCATTAACTCCTTTTCCAGTCCCCAATCCAGAAAGGCTCCCACACCGGTCACCGCTGTAACCTTTAGCAATGCAAATTCATGGATGAAGATTTTTGGAGTCAGGTTGGTAGCCACCTTTTTGCCTTCAGAATCCTTGTAAACGAAAACCTTAGTGCTGCCCCCGGGCTTCATCTCATCTGTACAGTACTTTTTGGGAAGCAGCACTTCTTCGCCCGATTCGTCTGCCAGGTATAGGCCAATGGTGGCCCGTTTTGCAATCTTTAGTTCAATTTGCTTGCCTTGTTCAATCATCAACACAAGATATGCTTAAATTAGCATTGGATCAATCAAACGAATGTATTATGAAAAGAGATCACCAGGCCTGGAGTATGATGCTTATCGTGTTTACGGCTTCCCTTTTTTTTATTTCCTGCAAACAGGAGGAGAAGTCAGTTCCTGCAAAGGATGAAATTTATGTGGCCGCCTATGTATGGCCGTCCTGCCATTACGGTGAGCGAAATGCTGCTTTCCTGTGGCCCGAGGGAATGGGCGAATGGGAGGTCATCCGGAAGGGAACGCCCCGATTCGCAGGGCATTATCAACCCAAGGTGCCGCTCTGGGGATATGAAATAGATGATGATCCACGGGTGATGGAGAAGTGGATTGATGCTGCAACAGATCACGGAGTGAATGTCTTTATATTTGACTGGTACTGGTTCGATGGGGGGCCTTTTCTTGAAAGCTCCATTAACAATGGCTTCCTTCAGGCAAAGAACAATGAGAAAATGCACTTTTACCTGATGTGGGCCAACCATGATGTAAAGAAGAATTACTGGAACCATTATAAGTATGACTCCGATTCCCTGCTTTGGACTGGTTCTGTGGATCAGGAGAACTATAAGATTATTGTGGACCGCGTAATCCGACAATATTTTCATAAACCCAATTATTTCAAGATTGATGGCTTACCTGTCTTTTCCATTTTTAACTTCCACAAATTTGTTGAGGATTGTGATGGATTGGATAATGCCAGAGAGGCGCTGGACTATTTCAGGACGGAGACTATTAAAGCTGGTTTTCCCGGATTGCATATTCAGATTATTGCCTTTGGAGGGAATGAGAAGAATCCGGGAATTTTAAGGCATGATCTAAGTGAAGGGATGAGCAACAGTGAACTTGTTTCTTATCTTGGAGTCAACAGTGTTACCAAATATAACTGGGGACAGGGTGAGGGCCTGGAAGATTACATCGTATGGGGCGAAGAGGCCATGAAGCGCCGGGAGAACTGGGATGAAGCGCTGGATATTCCCTACTTCCCCAATGTTTCCATTGGATGGGACGATACCCCCAGGTTCCCGGCCAAGGGACAAGCCAATGTGATTCACTACAACAACTCACCGGAGAGTTTTTCCGCCTATCTTCAAAAGGCACGGGATTACCTGGAGGAACATCCTGACCAGGCTAAACTGATCACCCTTTTTTCCTGGAACGAATGGGTCGAAGGGGGTTACCTCCTGCCTGATATGCGCTGGGAATACGGCTATCTGGAAGCTGTTAAAAAGGTGATGAATGAAAGCCAATAAGCTTTTGGTCTGGACTTTGGTTCAAACAATTGGTATCTTTCCTATGTTAATTATTAAATAGAGCATTATGAAAAGAAGGACATTTATCAGGAATACGCTTGCAGGCTCTGCATTATTGGCTGCTTTTCCATATGAGGCACTGGCCCTGGAAGAAAAGCTATATCCGCACGACAGGATTAAACTGGGCAACACTGGTATTGAGATGTCCCGGATGGCTATGGGAACAGGAACCCATGGATTTGGGGGAGCTTCTAACCAGACGCGGCAATTAGGTATCAAGGGTGTGTCCGATATGCTACGAGCCGCTTATGATGATGGGATCAATTTCTGGGAGACGGCCGATCAGTATGGCTCACATCCTCATGTTGGAGAGGCATTAAAAAAGGTGAATCGGGAAGAAGTGGTTATCCTGACCAAGACCAATTCAAAAACTTACAAAGATGTGAAGAATGACCTGGATCGTTTCAGGATTGAGCTGGGAACTGACTACCTGGATATCATTCTTCTTCATGCTGTTACAGACCCTCAATGGAATGAAAACATGAAGGGCGCCATGGAGGCGCTTGCAGAGGCTAAGGAGGAGGGCATTTTACGCGCACATGGTATCTCCTGTCACTCCATTGGAGCTCTGGAGACTGCGGCTGACGAGCCATGGGTGGAGGTGGATCTGGCTCGGTTTAATCCGGGAGGCGCCAGGATGGATGCTGATGTTCCTACTGTTCAGAAGGTGCTTACGCGCATGAAAGACAATGGCAAGGCAATCATCGCGATGAAAGTATATGGCTGTGGCGAGCTGCTGCACATGAAAGATGAATGCTTACAGTTCCAGACTGGTACTGGTATTGCAGATGCCTTCACAATGGGGTTCGAGAGCATCGAACAACTGAAGGATATTCAGAAGAGACTACCTGAGGCAAGCGTGAGAGCCTAAAATAATAGAAGTATGAATGAACTTACCCTGACCACGCCGGCGCTATTGTTTTCGGCCATATCCCTCTTGCTGCTGGCTTATACCAATCGCTTTTTGGCTTATGCCAGTGTTGTGAGAAACCTGCATATGCGCTATAAGGAGAACCCTGATGCAATGATTGTTGGTCAAATCCAAAACTTGAGAAAACGACTGGCCCTTACGCGCACTATGCAGCTGTTGGGGATTGGAAGCCTTTTGCTATGCGTTCTATGTATGTTCCTGGTTTATATAGATCAGCAGTTGGCTGCAGAGATTATTTTTGGCATCGCCCTGGTGATGCTGATCATCTCACTGGCCATCTCGGTATGGGAAATACAAATTTCAGTGAAAGCACTGGACCTTCACCTTAGTGATATGGAGCTTTGAGGAGGATAGGAGATCAGGCGCCCAGTGATTTTAGCGCTTCCATCACCAGGAAAACCGGCCAAATCACTGCTTTTAGAAATCCGAGTAAACCCATGCCGAAAGTGGTAGCTGCACTGATGTAATAAATTGCTGCACCAATCAGGCCCAATCCGTATACGGCACCTGCAGGGGCACTGCTTTGACATTCTTTTGCCATAATAGTTGTTTTAAATTCAGGTATAAAGGTGATCTAATTTACTATTTTTAGAATTAATTACTATAAAGAAGAAATTAAATCACGGAGGGTATATGAATATATATTTTTGTGGCTCCATAAGAGGAGGCCGGGATTTGGCGGCCACGTATGAAAAGATGATTGGGATGCTTAAGTCTTATGGGAAGGTTCTTACCGAGCATCTGGGTAGTGATGAAGAAATTGAAAGCAACGACCGGGTGCTTACAGATAAGGAAATTCATGACCGCGATCTGCAATGGATTGTAGAATCGGATCTGCTGGTTGCTGATGTGACGGTTCCCAGCCTGGGGGTAGGTTATGAGATTGGGCGAGCCATTGAGATGGGTAAACCGATACTTTGTCTTTTTAAACAAGATTCGAAATATACCATCTCTGCCATGATTGCAGGATGCGATAGCGTGGAGATGAAGTATTACCAAAGTTTAGAGGATGTAAAGGGGATTTTTGAGGCCTTCTTCAGTTTGCATGATCCTCATCGTACTTAAGGATCTTCATCTTGATCGCCTGCTCGGCCTGCTCATACATCTCACGGATAAAATCATCGCCAAAATTGAAGGTTCTTTCCTCTAGGCTCATGGTGTCGATCCGGTCAAATAACATGGCTTTGGCCTGTGCAATATCTCTCCCGTAGATATGGTATGAATCGGCCTGCCAGTTCATTCTTCCCAGGCGAACCTCTTTGCCACTTCTCCGGGCCACTTCATCTGCAATCACTTCACGGTTGAAGCGGATAAACCCGAACATATTCATAAAGCTGGCTCCCCAGGCATCGTTGCTTCTGAAGCGGATGTTGCAGTTGAGCCATTGCACCCCTTCTTCATCTTCCATTATGCGGTACCACAGCGATTGTAGACATGGAGGATCATACACCTGCAGGTCATGGTTAGGCATCCAGGTAATCATCTGTGCCTGTCTGGTATAGGGTTGGTCCACCAGTTTTTGAATCACATGCTCTACCTGGTCCACCTGGAATCCCACATCTTTTCGGATCATCTTCCCATTCTCTTCCACGCGCTCCTTCCAGGAACCGTAACGCTGCAATCTGCCATGGTAAGTATATTCCCAGCGGGTATCGTCGGGATCGTTCATGTTTTTAACCCAGTGGTCTTTAAATCCCTTCAGCTCCATCACATACTCCTTGAGCTCATCAATACCACCTGGAAAGGCCTGGTGAATCATTGGATCAAGCTCGGGATTCATTACTGTGGCGTTGAGAGTACAATCGAGGCTTAATGGATCGCCTGGTTTGTCATACTGGGTCTTAAATCGGGTTCCTTCCTTGTAGAGTTTAACAAGCGCTGCTTCATAAGTTACAGCAAGGGATTCACCCGTGACACAAAGAACTGGTATGTTATTCATAAACGAAGGGTTTTCCTAAAGATATGGATCATACCATCCAGTACACAGCGATGTTGATAGATTGTTCAATAATTGATCTTAGCCCGGTAAGCTTGTGAATTTAGCGATTCCCTCCTTTGCAAAATCGGGTTGACGAATGCCAAAATGTTCATACAGATCCCCCGGGATTCCAATGTCGGCAATAAAGAGGCCCGGACCATGTCCGAATTTGATCAATTCAATTTTTGGCGCAGCCATGGTCAGTATGAAATCTGGTCTAAAAAGATGGTCTCCATTAGTCTTATTGAATCCGGAAGGAAGATCCAGGGAGATTTTGAGTGCGGAATCTCTATTTGCTTTTTCAATGGAAGTCAGAAAAATATCTGGTAAGGGAAGTTTTTGAGAGAAACCAAAATAGGCATCCACAAAAACATCAGCTTTGCTCAGATTAGAAACTTCTGCTCCAGCGGCCAGGGCCCTCTCCAGCTGGAGGGTGGGAAGTGGTTTCAGCTTCCCTTCAGGAATATCAAGCTTAACCCGGTATCCCCAGCCCGAAAGCCTCCGGGCCGCAACCAATCCACCTCCTCCATTGTTTCCCGGTCCAACGCCAACCCAGATATTGTTTTTCCTGGTCGCATTTTTACTAACGAGGTGGGCCAGCTGAAGGCCGGCATTCTCCATCATTAATTCAATGGGGAGGGCATAATTTTGGATAGCCAGGGCATCCATCTCCTTAAACTGGTCGATGGAAAGTGAGAAATTCAAAAATTAGCTGTTTTTAAGCTTCATGATTTCATTGTGATGGGAGACCACCAGTTTTTCATATTTCTCCCTTGAACTTTTCCGGTATTCTTCTAACTCGTTCAGGGAAGCCTGAAGTTCCTCTTTTACCTGCTTCGTAACCTGGTGAGAACGCCTGAACAGCACTACCATCATGACGGCCAGGGCGGCCAGCCCAAGAACAATAAACCACATAATTGAGTTGTATAGCCCTTTGCTCATTTGGATTCCAAAGAAAGAGAGGCTGTCTCTGTTCCTGATGGCTTCGTCCTTCTCGTTTTTGGTCCTGGCGAGATCCGTAGTTAATGTTTCAATCTGGAAATTTCTTTCCGTTAATCTACTGTTCAACTCTTCAACTTCAAGTTTGGTCGCGTTGAGGGTATCCCTTACGTTACGTTTCAACTTCAGAAAGATATCATCACGGATGGCACGGAAATTATTGTAAACCCGGGTATTTTCGTGAATATAATCCAGTTGGGCCTCCAGCAAGGCGGAGTCCAGAACGGCTAATGCACCGGATTGCGCATGGACCGTTTGCATCATGGATATAAACAGGCCTGTAAATAGCAGGATTGCGGTGTATTTAATAAATGCTCTTTTCATAATTGTAGTTTATCGTGCCCTAGATCTGCAATATTAACGAATGTTAGAAAGATATATGATCTTTCTCCATGACAATTCTGCCAACATAAAGCATAAAGCCCCGTAAATAAGAGATTTACGGGGCAAAAAAAAGAACAATTCTCTATAAGTACTTTCGATATTCGTCAGGTACATCCAGGTAATTGCTATATCGTTTGGCATCTGGCCCAAAGGCTTCCACCTTTTTTTCCTGGATCTTGTAGGTACAGTATTCACCGATTATATTGGAAATATTGATTTCAACTTCCTTTCCATTTTCATCGGTCATGTGTACTTTAACCAGGTGGAAATTTTCCTCCTTATTCAGCTTGAAGTGACACACGGGACAATAGAACTTGTATTCCACTCCCTCCTGCAATTCAAATTCAGGGTGGGTTGTTTTGGTATAATTTCCTAGTTCCGTATCAAGGAAAATGAGCCCCCTTTCGTTATCGGGCGATTTGGCTGAAAAGACCAGTGAATTACCTACGTTCATCTTACTTTTGCACTCGGGACATGAATAATTGTTGGGCATATCTAGTTGTTTTAGTATATAAATATATTGAATAAGGGCAGACCTCATACAATTATAACAGATGATCTAGAACATATGGAGAAATCAATTCAAGCTTCTGATTAGTTTTAATTTCTAATAGAGAATGCTTTGCGAGGATTTAATTCAAGTAAGAGATTAATGTCCTCCTGAGAGAAGCCCAGCTCCTTAAGCGCAGGGACCAGGGCAGTAAATATTCCGGTAAATCCCCTGAAAGACCCCCCATTCTCCTCACCAGGTTTATACCATCCCGCATCATGTGATATAAGTACCCGGTTCAGGTAACCGGCTTTTTTTATATCCTGAATGCGATCTGCATACCATGCTACATCGTACTCGCTACCCGGCTGACGGTTGAGGTTTACGTTATCAAGCGATATCCAGGCACCTAATTTTGCTGCTCGGATATTTCCCTCCAGGCTTCCGCGCTGCGCATGTACCCAGATAAAACTGGAGGGATCTACGCCATGGGCTTGAAGAATTGAGATTTGTTCAAATGCAGGAGCTTCCGGGCCAGTGTGAGAAGCAATGACCAAACCGGTTTTATGGTGTGTTAGTGCCGCCGCAGTAATGATCTTGACATGCTCATTAGAAAGTTTTTCATCCCCTTCCACCCCAATCTTAATAAATCCCGGCTGAACTCCACTTCCTTCAATCCCATTCTCGAATTCATCCACCCAGAGATGGGATAGCTCTTCAGCACTGAGCTCTAAATATTTTGCAGGGATAAAGCGGTTGCCATGCGCACCGTAAAAGCCAGTGTTGGTGACCAGGTGCATGCCAGTCTCTTTGGACAATGTTTTTAGTATCCAGGGATCTCTGCCCAGAAAAGCCGGAGTGCATTCCATCAAGGTCGATACCTGGTGTTCCTGGATCTCTGTAAGGTAGGGCAATACTGATTTAACTACCTCCTGCTTGTCCCACCTGTGGTACCCGGTGCTATCGGCTCCAATAAAATCTACCAGTACGTGCTCATGGCTCAGGGTGGTGCCCATCTCTGATGCCGGGATGGGACCAAGGACTGTCATGATGATCTGCTCTGACTCCTGGCTGCAACTTAAAAGGCATGCCAGGGCGAGGCTCAAGATGATGTGTAGAATATTTCTCATGCCATAAATATACTTTTAGATTCCAATAGATTCAAACTAGCTCCATACCCATACCGGTGCTATAGCCAGTCCCCCATACAATATTATATCAAAAACTGCATGTGCAATCACCGGAGGAATTGTACTTCCCGACAGCTCCCGCAGAGTTCCGATCAGGAGTCCGCCTACAAAGGTCCAGAAGATCAGGAAGAAAAAATCAAATTGCAGGGGAATGGCAAGGGTGAGTATAACCAGTAGTTTGTAAGAAGTATGAAAGGCGGAGGCAGTCAGGATGGAGAAGATCTTTCCGATGGGACGCAGCTGCCCCTGGAAGTATCCTCTGAATACCAGCTCTTCCATAGCTCCTATCAGTGGTGCCACAATAGCTATCCCGGTCAATCCAGCTGGTATAAATGTCAGTTCAAAGCGTTGGCGGGTAAGCACGCCCAGGACAAGACCAAGCACGATGGCAGGAAGGATGTAAAGAAGGATCTTTCGATTTAGCTGCCTGATACCAAAGGCCTCAAGGATTGACATATGCCTGGTAGAAAATACAATTATAGCAGCAGCTCCAGCGAGGCCCCCGATGGCAAGTAGCAGAAGTGGCATAGGATGATGGATGAATCCTGCAAATATGAGAATCCCCGTGAAGGAAAGTAATACATTCCGGATCATGTATTATGTTTTACGCCTGAAGAAATACCGGAATATCAGGATGAAAGGCAGCAGCAGCAGCAGCCAGCCAGATCCCAGGCAAAGTCCGCTTCCGGGCACAATTGTAGTGTTAGGAATTGAAGTCCTCAACTCTCTGATCCATTCTGGATTATCATCGAATACTTCACTTGATAGTATAACTAGTTGAAGCTGTTCAAGGGAGTCAAGTTTGCCTAACTGTTCTTTCTCAAGCTGAAGCACGAGGGTTTGGAGCTCAGGCAGCCTTTGTAGAGGAGACAGGTCCTCAATTTCTGAACAAGCAATTAACTCGAGCACTTCTAAGTGCTTGAATCGCGTTGTCAGCTCACTGAATTCTTGCTGGGATATATTTGGAGGTAGTGATAGCCATTGAAGAGCTTCCATCTCCATCAGGACACCTACATCCTGTACACCGTTACAATAGGTAAGGCACAGGTGCTTTAAATTTTGAAGTTCACCAAGCTTGCTGATATCGGAAAGAGTTTCGCAGCTGACTAAATGAAGCTTGCGGAGCGATTCGGGAAATTCAATGGACGAAAGGGTAGTCAATTGAGATTCTGCAATGGTGAGGCTTTGCAACTTTTTTAGACCAAGCAGTGGAAGAAGCTCTCCTGGCTCTGGCTCCCAGCTTACTACGATCAATGATTCCAGATTACTACAGCAGCTGGCCATTTTTGCCAGTGCAGGTATGTTTCCTTCAACCCAGAGTAGCTCCAGTTTGGAGACGAAGCTGCCATCCTTTGGATCCGGAAGGACCCCAAAATCATCTATCACCAGGAGAGTTGGTTGGCAAATAGAGAGAACTTCATTTAAGCTTTTTGAATCAGCTCCTCCTTCTATCACAAGCCCTTTGCCCGGGAGTGCTGCTTCGTGTTGTTTCAGGACTCTTAGATGATCATCCGAGAGGGGGCCGTTCATATAAATGGTGGAAAGCTGGCTTACTTCTGGATCGCTTAATTGACTAAAGGCCTCCAGGGAGGAGGGCCCTGACAGTTCCATGTATTCCAGACTTCCGTTCAGGTACACCGAAACCGCATCCAGGGTATCAAACCTGACTGAGAGCTGTGTTCCATCTTCCTTACTGTACCTGTAGTAGAACTGTAGATCATCCCAGAGTATATAGAGCATATCTCCATCAGAGGCAGGGAGAACAACTTCATTTTTGTCCTCCGTTTCATTGGAGGAACCAAAAACAACATAGGAGGTGCTAACATTGCAAGCCCATGAGACGCCCTCTATTTGGATCATCTCTATTTCCGGGGTATTTGTATCACTGCACCCGCTTAAAATTCCTGCAAAGGCTACCCATACAGGAAACATGATGTATCGTAATGTAGGCATGATCAGGATTTAGGAGGTTCTGATCATGAAAGTTACAATACTGAGATAGCTAAGTCAAGTTTTATTCATATTTAAGAGTGTCGGCCGGATTCAACCTGGAGGCACGATAGGCATGGATGGAGGTAATCATGACCGTGATAAAAACAGTTACAAGTGCTGAAACCAGGAAGAGGTACCATTGCATATCAATGTGCTTACTGAAGTTTTCAAGCCACCTTTTGATGACTATATAGGCAAGGGGCCAAGAGATCAAATTAGCTATAAGTATGAGCCAGAGAAATTCTCTGGACAGCAGGGCATTCACATGGGCGACGGTAGCTCCGTGAACACGTCTTACACTGATCTCCTTGGTTTTTCTCTCCACCATAAAAGAGGTAAGGCCAATAATTCCAAGACAGGCAATGACAATAGCCAGGATAGTGAGGATAATGGAAAGATTGGAAAAGCTACTCTCATCTTTATAGAGGGCATCGAGCTCTTCATCCAGGAAGGTGTATTCGAAGGGTCTGGTGGGGGCGACCTCCTCCCAGATTCCCTGCATATAGGCCAACACATCCTTATAGTCATCTGTGTTGACCTTTACTGCCATGTAGCGGGTTAGTGCAGCAGCTCCAAAGGGGTTTTCCAGCATATCCAGGATGAAGTTATCTGCAGGTTTATGCAGAGAAAGGGCATTGAAATCACTAAACACCCCGATCACCCTTTCGTTTCCGTCCATCCGTACCGCTTTGCCAATGGCTTCCTCGTTGGTCCAGCCCAGGTGATTGACCATGCTCTCGTTGATCATGATGGCCTCTGAGGTGTCGGACGGGAAATCGCGCGAAAAGGCTCTTCCCTGCACTACCTGGATATTGAATGTTTCGATGAAATCGTAACGCACCAGGAAGGCAGGATACCAGAAGGCTTGATCATCGAACATCCCTTCAACAACTACAGAACGGGTGTTGTGGTTGGCTCCGAGAATGTCTTCCATTCCGGTTACAGACACCACCTGGTTGTGTTTTTTAAGCTCTTCGGCTAATCTGTCAAAATGAAGAGCTGTATTGAATTTGGTAGGAATTAGTATTACCTGGTCCCGGTCAAATCCCAAATCGGCTTTTCTAAGATAGTTTAATTGTGAAAAGGCAGTGATGGTACCAATGATCAAAGCCACAGAAATAAGGAATTGCACCACCACAAGAATTTTTCTTGCCATGCCTTTTCCTGCCCCTGTGGCAAGTGCCCCTTTCAGGTGACTGGTATCCAAACGAGAAAGAAAAAAGGCGGGGTAGGAACCAGACAGAAGTCCCACAACCAGTAGCAACAGAAGTCCTACGGCCAGACTTTCCGGATGGATTATGATACCCGTATCAATCGATTTCCCAGTAAAGTTATTAAACAGAGGAAGCAGCACCTCCACCAGGATAGCAGCCAGCAACAGGGACAGAAAGGTAATAATCATAGATTCGCCCAGGAACTGGGCCCGAAGCTGGGCCTTCCTGGCACCAGCTACTTTCTTCATACCAATCTCCCTTCCGCGTCCGGACGAACTTGCCGTGGCCAGGTTCATAAAGTTGATACAGGCCAGGATCAAAACAAAAATACCAATAATGGAAAGAATCCGGATATAGGATAATTTTCCATTGGGATGCATCTCATATTCATGATGTGACTGTAAGTGTATGTCGGTCAAGGGCTGCATATAGAGGGTGATCTTCTGGTCCTTGAAATCGGCATACTGCCTCAGGTGAAAATCAGCTAACTGTGCCTCCAGTTGTTCTTGCGTGATATTATCATAAAGCTCCACATAAGTCCAGCAGGGGTTCCAAATCCAGGTCTGTGGAAACTGTCCCCTTTGTAAGGCTCTGAAGCTGGAAAGGGAAGCAAGCATATCGATATTGAAGTGGGACTGTTCCGGAAGGTCTTTCATTATTCCAGTTACCTCAAATAAGATCTGTTCTTCCATCCGGAGGGATTTTCCTATGGCTGGAGTATCCCCAAAATATTTTTTGGCGGTACTTTCCGAAAGAACAATGGTGTTGGGCCGGTTGAGAACAGTTGCCGGATCACCTTCCAGAAGAGGAAAAGTAAACATCTGGAATACATTCGAATCGGCCAGGTAGAACCACTCTTCGTTAAACTTTAGCACATTGGTGCTATCCTCCAAATTTTCAAATAGCATTTCCGATACCTGGAAATCAAAGAACCTGACCATGGA
>RCND010000616.1_pt1 | contig 20460 bp, 19 predicted proteins | sample 2041351 | NCBI WGS metagenome assembly RCND01 (sample SAMN09708230, study PRJNA481090) | Marine sediment metagenome, whole genome shotgun sequencing project. | biome: marine sediment; feature: ocean; material: sediment; isolation source: Sewage treatment plant 12B marine sediment (STP12B) ... | reverse complement strand
TGGCATTTTGACTATACCCTAACAAAGGGAAAAGAGAAAGTGCTTGGCGAGGTGTATTTAATTTTTACGGCATACAATCTTAGAAGACTAGTGTCTATATTCCGCTTTGAGTCTTTAATGTATAAAATGAAGGCTCATTTGCACTATATTTCAAGGGAAATACCCCTATTTATTGCTAGATTGGCTTCATTTTATTTGCATAAAGCTATTTTCGTAACGAAGTCAAGTAAAAACAAATACCAATCAAAATTATTAATAAATCACTGGGGTTAATACACAAACTCCCGTTGTAAGCAATTAGGCATAACCTATTAGAATAAAATGTACCTTTATTCCTAATCAACACTATTATGAAGAAAAGAATTCTATTATTAATGATAATCGGAGTTTTACTCTCTTGTAATAAAAATGATGATTCAAATCTCGAAACGGAATTATTTGGAAATTGGAAACTTATACAAATGACCGGTAATTTTCCAAATTCTGAAACAACTGGTTCTGAAATGAGTTGGCAAGAAGTATATTCATTAAATCGTGACGGGACTTTTCTAAAATCAAGAAATAGAAATGGAGTAATATCAGAAGTTTCTGGCACGTATATTTTAAGTAATTCTTCAAACGAAAGATTGTTATTATTTACGTTTAATAGCGAAAGTGAAATTATTGGATCTTGTTATTCCGATTTAAAAGAAACAATGTCTTTTCAATCTGAAAACACGTTTTATAGCACATGGAATGCTTGTGATGGACCAGGTCTAAAATATGAAAAAGGAAATTAAAACTAACCATAACCATTCCTTTGCGTGCAATTGAAATTATCCGATGGTATATTGAACTATAAAAACTGATGACTATGAAAACAATGACTTGCAAACAATTAGGTGGCGCATGTGACTTTGAATTCCATGCAGACACTTTTGAGGAAATGGCAGAACAAAGTAAAAAACATGGAATGAAAATGTTCGAATCTGGTGATGAAGGACACCTAAAAGCAATGAATGAAATGCAGGAACTAATGCAGTCTCCTGACGCTATGATTGAGTGGTTTGATAATAAGAGAAAGCAATTTGATACTTTGCCAGAGAATGACTAATTATCATAATAAACTGCATATAACAACGGTAATAATTACGAGATTATATTCCTAGGGAATAACCAATCATCTAAGCCACCAACATCATAAGAAGATAAAGATTTATGAATTCAATCGCCTTACATACTAGCGAGCTAGTCAAATCCCTCGAGGCAAAAGCCATAGAAGGCGGTAAGATGTCAGAGGTGTTTCTTGTTGCCTGTGGTGGCTCTCTAGTAGATCTGTATCCCGCCAAGTTCTTCTTGGCGAGTGAAAGCTGTCGTTTGCGTACAGAACTCTATACATCCAACGAGTTTGTTCATGCAGTACCGAAAGTGCTCGGAAATAGGTCGGTTGTCATCGTTTGCTCACACAGTGGTGATACGCCAGAGTCTGTTGAGGCCGTGAAAGTTGCTAAAGCAGCCGGTTCGCTTATTGTCACGTTAACTCACCAGGAGTCGTCGAAAATTGCTGCTTTTTCGGATTGCAACATTGAATACGAATGGGGTGATGAATCAAGTGTTCAAAATAACCCAATGGCAATCACACTGGCTCTTTGCCTTGAAATATTACATCATTCTGAGGGCTATGTGAATTATCACGATTTTCAGGATGCATTACTAAAGATAGATGATGTCGTTGAAGCAGCACACAACAAAGTGGGCGAGAGAGTCGTGACATTTGCAGAGAATTATCAGGATGAGAAATTGTTCTATGCTTTGTCTAGCGGAGCAAGCTATGGGCACGCTTATGGCTTTGCTATCTGCTCTTTGATGGAAATGCAATGGCTGCACGCAAGCGCAATTCATTCCGGCGAGTTTTTTCATGGTCCTTTTGAAGTGACAGACAAAAAAACCAATTTCATTGTATTGGTGAATGAAGGCCGTACGCGCCCACTTGATCAGAGGGTGATCGCTTTCCTTAAAAGTTATGCGAAGAATTATGTAGTAATCGACGCCAAAGAGCTCGGTATTGCTGTGCTTCCCGAGTCAGTTGTCGAGTTTTTCAATCCGATCTTGTTCTACAGCGTGCTGTGTGATTACCGGGAAGCATTGTCAAAAATCCGTAATCATCCGCTAGAAACACGACGTTATATGGGCAAAGTGAAATACTAATTTTAATGGAAGGGGTAGATCGCACAATAAAAGTTATAGGTATCGGCGACAATGTCGTGGACGACTACATTAACATTCGGACGATGTTTCCGGGTGGTAATGCGCTCAATTTTTCGGTATATGCATCAATGTTGGGTTGCGACTCGGCTTATCTGGGTGTTTTTGGAAGCGATTACAGTGCTAAGCATGTGCAGCGAACACTCACTGAAATGGGCCTAGATACTTCCCATTGCCGAAGTGTTGACGGACCAAATGGGCGGGCAATTTTAACAATCAAGGATGGTGAAAGAGTTTTTATTTCATCCAACGAAGGCGGGATTGGTAAATCCGTTCCTATGGAATTCATTTTCGACGATCTCGATTACCTGCAATCGTTTTCAATTGTGCATACCAGTGCGTACAGCTATATGGATGGCTATTTGTCCCAATTGCAAGGACTGAATCTCTTGGTCAGCTACGATTTTTCGGATGACTTCGAGAGCGAACATGCGCTATCCCTGTGCCAGTATATCGACATCGGGTTTTTTTCCTGTGCCGAATGGACCGAAGAAGCGACTATGGATCTTCTCGAGATTGCTGTGAGTCGAGGCTGTACCCTCGCGATGGCCACACGAGGCCCCCAAGAAGTGATTCTATACGAAGGTCAATCGTGGTTTAGACAGGCTCCCCAGGCAGTGACACCAACAGACACGCTCGGAGCTGGAGATGCCTTTATCAGCGGATTCCTGATTTCCTATGTCGGAGGCAAAGCGAACAGCAGTATTCAGATGCCCTCATTAATTAAAGGCTCCCTGAAGAAAGCTGCTTCATTCGCTGCAGAGATTTGCCAGGTTCAAGGTGCTTTCGGACACGGTTTACGCTATTGAACTGAACATTCGCAAGAAATCTGGTAACGGTACCGGGAATCATATAAATTTCGATTAATCAGCTATATTTGAAAAAACCTAAAATACTAACTATGATAAAATTAAATATTCTTTCCATATTCCTACTGTTTTCCTTAGCTACCTCAGCACAAGAAAAAAAGCAAGATTCAAGCTCAGTACCAGAACCTAAATCATTTATTACCAGCCATCAAAGTACTAACGGGGGGAAAACTATTAGATATAAGGCCATTGCTTCAGAAACATATTTAAAAAATAAATCTGACAAACCGGTTGCTTCTATATGGTCAGTAGCATATGTTCAGGAAGGAATAGGTGACCTCACAAAACGCCCGGTTACTTTTGTTTTTAATGGAGGTCCCGGATCGGCATCAGTGTGGCTGCATATGGGGATGTTTGGCCCTGAATTGGTAAAAGTAAACTCTGATGCAAGTGAAGATGATGGTGCAGCTCCTTATAATTTGGTAAATAATAAAAATGGATTACTTGATCTGACGGATCTTGTTTTTATCGATCCTGTTGGTACCGGATATAGTCGGGTAATTGGCAAAGGTAAAGTTGAAAACTATTGGGGTCTAAAAGAGGATGCTAAATCCATAGCTAAATTTATGAGACAATGGATAACGGAAAATAATCGTTGGTTTTCACCAAAATATATTGCTGGTGAAAGTTTTGGTACTACAAGAGCAGCTTCTGTAGCCAATACTTTAGAGAGCGATGGACAAAATATGGCATTAAATGGCTTAATACTTATTTCTCAAGCCCTGGATTATGCCGGCTCAACATCAGTTCACGACAATATAACTTCTTATCTCACATACTTGCCAAGTATGGCTGCAACTGCCTGGTATCATAAAAAAGCAGGTCAGGGTAAAACGTTAGAATCTTTTATTGATGAGTGTAGAAAGTACACTTTCAATTCGTATGCTTCTGTTCTTTACAGAGGTTCCTTGCTCAATGAAGTTGAGAAAAATGAAGCAGCCGAAAAGTTGAGCTATTTTACTGGTCTGGATAAGGACTATATTTTAAAATCAGACCTTAGGATCTTAATGCATAGATTTCAAAAAGAACTACTTGCCGATCAGGGCCTTGCTCTTGGAAGATTAGATGGTCGTTTTATGGGAAAGGAAGTTGATAAATTATCCGATGGACCGCATCTAGGAGATGCATCAAGTTATCAAATAAGTGCTGCGTATACTGCGGCCCTAAATCATTATTATGCATCTGTGCTTCATGTAAAAATGGATCGTCCGTATGTAACCACTAATGATAAGATTAGTAAAAAATGGAAATGGAGACCTGTTCCTAAGGATAAAATATGGGAGCCTGATTTTGTTAATGTTGCTCGAAAATTGAGTGAAACGATGAGAAGGAATACCGATATGAAAATTATGGTAGCGAGTGGATATTTTGATTTGATTACTCCTTTTTTTGATGCTGAGTATACTTTTTCCCGAAACGGAATAGAAAGAGAAAAAATAAAAATGACCTATTACGAAGGAGGCCATATGATGTATATACACGAACCTGATTTTATAAAATTGTCGAATGATATTCGAGAATTTTTGTCGAACTGAAAATATAAAAAAAGTTCAGTAACAAACTGGAAATTGAATACCTCAGGGTTTCGCTTAAGCGAAACCCTGACTTAAGCCAGCCCCTGACTAAATGTCAAAAAGGAATCAAGGTTAACATGATTCTTTTTTTAGAAGCTTAGTTTACACCACCATATTTGCAAAAGACCGGCGCTTTAGTATTGTTTTTGATTAACTTTGAGTTGCGAAACCTGAATCCAAGATTCTATACTATTCTATATAAGTCATGATCAAAGAACAACGAAAAAGGCCAAGGATCATCACTTTTTTTCTACGTGGATCATTGATCGTATTTATTTTACTGCTCATTGTGTCGGCTTCCTTGTTGCTCTATCTGAACATTAAGAAAAACGAAATTAGTAAAGAACTCTTACAGGCGGTGAATAAAGAATTAAAAGGTGATTTTTCGGTGAGGAGTATTTCACTTGGATCCCTGTATTCTTATCCCAATCTTCAGATCTCTCTCAATGGATTAAAATTCCATGCCCCAAATGGCCCTCTCACCCATGGGGAGCTTATTTTAGAAGTTAAAACCTTGAGAATAAAGGCTGATCTGAGTGATGTTTTATCTAAAAAAATTCAAATTGACAATGTTTATATAAATGATGCACGACTTTTTATTGAGCGTGACAGTTTAAAGAATATCATCATTTCCGAAGGATTCAAACCGGTAAGTTCAGCAACACCAGCCAAGGATTCGACACGTTTATATATATTCATTAAGAATATTCTGATTGAAGACTCAGAAGTGCTTATAGTTGATAGGCCAACAAAAGTCATTTTGCCCTTTAGATTGAATCAGGTTAAAGGGACCTTTAAACTAAAAAATGATCTTATTCAAGGACAGGCAAATCTCGACCTATTGCCATTGGATTTTTACAAAACGGAAGCTTTTTTAATAGATGTACTACCTATTCAAATTACTGCAGAATATTCTGTGAATATCAAAAAGGAATTGGTTAAGGTAAAGGGGAAGGAGTTTTATATTGGTGATGAACATTACAGTTTGAATTACCATTATGACTATACGGATCGGCCATATATGGATTTCCAAATGACTTCTCTTGATACGGGAGTTGATCTCTCCACTCTTTTCTTACAAAAGGTAGATACTTTAGAAGACGATAACAGAATAAAATTCTTAGGGCAGGCCCACTTTAGAACCGATCTGTACTGGAAACCCGATTCAAAGAGCCCATTTTTTGAGGCCCTTGAAGCAAGGTTTAACTTGGAAGGAAAAAACTTAAAGATCTATGGAATTGACCTCGATGATGTTATAGAAAAATTTAAGAGAAGTCAGAAATTTAACCTGGCGGACGTGGGAGCTGTTATGTTTGCCGGCCCGGCAGGATTAGCGGTTACCAAGGGGACGGATTTCGCCAGATTGGCATTTACAAAGGCAGGTGACTCAACTGAAGTAAAACATTTTGTGTCAGATTGGAAAATGAAAAATGGTGTTTTGACCGCTGACGATCTAGCCTTGAGTACTGATAAAAACCTGATAGCTACCTCTGGCTTGTACAAGATTCAAAACGACAGTCTTGATTTTAATATTGTTATTTTGGATAAACGGGGTTGTGAACTGGTTGGACAGAGAATCTACGGTGATGCTATCAATCCTGAATACGGAAAGGTAAAATTGATCAAAACTTTGTTAGGGCCTGTCACGAATTTTTTCAGAAATGTCGGGGTCGCTAAATGTGACACCATTTATAAAGGAAAGGTTATCCATCCTGCTAACTGAGGGTTTCACTTAAGCGAAACCCTGACTTAAGTCAACCCCTCACTATATAACAAAAAGGAATCAAAGTAAACATACTTCCATTTCCATCTATTATCGTTGTTAGGTTTAAATCCCTATCCTTAGCACCTAGGTACCTTTTTCCGTTCGAAAATAAATAGTACACATTCGGACAATAATATAGTGCTTTCATCCATACTTGGTTGATTCTGATTTTAGAATAGTGTTTCTTTATATGGTTATTTCTATTTTAAATCAAAACTATATAAATTCTCAATTATGAAAGATGTATTATCATTTTTGTCTGTTTCATGTTTAATATGTTGTTTGTTGAGTTGCGAAAAAAGGAGTCCCAGTGGAGGAGAAGTCTCTACAATGGGTACAGAGATCGTTGAAACAAGTAGTTATGGCAGTTTTAATAATCAAATTGAATGGGGTGAACACCTCGTATTTATTGCTGATTGTAACGAATGTCATACCCCAAAAAAGATAACCGATAAAGGCCCTGAACTCGACATGTCATTAATGCTTTCCGGTCATCCCACCGATATGCCTGGAATCGATGTTGACCGCAAAGATCTGGAAAAAAAGGGAATTGCTGCATCTGCTGGTTCAACAGAATGGGTAGGGCCTTGGGGGATTTCTTATGCAGGGAACCTGACGCCTCACGAAACGGGAATTGGAAACTGGACAGAAGAACAATTTTTTTTAGCGCTTCGAAAGGGAAAATATAAAGGCCTGGAGGGCTCCAGAAACTTATTACCACCCATGCCATGGACAAGTTATAGACATATGACTGATGATGAGATCAAAGCGATGTTTGCTTATCTCAAGTCAATTAAACCTGTTAACAATATAGTGCCTGCTGCCGTTCCACCGATTGGTGAATAGTATGAGTCAATTTGGACAAACGGTAATATTTTTTTGATATCGCCAAGTCCATGATCATTATTGCAGTCAACTAAATAGCTGTTTTTTTACTTATTGTTCTAGTTGAATGGTATTTATGCCCATTGGATTAGAAACACATATAAGAATCTTATTTGATTAATTCTTTAATTTACATACGATATAAAGCACAAATTTAGCATCGAAAGCGCTGAAGCCCTGACTTAATTGAGGGGGTAACTTAAGTCAGGGTTTCGCTTAAGTCAACCCCTCACTATATAACAAAAAAGGAACCAAAGTAAACATACTTCCATTTTCACCCGTTATCATTGTTAGGTCTCAATCGCTTAGGGACGTTTTTGCTTTCGAAAATTAAAATGACACCTACGGACATTAATAACATACTTTCGTCCATACTTGGTTGATTCTGAATTTAGAAAGGTGTTTATTTATAGAATCATTAACCAAAAACTTTATTAATATGAAAAGATTAACACTAGCCATGATGATGGTATTCACCATCATTACTTATTCACAAAAAAAGAAAAACGGAACAATTTACTCAGAGCATCCTGCCATAAATGTCGTTGAAGACTTTCAAAAGGCCTTTATTTCAGGAGACGCTGATAAGGTTATGAGTTACCTGTCCGATGACTACAAATGGTGGAATGGGACTAATTCCAATAAAGATGCTAAGCCCGGTACTAAGGAGGGAGCCGGAAAAAACACTACCTGGTGGAAAGAGAATATTGCTTATTTAAGCCTGGAACGTTCGGGACAGGCCTATCCTGATGCCATCGAATATAAGGATGAGGAACAGAAAGACGTGATTTGGGTACAAACCTGGGATCATTTAAAAGGGGTGCACAATGAAACCGGTGTAAAGATAGATATGCCAGTACATCGACTATATGTTGTAAATGCTGATAATAAGATTCAAACGGTAATTGATTACAGTGATCGCACTGTTTGGGACGAGTTGGGAGATAGTTTTGTGGCTCGTGAAAATGGTACGATTTACAACCACCACGATTATATCAATCATGTAAGAAGAATGATGGTCGCCCTGGAAAATCACGATATGGAAAAATACCATAGCTATTATGATGAAAAAGCTTCATTCAGAAACATTCACATGCCTGCAGGTTCTGAAGCCTTGACTTTTGAAGAGGATAAAAAGGGGATGAAGGAAATGATGGAGAATTTTGAAATTACCGGCGTAGATGTGCAGGGTTATCCCGATTATTTGAATTATGGCCTTGATGATGCCAAAGTTGTTCAATCCTGGTGGAAACTGCGAATGACAAGAAAATCGGACGATAAAAAGATTGTTATGCCAATTTTACTGATTCACAATTTTAATGATGAAGGGAAAATTACCGGAGAAAACGCTTATTATAGTCAGGCCCTTATGACAGGTAAATAGAATACTTTAAACTAAATTTCTAAAATTAATAAAAACCAAGATCATGAAAAAAGGAGCTATAAAAGTATCAGTATTATATCCCTCGGGAGAAGGAAAACATTTTGATATAGATTATTATGCCAATAAACATGTACCCATTGTTGCCGGGTTGCTTGGAGATGCCATTATTGGAGCGACGGTTGAAAAAGGGCTTGGAGGAGCTGCTCCCGGAGAGCATGCCCCATTTGAGGCCATGGGTAATCTGTATTTTGAATCCATGGAATCATTTCAGAATTCCTTTGGACCAAACTCACCTGAAATAATGGCTGATTTACCAAATTTTACAAATATTGAACCTCAGCTTCAAATTAGTGAAGTAGTTATTTAATAAAAGTCCTCAGGTTTTATGTAAAAATAAAACCTGAGGACTATATTTTACAAAGAATATCAAAGTTGAGAGAAAACAGTGAGATGGATTCATTTAACCTGTGTCTTTTTCAGGTTCAATAAGTACAGTTGAAATACCATCTGGAGAAACTATGGCAGACTAGAAGTCTTTAGTACTTATTTAAAGCTAATCTTCTTCATCTTTTTCATCTTCTTCTTCATCATCGATATCATCATCCAAGTCACTATTGGCCGAAAGGATTTCATCATCTTCGTCTTTCATAGACTCACTTTCACCTTCATCATCATCATCATTATTGACATCAAATTTTTCCATAGTATCGGCAAGCCTCTTACTGATCTTTACCAGATAGATGGTATCGTCGGTTTTAACTTCCACAGCTTCTATCAATTCATAGCTGACATTTCTAAAAGTAATGATATCACTATCATCATATCCGTTAGGAAATTTAGCCACCAACATTTCCAACAGCTCCTGATTTAGTTTCTTAAAATCTACAATTACTCTTTTCACGACTATAGTGTAAATACTTTTAATTAGTATCGATAATTACAAAACTAAAATAAACTATTTTTTCAAAAAAACAAGTTAATTTTTGTTAATAGAATTTTTTAAAAACAGGTTTAAATCACTGATATACAATTAATTATTTAAACTGAAATAAAATAGAAGCATTAGCTTGTGCCTTCGTTGAGCCTGAAAAATGTCGCCTTAGAGAGATTATAGTTATATTTATTCGAAGAAAGATCAGTCATGTCTATTGAAAAAGTATCCTTAAAAAATTTGCTGCCTTATGATGGAGAGGTCTTCTACATGAATGATTTTTTAAATAGAGAAAGGTCAGCAATATTATTTCATGGCCTTGACAATAGTATTTTATGGAAGCCTCTTATTAATGAAAGGAGTCGCTCAAAAATACTGGCTGCACCAATTACCAAAAACAAAGAAAATAATTGGCCCTCGTATCAATCTTACGTTTAGGAGTATAATTGACAACAAGGAGCAGTTATAAATTTGAATTTGCCTTAAACTGCATTATATTTGATAGTCTTAAATATATATCGATGAATTCCAAAAGCCTTGAATACCCTACTTTCAGTTTAAAAGATAAAGTAGCTCTGGTTACAGGAGCGGCAAGAGGTCTTGGTAAAGCCTGTGCCTTGGCTCTTGCGCATGCAGGTGCCGATATCGCACTAGGTCTTAGAGAAGTAAATTCTGCACAAGATCTTGAAAAAGAGATCAGGGCCATGGGTAGGAATGTGATCAGGGTGCAAATGGATGTTGCAGATGTACAGGAGATCCAAAATGCAGTAGAACAGGTCATACAAAACTTTAGTAAGATCGATATTCTGGTCAACAATGTGGGTGTGGCACCTGCGAATCCGGCTGAGAAAGTTACTGAAGCAGATTATGATTTGACCATGAACCTCAACGTAAAGGCAATGTTTTTTGCTTCGCAGGCCGTTGCAAAACATATGATTGAGCAAGGAGGAGGCCGGATTGTCAATATGAGTTCACAAGCCGGATCAGTTGCCCTTGACGACGAATCTGTTTATTGCATGAGCAAGGCTGCCGTAAACCATATGACCAAGAATCTGGCATCTGAATGGGCCAAGTATGACATTCAGGTCAATGCAGTGGCTCCAACATTTATAGAAACACCAGGTACTGAACCCTGGTTGAAGGACCCTGAATTCAGACAAAGTGTTTTGGATAGAATTCCACTAGGCAGAATAGGTAAACCAATGGAAGTAGCAGGTGTGGTAGTTTTTTTGACCTCAGCTGCGGCCTCCTTGATTACCGGCGAAATTATCACTGTTGATGGAGGCTGGACACTAAAATAATCTTAATGATGATTCATTTTAAAGAGGTAAAAAGCGACAGCGACCTGGAACAAATAGAAAGCATGGCAAACACCATTTGGCATGAACATTATACCCCCATTATTGGCACAAAACAAGTTAAATATATGCTTGACAAGTTTCAATCTGTGGGTACCATGCGAGACCAGATCGATAAAGGATATCAATATTTTCTCATCAACCTCGATGAGAAGTCAATGGGTTATTTATCATTTGAAAAGCGCAATAAAACCTTGTTTTTAAGCAAAATTTATCTCTTAAAAGAGGCTAGAGGAAAAGGAATAGGTAAGAAAGCCATGTGTTTTGTTGAAAAGGCGGCAGAAGGTCTTGGTTGTGAAAAGCTATCCCTGACGGTCAATAGATTCAACCGAAATTCTATAAGGGCTTATGAAAGTGGTGGTTTTGAAAAGAAAGGAGCTTTGGTGCAAGACATTGGTGACGGATTTGTTATGGATGATTATTTGATGGAAAAAACTGTCTGAATCACTGAGAATAGGATTCGATTCTTTTTTAATACAGGTTTAGTTTTCATATATTTATACTTTACAGATGGCCCATTCCAAATCTATGAAACACATTTTCAATTTTGCTTTACTTTTCGTTTTTTCGATCCTCTGTTCGATCTCCAGCTTTGCACAGTTGAGCCTTGATTCATGCCAGGCTAAGGCAAGAAGAAACTACCCTTTGATTCAGCAATATGGCCTTATAGATCAAACAACAGAATTCACTTTATCAAACGCCAATAAAGCTTTTCTTCCACAATTGAGTTTTAATATTATTGGAGGTATTGTTGACGGTTTTCCCAGTTTTGAAACCCCAGGTGCCACACAAGGCTCAAATTCAGATTTTCAGTTGATCAGTGTAGTTCAACTCAATCAGGCTATATGGGACGGAGGTGCAACCAAGGCAAGTAAGGAGTTGGCCAAAGCAAATGCTGAGATTGAAAAAGCAGATGTTGACGTCGCCTTGTACCAGATTAGAGAGCGGGTTAATAACCTGTATTTTGGAATCCTTCTCATCGAGGCACAACTTGAGCAGAATAGCATCTATTTTGAGAATCTTGAGAGAAATGCTAAAAGAATTCAAATCGCCGTTGAAAATGGAACCGCCTACAAATCGGATCTCGATGAAATTAAGGTGGAACTGCTGAATGCTGAAGAAAGGACTACAGAATTAGTGTACAATAAAGCAGCCTATAACAAAGTGCTATCGGCTATGATAGGTGAGCGCATACCTCTTGATCTTTCTCTTAAAGAACCTGAGATGGAATTACTCGACTTAGATGCTGCCATTGGTCGCCCTGAACTGTCTTTGTTTGCGAATCAAAAGGCGCTGATCGACGCCAGGTCGCAATTGAACAAATCGACTCTGTATCCAAAAATTGGTGTTTTGGGATTTGGAACATTTTTAAATCCGGGAATTCAATTTGGTACTTCTGATATTGATCGAATTTTGGTAGCGGGCCTTAATGTATCCTGGAATATTTCAGGCCTTTATCGCAATGGGAATAATAAAAAACTTGATGAACTGGGCTTGAAACGAATTCATAACCAGGAGGAAACCTTTGTGTTCAATACAAACCTGCAATTGAACCAGACGCAAGTAGAATTACAAAAATATCAGGAGCTTATTCAGAAAACCAAGGAAGTTGTTTTGATCAAAGAACGGATCAAGAAGGCCTATGAAGTGAAATATGAAAATGGAGTGACTACGATGACTCAGCTTCTTGATAAAACGAATGAAGAAAACCTTGCCAAACAGAAATTGATAATGCAGGAGATTCTATACTTGCAGAAACAATATCAGTATAAATATAAATCGGGAAATTAATCCTTTAATGCACAGAAATGAGAAAATCATATTTATTGATCTTTTGCTGCACGACCCTACTGTTGTCATGCAAAAATAGTGATAATGCTAAGGATGCAACAGGCGTTTTTGAAGCCACCGAAATTATCGTATCAGCAGAGGCGACGGGAAAACTATTGGAGTTTAAAGTTCAGGAAGGGCAGCTGTTAAAGAAGGAAATGGTACTGGGTCAAATTGACACGATCCAGCTCTCTTTAAAAAAAATGCAATTCAAGGCAAATCAATTGTCATTAGAAGCTGGAAAACCTGATGTTTCTTCACAGATAAATGCGACAGAAAGGGAGTTGGAAAACCTTGAGTTTGAGAAAAAAAGAACACAAAAATTATTTGAAGGAGATGTTGCGACACAAAAACAACTTGATGATATTCAGGCCCAGATTGATGTGCTCACAGCGAGATTGAAAGCCCGGAAAAAAAGTCTTAATTCCAGTTCCGATGCAATAGATGCTCAATTTCAAGCTGTTGAAGTACAGTTGGATCAGTTAAGTGACCAAATAGCACGATGTACAGTTAAAAGCCCTATAGATGGTACAGTTCTGGTGAAATATACGGAGCCTGGAGAATTTGTAACTACGGGTAAGCCCTTGTTCAAGGTTGCTAATATGGAACTAATGATTCTTAAGGCTTATGTAACGGCAGAACAGCTTAAAGATATTCAAATCGGTCAACGGGTGAAAGTACCCGCCGAATATGGAGCTGATGCCTCCAGGGAATATGAGGGTGAGATCACCTGGGTCTCTGACAAGTCAGAATTTACACCCAAAACAATTCAAACTCAGGATCAAAGGGCCAACCTTGTATATGCGGTTAAGGTAGCTGTCAAAAATGATGGCTACCTGAAGATCGGAATGTATGGGGGACTAAAATGGACAGCTGAATGAAAGTTGTTTCAGTTAAGAATATCACGAAAAAATATGGACAGGTTGAGGCCTTAAAAGATATCAGCTTTGAGGTGGATAAGGGAGAAATCTTTGGTATCATTGGCCCTGATGGTGCCGGTAAAACATCACTTTTTCGCATCCTCACCACCTTAATTCTGGCCAATTCTGGCACTGCTGTTGTCGATGGGAGTGATGTGGTTAAAGATTACAAACAGATCAGGAGAAAAGTAGGATATATGCCTGGTAGGTTTTCGCTGTATCAGGACTTGACTGTAGAAGAGAATTTGAAGATATTTGCCACTCTGTTTGGTACCAGTATTGAAGAGAATTACCACTTGGTGGAAGCCATTTACAGTCAGATAGAGCCTTTTAAAAAAAGAAAGGCAGGAGCCTTGTCAGGAGGTATGAAACAAAAGCTCGCACTCAGTTGCGCCTTAATTCATGAGCCGGTCGTTCTATTCTTAGACGAACCAACTACGGGTGTTGATCCTGTATCCAGAAAAGAATTATGGGATGTATTAAAGGAACTAAAAAATCAAGGGGTAACGATTTTGGTTTCCACACCTTACATGGATGAAGCGAATATGTGTGATCGAATCGCTTTGATCCAGGATGGCTCTTTTATGAAAATCGACACCCCACAACAGATCATAGATGATTATGACAAGATGCTGTGGTCGGTTAAAAGTAAAGAGATGTATAGGTTGTTAAAAGATCTAAGAGGCCATCAGTATATCCTTTCTTCCCATGCTTTTGGAGATGCACATCATATTACACTTAATCAAAGTGCTTTGGATCATGGTACATCTTTTAGCGAAGATGATCTCAGGGAATTCCTCGAGCAACAAAATCATACTGAGATAGAGATTTCTCCAATAAAGGCTGGTATAGAAGATTGTTTTATGCAAATGATATCCTGATATGAAAGTAATAGAGACCAAAAACCTTACGAAAATGTTTGGCAGTTTTACAGCTGTTGACAAGATCACTTTTGAGGTGGGAAAGGGTGAGATATTTGGTTTTTTAGGTGCCAACGGAGCAGGTAAGACAACGGCGATGAGGATGTTGTGTGGTTTGATCTATCCTACTAGCGGATCTGGAAAGGTGGCTGGATTTGATATACAAACAGAATCCGAACAGATCAAAAAAAATATTGGATATATGAGTCAGAAATTCGCCCTTTATGATGATTTGAAAGTATGGGAGAATCTTAGATTGTATGCCGGTATCTATGGAATGAAGGAGGCTGAGATCAATAAAAATATTCAGGTTCTTCTTGAAGGTTTGGGTTTTGAAAAGGAAAGAAATACCATGGTGAGCTCACTGCCTTTGGGTTGGAAACAAAAGCTGGCTTTTTCTGCTGCCATTTTTCACCGTCCCAGAATTGTATTTCTCGATGAGCCTACAGGTGGAGTCGATCCAATAGCCAGAAGGCAGTTTTGGGAGATGATCTATGAGGCGGCAGCTTCTGGCATTACTGTATTTGTGACTACACATTATATGGATGAAGCTGAATATTGCGATAGGGTATCGATCATGGTTGATGGCAGGATAGAAGCACTTGATACCCCAAGAAATTTAAAATCTCAGTTCCAGGCTGATAATATGGATGATGTATTTACAAAACTGGCAAGAAAGAAAAAGAACCAATAACAATAATGATGAAGCAGTTCCTTGTGTTTACACAAAAAGAGTTCTACCATATCTTCAGGGATAGATGGACTTCCATTGTGTTATTGTTATTACCCGTTTTGATGATGCTCTTATTTGGATATGGTATCACAACCGAGATCAAGAACACAAGATTTGCTGTATTTGATCCATCCAAAGATGCAGGTACCAGAGAGATCATCAATAAACTTCAAAACAGTGAGTATTTTACTTTAGAGGAAAATTTGTCAGATCCTAATCGTATAGAAAGTATATTTAAGCAGGGTAAGACAGGATTTGTAGTGGTATTCGGCGAGAAGTTTTACCAAAATCTGCTACATACAGGTGAGGCGCAAATATTATTAGTGGCCGATGGTACCGACCCAAATACAGCTGCCACCCTTACCAATTACGCTTCGGGAATTGTCAGTGAATACCTGCTTGAATTAAATGGCGAAAGAGAGATTCCATATCAGATCCATACAGAGGTCAATCTTTTGTACAATCCTACTTTGAAGGGTTCTTACAGCACAGTACCAGGGGTAATGGGGATGATCCTGATGTTGATCTGTGCGATGATGAGTTCCGTTTCTATTGCCAGAGAAAAGGAAACGGGAACTATGGAAGTAATTCTTGTTTCACCAATGCCTCCTGTTTTAATCATTTTAGCGAAGGTGGTTCCGTATTTTGTGATTTCTATGATCAATTTTGCTACGGTACTTTGTTTAGCTGTATTTGTTCTAGAAGTTCCTATTATGGGAAGTCTCTGGTTACTGATCCTGGTTTCGGTCATTTTTATTTTTGTTTCCCTGGCCCTTGGATTGTTGATTTCTTCCCTTGTTGATACCCAAATTGCAGCCTTGTTATTTTCGGTTATGGGCTTGATTTTTCCTGTGATCATGCTATCGGGTTTGATGTTTCCCATTGAGAATATGCCGTTGATTCTTCAGGGAATTGCCCAAATAATTCCTGCCAAATGGTATATTTCCGCCACGCGAAATATCATGATCAAAGGAGTTGGAATCGCATCAATCGCAAAAGAACTATTGGTTTTGAGTACCATGGCGGTATTTTTAATCGGCCTGAGTTTAAAAAAATTTAAAATCAGATTGGAATAATGATGTTAAGATATTTAATAGAAAAGGAGTTTAAACAAATACGAAGGAATGGTTTTATTCCTCGTATGATCATAGGTCTTCCGATAGTGGCCTTGATCATTTATCCTTTTGCCGCAAATTTCGAAGTGAAAAATATCGCCTTAAGTGTTGTGGATCATGATAAAAGCAGTTATTCCCAGAAACTGATTCAAAAAGTACAGGCATCGGGTTATTTTAAAATTACGGATGTTTCTTATAGTTATGAAGATGCTCTTGAAAGTGTCGAACTTGATGAGTCTGATGTGATTCTTGAGATTCCTGCAAATTTTCAGCGGACATTTATCAGAGAAAAGAAAGCTGATCTTATGATCTCAGCCAATGCCGTTAATGGAAATAAAGGAGGCCTGGGAAGTACGTATCTCAAAGGGGTCATAAATGATTTTAATTCGGAAATCAGAACTGAATTGACAGCTAAAAGAACAGGGAAAGGGGGTCCGGGCCTCGAGATTGTGCCCTTGTACAGATACAATCCTACTTTGAAATATGAAGTCTATATGGTACCAGCACTTATGGTGATGATACTCGCCATGATCTGTGGATTTTTACCCGCCTTGAACATTGTAGGTGAGAAGGAGAGCGGCACAATAGAACAGATCAATGTAACCCCTATTAAAAAGTCGGTTTTTATTTTATCCAAATTGATTCCCTATTGGATCATTGGCTATTTTGTACTTACGATCGGTATGTTGATCGCCATGTTTTTTTGGAAATTGATACCTCAAGGGAGTGTGCTTACTATTTATTTTTTTGCCACTCTCTTTATTGTTTCTTTTTCGGGTTTTGGTTTGGTGATTTCTAACTATGCCCTAACCATTCAGCAGGCCATGTTTATGATGTTCTTTTTTGTGCTGACATTTATTTTTCTAAGTGGCTTGTACACCCCGGTTGAAAATATGCCTTTATGGGCACAGAGAATAAGTGATTTCAGCCCATTGAAATATATCATCCAGGTATTGAGGATGGTGTACTTGAAAGGAAGTAGTATCACTGATTTAAAAGGGCAATTCTTCGCACTGATTTCATTTGCCATATTTTTCTATACCTGGGCCATTTTAAGTTATCGAAAAAGAGATTAATATGTGCCATTCAAATTGCTTATTAGTAAGTTTTGAGTAATAATCCATTGTACTACATTTTGTGATGAATTAAACTTTTTTATTTGGTCAGATCTGGCTTTTGTCGTTATTTTGTGTTAAAATAACACAATAGTGAAAGAATGAAAAAGATTGCAATTAAAATTTTAAAGGTTTTAGGGGTTATTTTACTGTTAGTCGTTTTGCTGGCTGGAGGCATATATTATAAAAGTGTGAATTACACTATCCATGATTTGAAAGCCGATAAAGCGCTTTTGCCAGAGCCGTCCACTGAAGAGGAATATGCAACATTGGCCATTGACTTGGTGTCGCAAATGACACTTGAGGAAAAGATAGATCAAATGTATGGCGAGAAGATGTATAAAGCCCCGAAACTAGGGATTGGGTTTTTACTATTGAATAGATTCCCCCATGTATATGTGGGTGGAAATGAAAGATTACATATCCCTCCATGGGTGTTGTCAGACGGTCCGCGAGGTGCCAGGGTAATGGACCATGAAGTGGCAGGTGTAACCACTTTTCCGGTAGCCATGGCCAGAGGAGCGAGTTGGGATGTAGATTTGGAAGAAAGGGTCAATAAGGCTATTGCCATAGAGATGAGAGCTAATAAAACAAATTATGCAGCTGCACCTTGTATCAATTTATTGCGTCATCCTGCCTGGGGCAGGGCTCAGGAAACCTATGGTGAAGATCCTTGGCTATTGGGAGAATTTGGTGTGGCAGCAGTAAAAGGTATAGAAAGTCAGCAAATGATGGCTTGCCCAAAACACTTTGCACTGAACAGTCTGGATAATTCGAGATATGTTATTGATGTTGTATTGGATGAAAGAACTTTAAGAGAAGTGTATTTACCTCATTTTAAGAAAACGATACAGGTTGGAAAGCCGGCATCTATAATGAGTGCCTATAATAAGGTGAGGGGTGAATATGCTGCTAATAATAAATATTTGCTTAATGATATTTTAAGAGAGGATTGGGGTTTTGAAGGTTTTGTTTCCTCTGATTGGTATGATGGCACCTATGACGGCATTGAAAGTGTTAAGGCAGGACTTGACGTAGAAATGCCCTACCAGCAGGTATATTCATATAAGACGCTGAAAAAAGGAATAGAAAAAGGAGAGATCAGTGAAGCCGATATTGACAAAATCGTCATTCGAACTTTGAAAACAAGGCTCAAATATGCGTTTGCATATGATCAGGAAAAATACCCAATTGATGTGATCGCCAGTGATAGTCATGTAGCATTAGCCAAGGAGACAGCTGAAAAAAGTATGGTATTGATTAAGAATGAAGGTGTACTACCTATAGACCAAAGTAAGGCGAAAAAAGTATTGGTATTGGGAAAGATTTCCAATATGGAAAACACCGGAGATCATGCCAGTAGTAGTACAACCTCTCTGAATATTGTTAGCCCTTACGAAGGGATTAAGGAATTTAATGCGGGCTTAGGTAATGAAGTGGAATTGTACGACGGAACTGATGCAAACATAGCCGCTAAAAAGGCTCAGGAAGCCGATCAGGTGATTATCGTTGTTGGCTACACTTTTGAAGAAGAGGGAGAATATATAAATTTACAAGGTGACATAGAAAAGTCTGCGGAAGCTGGAAAATTAATAGGTAAAAAAGGAATGGGAGGTGACAGAGAGAATTTGAATTTGTTACCTGAAGATGAGACGCTAATTCTAAAAGTTGCGAAAAGCAACAACAATGTAATCGTAGTCTATGTAGGTGGTAGTGCTATCAATATGAACTCCTGGGAAGCAGAAGTATCGGGGATTCTATTTGCCTGGTACAATGGAATGGAAGGCGGAACAGCCCTTGCCAATGTGCTCTATGGAGAAGTGAATCCAAGTGGTAAATTACCATTTTCCATTGCAAGAAACGATAAGGATTATCCTTATTTTAATCCGTATACCTTAAAAATAGAATATGGGTACTACCACGGCTATACGTTGTTTGATAAGAAAAATATTGAAGTAGCCTATCCTTTTGGATATGGTTTGAGTTATACGAATTATGACTATTCTAATTTGGTTATTAAGGAACAGAATTTGACAAAAGAAGGTAATCTTTTAGCAAGTATAGATGTAACGAATGACGGAGCTATGGCCGGAGAGGAGATTATTCAACTGTATGTTGGCTTTAAGAATTCAAGCATAGACCGACCTGTAAAACTTTTGAGGGGGTTTGATAAGATATTTCTCGAACCGGGAGAAACAAAAACAGTTGAATTTAAAGTAGCCATTGCAGATATAGCCTGGTATGATCCTGAAGCAAAAGAATGGAAAATTGAAGAGATGGAATATGAATTATATGTAGGGCCTAGTTCGGAAATGAGTAATTTAATTACAGATTCCTTTCACGTGAAATAGTGATAACATTTTATAAATCTGCAATAAATACTGACATTAGATCAGGAATTAAAACCAAATCCTTTCTCCAAAAGTTTTTCATATTTTTCTGTATCAAAAGAATACAAATAAGGGGCTTTATGCGAGCCTCCTTCCAATTGCTTTTCTAGCCTGTTGAATATACCAAGCTTTAGCATTTTTCTTTGGAAGTTCCCTCTGTCCAGTTTTTTTTCAAGAATTGATTCATACAAGTTTTGCAGCTCCTTCATGGTAAATTTTTCGGGCAGTAAAGTGATACCTACAGGCAGGTAATTGATCTGATTTCTGATATAGGAGATGGCTTCTTCCACGATTTCATGATGATCATATATTAGCGAGGGTAACTCTTCCAAAGAGTACCATGCGATAGATTCACTGGCAAAATCAGGCTTGGGATCACATTTCTCCATATCGACCAATGACACATACCCGGTGCTGATGAACCGCT
>RCND010000614.1_pt1 | contig 20470 bp, 19 predicted proteins | sample 2041351 | NCBI WGS metagenome assembly RCND01 (sample SAMN09708230, study PRJNA481090) | Marine sediment metagenome, whole genome shotgun sequencing project. | biome: marine sediment; feature: ocean; material: sediment; isolation source: Sewage treatment plant 12B marine sediment (STP12B) ... | reverse complement strand
GTAATGCTCGACGTAGGCGCGCGCGGCCGCGATGTACGCCGCTTTGTCCAAGAGCTTGAGAACTGGGTCATCGCAACACTCGCCCAGTTTAATGTGGCTGGTGAAATCCGCGAAGGGCGTGTGGGCGTGTGGGTCAGTCGCCCGGAGAAGGCTATGAGCATCACGGGGCAACCTGCCGAAGACAAGATCGCAGCCATCGGTATCCGGCTGCGCAAATGGATCAGCTTTCATGGCCTCTCCATTAATGTGGAGCCTGACCTGTCTCACTTCGATGGCATCGTTCCCTGCGGCATTACAGATTTTGGCATCACAAGCCTTGTTGATTTGGGCCTGCCCGTCGCAATGGACGACGTCGATCTGGCCCTGCGCAGGAGCTTCGCCGAAGTTTTTGGGCAGCTGCCGAACCTGTCAGAGCCATAAATTGGCGCAGTCAGGCCGCGGGGCGTTTGCGCGCCGTCCTGAGCTGGAACTCCTTTACAAGCTCAAGCAGCTTCGCCGCCCGCAAAGACTTATCACAAAAGCTGTGCACATTGGGGTCCGCTTTCGCACGGGCGTGATCCGCTTCTAAGAGAGATGTGGACTGCATCACGATGATCGGCTGAGCATCTGGATCAATTTGCAAGTTCGCATAATGCTCAAGAAACTCGAACCCTCACATACCTGGCATATTGATATCGAGGAAAATCAGTTCTGGTAGCGGGCGCCCGTCTTCTAGGTCGGATTTGAGCAGGTCTAGTGCTGCTTGACCATCGGTAGCCACATCAATCAATTTCGCGCGCCCCGACCGCTCAATCACTCGGCGATGCATCATGTTCGTAACCGAGTCGTCGTCGATCAGCAAAACTCGTTTTACTGGCTCAATCATGTCACCCATCACTTTCCACACCCTCACGCTTTGGAAAGTGTACATTGAACGCGGCCCCTTCCCCGCGGATACCGTCAATTGTAATATCGCCACCACGCCTCAGCAGCATGCGCCGCGCACAATAACTGGAAATACCGCTGCCAGCGGGGTCTTTGTGCGCGCGTTGGAAGAGGCCAACTGTTCCGCGACGGAACGGTTTGTATAATCATTCTAGTATGTTGTGTGGTTAAACACATATACAAACCCCGGCGTGAGGCTGACGACGCGGTCCACAGTCGGCATAGGCCGCTCTACCTTCGCCAAAACGGGTGCTTCGCCCTCGAACGCAGGGGTATCCACAACAGTCAGGTCTGATGATGGTTCAGGAAAGGTCACAATAGTCGCACCCTACATTGGGCTGCGGATCACCTTCGGTAAGAAAGCTTGCGGTATTGTTAATGTCGGCACACTCAGCACAGCGCTTGTCGATCAAATACAACCTAATATTCCCGAATAGCCAAGGCCGTGCCTGTTTGAGGGTGATATTAAGCAAATGATGTAAAATACTTGGCGCTGCGACCATCGCGCCCATTGCTCTGTGGCGCACTTGGTTTTAGAAGAAAGCCAAGTCCGCAGTGCGTTTTGCCAACAGGCGTATCTGCATTTCAATACAAGCCAAGGAGGCACCGCATGGCAGACGCAGCCATTAACGGGCACGACCATGAAGACGAGCGCGGGTTTTTCACCCGCTGGTTCATGTCCACAAACCACAAAGACATCGGTATTCTTTATCTGATCGTCTCCGCATTTGTCGGATTCATCTCTGTCGCATTCACGATCTATATGCGTCTCGAACTGATGAACCCCGGCGTCCAATACATGTGTATGGAAGGCGCGCGTTTCATTGCTGATTCCACTGCAACCTGTACGCCTAACGGGCACCTTTGGAATGTTCTGATCACCGGTCATGGCATTCTTATGATGTTCTTTGTCGTCATTCCGGCGCTCTTCGGCGGTTTCGGCAACTACTTTATGCCGCTCCAAATCGGTGCGCCTGACATGGCGTTCCCACGGATGAACAACCTGTCGTTCTGGCTCTATGTCGCCGGTACATCGCTCGCGATCTGTTCCGTATTGCTTCCAGGCGGTAACGGTCAGGCTGGCTCTGGTGTGGGTTGGGTCTTGTATCCTCCGCTGTCCGTCAAAGAGGGCGGCATGTCGATGGACTTTGCAATCTTTGCTGTCCACGTCTCCGGTGCATCCTCGATCCTTGGTGCGATCAACATGATTACGACCTTCCTGAACATGCGTGCCCCCGGCATGACGTTGTTCAAGGTGCCACTCTTTGCATGGTCGATCTTTGTAACCTCCTGGCTCATCCTTCTGTCCCTGCCCGTTCTGGCCGGTGCAATCACGATGCTGCTGATGGACCGTAACTTTGGCTTTGCCTTCTTCGATCCAGCAGGCGGTGGTGATCCGGTCTTGTACCAACACATCCTTTGGTTCTTCGGTCACCCTGAAGTGTACATTATCATCCTTCCAGGCTTCGGCATTATCTCTCACGTGATTGCGACATTCGCCCGCAAGCCTGTGTTTGGTTACCTGCCCATGGTCTGGGCGATCATTGCGATCGGTGCACTTGGCTTTGTTGTGTGGGCACACCACATGTACACCGTCGGTATGTCGTTGGATCAGCAAGCCTACTTCATGTTGGCCACCATGGTCATTGCGGTGCCGACAGGCGTCAAAGTGTTCTCGTGGATTGCTACAATGTGGGGCGGCTCGGTCTCGTTTGAGACGCCAATGCTCTGGGCCTTCGGCTTCCTGTTCCTCTTCACCGTTGGTGGTGTAACAGGCATCGTGCTCAGCCAAGCAGCTGTGGACCGCTACTACCATGACACCTACTATGTAGTTGCTCACTTCCACTACGTAATGTCGCTCGGTGCTGTGTTTACGATCTTTGCAGGTATCTACTTTTATCTGCCTAAGATGTCGGGCCGCATGTACCCTGAGTGGGCTGGTAAGCTGCACTTCTGGACGATGTTTATCGGTGCAAACCTGACCTTCTTCCCACAGCACTTCTTGGGTCGTCAGGGTATGCCACGTCGCTACATCGACTACCCGGATGCATTTGCATACTGGAACTGGTGGTCAAGCATGGGTGCATTCCTGTCCTTCGGTTCGTTCATCTTCTTCTTCGGCATCATTGCTTGGACATTGACCCGCGGTGCGCGCGTCACGGCCAACAACCCGTGGAACGAGTACGCGGATACGCTGGAATGGACACTGCCGTCCCCGCCGCCCGAGCACACGTTCGAGCAGCTGCCAGTGCAGTCGGATTGGGATAAATCCCACGGCCACTAAGAGGCTGATCATATAAACAGTACGGGGGCTCCAACGGCGGTTGGGGCCCTTTTTTCTTGCGCAAAGCACAACAATGATCTGACCAATTTGACTACGGAAATTTCCAAAATCGGAATTCTGTACAGGTCTGATAATACTATTCCGAAACTCCCTCACCTTTTGTCGCATTGATCGACGCTTAAACTACGCTAGAACTCAATCATGCCCTACAAGTGGACCACACCCCCTCACAGCACGCCGCAAATCATGCGGCTCTGGCCGCACAACTCCTTGCCTGCACGGGGCATGGCGGCCTTTGTTCTGTCGACATTCACGCTGATCTCGATCCCGGCCCTGCCCTTGCTTGGCTCCCCAATCCTTTGGGGGATACTGCCATTTACGCTTGCGGCGGTCTGGGGGATCTATTGGGCGCTACAACGCAATTACAGAGCGCGGCAGATCAATGAAGAGCTGGTGCTGGGGGAGACCACGGCACAACTCATCCGCACCAACCCAAAAGGGGATGTGCAGGAATGGGATTGTGACCGTTACTGGACCCAAGTCACAAAATATGAAGATGAGGGACCCGTGCCCCATTATGTCACACTGCGCGGCAAAGGCCGCGAAGTGGAGATCGGCGCATTTCTAAGTGAGGAAGAGCGGATCGAGCTGTACGATGATCTACAGCGTGCTTTACGCCGATGATCATCGCTGACCAAATTAGTTAGACAAACGGTCCTTGATCTGTGGACCGACGCGCCCGAAATCCATCTGGCCTGCGTATTTGGCCTTAAGAATGCCCATCACCTTGCCCATATCGCGGATCGAGCTTGCGCCAGTTTCCGCTACAGCTGCATCTACTGCGGCTTTGGTCTCGGCCTCGTCAAGCTGACGCGGCAGGAACTCTTCAATCACCAAAATCTCGTTACGCTCCCGCTCTGAGAGGTCGAGGCGGCCGCCCTCTTCATAGGCGCGCGCGGATTCCATCCGCTGCTTGGCCATTTTGCCAAGGATCGCAAGCACTTCGGCATCGCCTACGCCGTCGTCGTTACCTTCGGCACGCGCGTCGATATCTTTGTCTTTGATTGCAGCATTCACCAAACGCAATGTCGACAGCCGCTCTGCGGCTCTGTCTTTCATCGCCTGTTTAAGCTCTGTTGAGATACGGGTCCGAAGGTCCATGAGAGTGCCTCTAAATCTAAGCGTTCCAAGAGCGCAGACCGTACCCAATCGCCCCCCTAGTTGCAACGCGTTTCGGAAGGGCTTAACCCACTGTATACAATCACTTGTTCATTTAGACCATGATCTTGACCCGACCCTTCGGGCGCTATAGGTATCAATCGTTTGCCAAATGAGGTGCACAGCACTTCGTCCACGTTGCGGGCCACTGCTGGCCCCTCCCCACAAAGGATATGACCATGGCCCCCGCTGCTCCAACACATCCCACCGCTTGCCTTGCCCTTGCTGACGGGTCGGTTTTCTACGGCGCAGGTTTCGGAGCTACTGGGCAAACCGTGGCCGAAATGTGCTTTAACACCGCCATGACCGGCTATCAGGAGATCATGACGGACCCCTCTTATGCGGGCCAGATTGTCACCTTCACCTTTCCGCATATCGGCAATACCGGCACCAACTCTGAGGATGACGAAACGGCGGACCCTGTTGCCGCAGGAATGGTCGTGAAATGGATGCCAACAGACCCCAGCAGTTGGCGTGCGACGCAGCACCTATCCGACTGGCTGGCCGCACGCGGGCGCATTGCTATTGGCGGGATCGATACACGCCGCCTCACCCGTGCCATCCGCCAGCAGGGTGCGCCTCATGCGGCACTTGCCCACAATCCAGACGGAAACTTCGACGTCGAGGCGCTTGTTGCAGCCGCTCGGGGTTTTGCGGGCCTTAAGGGCATGGATTTGGCCAAAGACGTCACCTGCGCGCAATCCTACCGCTGGAACGAGATGCGTTGGGCATGGCCGGAGGGGTATAAGCCCCAAACAGATGCGAAGCATAAAGTTGTCGCTATCGATTATGGCGCAAAGCGCAATATCCTGCGCTGCCTTGCGTCTGCGGGCTGTGATGTGACGGTTTTGCCTGCCTCCGCCACCTATGATGATATCATGGCGCATCAGCCTGACGGTGTGTTCCTTTCCAATGGTCCCGGCGATCCGGCTGCAACGGGTGCATATGCTGTTCCGATGATTCAAGACGTGCTGAACAAATCCGACCTGCCAATGTTTGGCATTTGCCTTGGCCACCAGATGCTTGCCATCGCTCTTGGTGGACAAACAGTCAAAATGAGCCACGGGCATCACGGCGCCAACCACCCGGTTAAGGATCTGGGTACCGGCAAAGTTGAGATCACTTCCATGAACCACGGCTTTGCTGTTGACGGGCAATCCCTGCCCGAAGGCGTGATTGAGACGCACACCTCCCTGTTTGATGGGTCAAACTGCGGCATACGTATGGAGGGGCGTCCTGTCTATTCCGTACAGCACCATCCTGAAGCCTCCCCTGGACCTCAAGACAGCTACTATCTCTTTGAGCGATTTGCAGAGGCCATGGCTGCGCGCGCGCCAGCAACAGCGGGCTAACAGCTAGCCCGGTCAAGACAATTTTAATCAATCCTTAATCTCTATCTGGGATCGTTTCGATAGAATTGAAACATCCCAGATAGGCCTGCAATGAGCGACCTTTTCCTCCGGTTGCCCTATCCGCAAGCGGCAGTCCCTCCAAAAGAATATCTGCCGCTGGGTCGTGTGATGGTCAATGCTGGCATGATTACTCAGGGCGATCTGGTGCATGCCCTCGATCTACAGCGCCATATCGATGCGCCTCTAGGTGAAATCCTTGTCGCTGAAGGACTGTCCTCCCCCGCTGACATCCTGCAAATGCTCTCCCGTCAGCACAATATTCCAGTCGCAGACCTGACCACCGATCCTCCTGATCCCTCGCTCAGCGCGGCGCTGCCCTCCGCAATTTGTCTTAAGTATCGCTGTGTGCCGTGGCTTCGCATCGGGGATGTTCTACTGGTCGGAATCCAGCATCCTGATGATTTCCAGCGGTTGCGCACCTGTCTTGGAGAGCGTGGGCGACATATGCTTCCCGTGCTGGTCGAGGAGCAGCAGATCACCACGCATATCGGTGTGCTTTATGGTTCGGAGCTGGCGCAAAAGGCTGCGACCCGCGTGCCAGCCGCGCAAAGCTGTCGCAGCTGGAACCCTAGATCGCGCAGTCGCAAACCGGTTGCCTTTGCAATTCTGGGCGGCCTCATCTTAGCCCTCGTCTTTGCCCCTGCATGGACGATCACAATTGGCGTGTTGTTCGCCTTTGTAACACTCGTCATGAGTACAGTGTTAAAGGGGGCCGCCTTTATCGCGCAAATGTCAAAGATGGCACAAGACACCGACAGCACGACACAATCCCCCCGCGCTGCGTTCCCCCTGCCCAAAGTATCCGTACTTGTCCCGCTCTTGCATGAGAAGGAAATCGCAGGAAAGCTGATCCAGCGGTTGACCCGCTTGACCTACCCCAAGTCACAGCTCGAAATTGTACTCGTATTGGAGGAAAGCGATAAGGTCACACAGCAAACCTTGGCGCGCACAGAGCTGCCGAGCTGGATCACCGTGATCGAAGTCCCCAGCGCCAATGAGCTGACAACCAAGCCGCGTGCACTCAATTACGCGCTCGATTTCTGCCGTGGCTCCATCATCGGGGTATGGGACGCCGAAGACGCACCAGAGCCTGACCAGATCGAAAAAGTCGTAACGCGGTTTCAGGACGCCCCTGCGAATGTCGCGTGTTTGCAAGGGGTTCTCGACTATTACAACTCCAGAACGAACTGGATATCGCGCTGTTTTACCATCGAGTATGCAAGCTGGTGGCGCATGATCCTACCCGGTGTGGCGCGGCTTGGCCTTGTCATCCCCCTTGGCGGAACAACGCTGTTTTTTCGCCGACCCATCCTTGAAGAGCTCTGCGGCTGGGACGCGCATAATGTGACCGAAGATGCCGATCTTGGCATCCGGCTAGCGCGCCACGGCTATGTGACCGAGTTGATCCCAACCGTAACCTTTGAGGAGGCAAACTGCCGCGCTTGGCCATGGGTTAAACAACGCTCACGCTGGCTCAAAGGATTTGCAATCACATGGCTGGTTCATATGCGCGACCCACGCGCCCTGTTGCGCGACCTCGGATTGATCCGGTTTTTGGGCGTGCAAACCCTCTTGCTCGCGACTTTTGCACAATTTGCCTTTGCACCACTGCTGTGGTCGTTCTGGATTCTGCTGGCAGGGTTCGAACATCCTGTTGCCCTCACGCTCGGTGCGCCCGTGGCTTTATCTATGGCTTGGTTCTTCGTGTTCACCGAAGGGGTCAATCTGGCCATCTCGCTCGTCGCGGTATCGCGCCGCGAACACCGTCATCTTATGCCATATGTGCTGACCATGCCGCTCTATTTCCCGATGGCCGCTTTATCGGCGTATAAGGCGATCAAAGAAATTGTGGCTGAACCATTCTACTGGGACAAAACCGAACACGGTATCACACCCCCCGATTAGTCAGGCCTCTGCTTCGCGTTTGTCCGCTTCCTGTTTAAGGCGGGTGGCGAAGGCCACGGAAATATGTGCACGCAGCGCTGCATCAGCCGCATCGCCGTCCCGTGCTTCAATGGCCGATACGATGCAATCATGCTCTTGTTGCGCGATCTCCCCGCGCCCGATCACCGCCAATGATGTCGTCGCCATCAACGCCATAGAGCGGTGGACCAAATCCAATTGCTGCACCAAAAACCGGTTGTGCGAGGCAAGATGGATTTGTTTGTGAAACCGCCGGTTGGCACGTGCCAAGGCAGCGGGATGCTCCAACAACGCGTTGTCCGCCTCCACCATGTCACGCAGGAGGCGCACCTCCTCTTCGGTGGCATTGCGCGCCGCCAGACGCGCCGCCAATCCCTCAAGCTCGCCACGCACGACATAAAGCTCGGCCATTTGGTTATGATCAAGCGAAGCAACGATCAAACTACGCCCGTCCCGCACCAACAATGATTGCGTCTCAAGGCGCTGTAACGCTTCACGTATCGGCGTGCGGGATACGCCCAAGCGCTCGGCCAACTCACTCTCTACCAGACGGTCACCAGGACGGTATATGCCTGTATCGATTGCGTCCAAAATCATAGAGTACGCATCAGTTTGACCGGAACGGCTGGAGGGTATCACAGGGGGCATAAACGCGCCTTTTCATTCAATTTCCCCGAACCTTAACCGCAGATGGGCGGTGCGCCTAGCCTTGATCGCCCTCTTGCACCTCGGCTGCCATACTCATACGACAGGGCCATGTCTGCTGATGATTTCTCCCACGTGACCACTTGGGTCTTTGACCTCGATCACACCCTCTATCCGCCCGAGGCGCGCCTGTTCGATCTGATCGAAGTGCGCATGACCAAATGGGTGATGGAGGCCGTTGGTGTAGACCGTGCCGAGGCGGACCGCTTGCGCGTGCATTATTGGCAGACCCACGGCACCACACTTGCGGGGCTGATGCGCGAGCATGACGTAGATCCCGAGCCTTATCTCGTTGACGTGCATGACATCTCGATGGACAGCCTCACGCCTGATCCGCTTCTCGCCGCACGTATAAGCGCCCTGCCCGGACGGCGCATCGTCTACACCAATGGCTGCGCCCCCTACGCCGAGCGGGTCTTGGAAGCGCGGGGCCTCTCCGGTTTGTTTGACGCAATCTACGGTGTAGAGCACGCTGGATTCCTGCCCAAGCCGGAGCGCGGTGCGTTTGACGCGGTCTTTTCCCTCGATAAGCTCAAGCCCAAGGTATCTGCAATGTTCGAGGATGATCCGCGCAATCTGGCCGTGCCACATGATCTGGGCATGCGCACGGTCCATGTAGCGCCCACACGCGCGCACGCGCCGCATGTGCAATATCACACCGACGACCTATCTTCTTTCCTACACACGTTGCTGCAATAGGAAGGCATTCCATGACCGATACCTGTGACATTCTCATTTCGGGCGGGGGCATTGCGGGCCTAACCGCCGCCGCCGCATTTGGTTCGGCAGGGTTTAAGGTAATCTGTGTAGACCCAACACCGCCCATCACTGATGGCGCTGCGGATGGTGCAGACCAGCGCTCCACCGCGATGCTGCAACCCGCGCGGTCGCTGCTGGAGCGTGCAGGCCTTTGGGACAGCCTCGCACCCCACGCCGCCCCCTTGCAAGTGATGCGCATTATTGATGCAGGGGGGGCCGAGCCCGAGCCACGTGTGACCCGCGAATTTGATGCCTCGGAAATCTCCGACATGCCTTTCGGCTGGAACTTCCCCAATTGGCTTTTGCGCCGCGAGATGATGGCGCGTCTTGATGTGCTGGATACCGTAGATTTTCGCGCTGGCGTCGGGACCAAGCGTCTGTTCACCCGTGATACTGGCGCAAAAGTCACGCTGAGCGATGACACAACCATTCAGGCAAAGCTGGTGATTGCGGCAGACGGGCGCGGGTCACCAATGCGCACTGCCGCAGGAATACCCGTCCGCACCCAGCGCTACGGACAAAAGGCGCTGGTCTTTGCAGTCACGCACCCAATCCCGCACCAAAACGTCTCGACCGAAATTCACCGCACGGGTGGCCCCTTTACCCTAGTTCCCCTGCCCGACCGGGACGGCATACCCTGCTCCGCTGTGGTTTGGATGGATGACGGAAGGCTGGCCCAAGAACGGCTGGAAATGGATGTGGCCGCGTTCGAGGAAGAAGCCTCCATCCGGTCCACCCATCACTTTGGCCCCCTAACTTTGGTCACGCCGCGGCAGGTCTGGCCCATCATCAGCCAGCACGCTGATCGTCTGAATGCGGAGCGTGTCGCACTGATTGCGGAGGCGGCGCATGTGATGCCCCCCATCGGCGCGCAGGGGCTCAACATGTCGCTCAACGATATCGCGACCCTTCTGGACCTTGCGCAGGAGCGGCCTGACGGCCTGGGCGATGCGGATATGTTGGAGGCCTATCACAAAACGCGCTACGGCGATATTACCCTGCGCGTACGCGGTATTGATCTGCTCAACCGCGCCAGTCAGGCTGGCAGTTCTGTTGCACGAGACGCCCGCGCCGCAGGCCTCAGCGCGCTTTACGGCGCTGCACCTGTGCGTAAAATGCTCATGCAAATGGGTTTGGGAATGCGTTAAGCGTCCTCGGCCGCAGCTGCTTCCGCATCAAGCGTGGCTGCACGGGCCTCAACTTGTTCGACAATGTGCTCGACCAACTTCTCATTGTCGAGCTTATGGCTCTGCTTACCCGCGAGATAAACCATGCCGGAGCCAGCCCCACCGCCGGTGAACCCAACATCTGTCATGAGCGCCTCACCGGGGCCGTTTACCACGCAGCCAATGATGCTGAGGCTCATCGGCGTCTTGATATGCTCAAGCCGTTTTTCCAATGTCTCGACAGTTTTGATGACGTCAAACCCCTGCCGTGCACAGGACGGGCAGGAAATAATATTCACACCGCGATGCCGCAGGCCGAGGGATTTGAGTATCTCAAACCCCATCTTCACTTCTTCCACCGGATCAGCCGAGAGCGACACGCGGATCGTATCGCCAATGCCCATCCACAGGAGATTTCCCATGCCAATGGCGGATTTGACAGTGCCAGAGATCAGCCCCCCCGCTTCGGTAATTCCGAGGTGGATCGGCGCATCCGTCGCTTCCGCCAACTGCTGATAGGCAGCGGCAGCCATGAACACATCAGACGCTTTGCAGCTGATCTTGAATTCATGAAAGTCATTATCTTGCAGGATTTTGATATGGTCCAAACCGCTCTCGACCATCGCGTCTGGACACGGCTCGCCATATTTCTCGAGCAGGTGCTTTTCCAGCGATCCCGCGTTCACGCCAATGCGAATTGAACAGTTGTTGTCGCGCGCCGCTTTGATCACTTCTTTGACGCGCTTTTCATCACCGATGTTACCGGGATTGATACGCAAGCATGCCGCTCCCGCCTCTGCCGCCTCAATACCGCGTTTATAGTGGAAGTGAATGTCGGCCACTATGGGAACAGGGCTCTCGCGCACGATCTGCTTGAGCGCGGCCGAGCTTTCGACGTCCGGCACAGATACACGCACAATATCCGCGCCCGCCTCTGCGGCCGCCTGAATCTGCCCGATGGTCGCGCGGGCATCCGTCGTGAGGGTGTTCGTCATTGTCTGCACGGTGATCGGAGCATCACCCCCAACCGGCACATTGCCGACCATGATCTGGCGTGACTTACGGCGATAGATGTTACGCCAAGGACGGATATGATTGAGCGACATGTCAACCTCACTAGACAGTTTAGACAAGCTATAAGTAGCCATGCATCGCCCGCGCCGCAATGGAAAGCTGAAAAAATATACCGATTTGGGAGACTTAACTGTGTGGCTTATTCTTCTGCCGCAGGTTGCTGTGCAACAGCGCGCATTTCGGCGACCATTGTCTCAACTGCATCGTTTTGACCCGGCAATACAGGCTGGTAGAGCTCTGCAAGGGCCTGCTGCTGCAATGGTACGTTTGACGTCACGCTACCGCGACCGCCTACGGGGCCAAAAATCTCACCGTTCATCACGAAAAATACGGCACCACTTTGACCTGTACGCAGAAGCGGTGCTTCTTCGAGAGCAGGCACATCAAATATGTCGCCCTTCTGCATGACATTCTCGTAAATACTGGTGCCATCGGCGGCAGTGATGCGCACCCAAGTCTCACCAGATGCCACAACCTGAACAGCAGGTGCAGGGCCCTCAAGAACCTGTGGAACAGTCAAGGCACCAGTTGGTGTCGGTGTTTCAAGTGCAGCCGCCAAGGCGATATCAACAGCGCCGGAAAGCGAAGGCGCCGCAGGGGTCTGGAATAGGCCTCCCTCACGCGGATCAAGCGACGCAATCGGCGCGTCGCGCGCGACAAGGACGGGTACATCCAATGCCGCAGGACGGTACAAACGGTCCAATGCTTCGACGCGTGGCGCATCTGCGAGGACGGAGGGCGTTGTAATACCGTTGGGTGAGGGTTGTGTAACCGCGTTTGCTTGCAGCGGATCAAGGTCGGAAAGCACAACAGGGGTCTGATCCACGGGGGAGACCTGCACACGCTGCACTTCTTTCAGAACGCTCCAGCCGCCAAAACCGATTGCACCGATCAGCGCGACCAATATGACCGTGGACCCAATCGCCGCAGGCTCAATACGGGAAAAAAATCCATCCCCACCCGGGGCGAAAGGCATCACGGGACGGGAGAATATATCATGTTCGGCTTTGCGGCTCAGACGTTCTTCGCGTGTGGGCTTGTTAATAACCGATGCATCGGCAGACATGCCGTGGGCCACGCTAAATCCGCTCTCGTTACAGAAAGCCGTAAACGCTTTGTCGGGATCCATATTGAGGTACCGCGCGTAGGAGCGCACGTAACCCGCGATGAAACCGGGCGTGTCAAACGCGTCAGGATCAGCATTCTCGATTGCAGCGATATAAGAGGCTTTGATCCGCAATTCGCGTTGTACGTCGAGCAAGGACTTGCCCAAAGTCGCACGTTCGCCCCGCATAAGATCGCCAAGACGCAACTCGAAAGCGTCAAATCCAGAAGATTTGGCTTCCTCGTCCGCTTTACCCTTGGAGGCCCACCGCCCAATCATACCAACACCTTAGCCTACTATCTGTACGTACCTGCAACCGTGGCGATCTATATATTGATTCGTCACAGGCTTTTGTCATGCCAAACGTAACATGGTGCAAACAGATTAGCGAAGTATACAGCGTTTAGCTAGCCTGTTCGGCACGATTTAGCGCACAGTGCGCCCAAAGCCCATCCATAGCAGTGACCAAGGCATCCATTTCATCCGGGCCATGGACTGGTGACGGCGTAAAACGCAACCGCTCCGTGCCGCGTGGCACCGTTGGAAAATTGATCGGCTGGACATAAATACCGTGCTCGTCGAGGAGCATATCGGACAGCATCTTTGTATGGACAGGATCGCCGACAATCACCGGCACAATATGGCTGCCGTGGTCAATGATCGGCAGGCCCAAACCCTTGAGACGCAGCTTGAGCGCTTTGGCCTGTTGCTGGTGCTTTTCGCGTAGTTGTGGCGCACGCTTGAGGTAGGCAACAGAAGCCGCAGCACCCGCTGCAATCGCAGGAGGCAGGGACGTGGTAAAGATGAACCCCGGTGCATAGGAGCGGATCGCGTCGCACATCTTGGCACTCGCCGCGATATAGCCGCCCATCACGCCGTAAGCCTTGGCTAGCGTTCCGTTAATAATATCAAGACGGTGCATCAGGCGGTCACGCTCTGCCACCCCTGCCCCGCGCGGACCATACATGCCGACGGCGTGGACTTCGTCGATATAGGTCAGCGCACCAAATTCATCCGCCAGATCGCAAATCGCCTCGATCGGACCAAAGTCGCCGTCCATGGAATAGATGCTCTCGAACGCGATGACTTTCGGCGCATCGCTGTCGTCGGCTTCCAGCAATTCGCGCAAATGGTCGAGATCGTTGTGACGAAAGATACGCTTTGCCCCGCCATTGCGTCGCACACCTTCAATCATAGAGGCATGGTTGCGCGCATCGGAGTAGATGATCAGCCCGGGAAATAGCTTTGGCAGCGTGCTCAGCGTCGCATCATTCGCGATGTAGGCGGACGTAAACAACAGCGATGCTTCTTTGCCATGCAAATCAGCCAGTTCCGCCTCTAGGCGTTTGTGATAAACAGTCGTCCCAGAGATGTTCCGCGTCCCACCAGAGCCTGCACCCGTGGCGTCAAGCGCCTCGTGCATCGCCTCAAGAACGACAGCGTGCTGTCCCATCCCGAGATAGTCATTGCCGCACCAGACGGTGATGTCTTTCTCGGAGCCATCAGGCTTGGTCCAAACTGCATGTGGAAACTTGCCGTTGCGCCGCTCTATGTCGATGAACGTGCGGTAGCGGCCTTCGTCGTGCAGACGTTCAATCGCCCGATCAAGCTGGTCCGAATAGGTCATGCGCATCTCCGTAAATGTAGGGCGCCGCGCGCGGGCGATTAATATTATTGTTCTCGAATATAGAATGGTTCCAAGCCGTTCAACTCACAAACGGGCGCGTAGTGTCGCAGGGCTGTTTCCGATACGAAAGATGCGCCACTGGACACTGAATTTTGGCCTGATAGGGTCGCGGCAAATCCCCCTTTCTGGAGTACTTCAATGTCCCTCGATGCTGTTCTCGCGAAAATTGACAACGACCTTCCCGCCGCCACCGAACGCCTGTTGGAGCTGTTGCGGATCAAGTCGATCTCGACCGATCCTGCATTCAAAGATGACTGTCAGGAGGCCGCAGATTGGCTGGTGGCTGATCTGCAAAACCTTGGGATTGATGCACAAAAGCGCGAAACAACCGGCCACCCGATGGTGGTGGGCCATGTAGGACCCGAAGATGGCAAGCCGCACCTGCTATTCTATGGCCACTACGATGTGCAGCCTGTGGACCCGCTCAATCTGTGGGACCGTGACCCGTTTGATCCCGCGATTGAGCAAACCGACGCAGGCCCCGTCATCCGTGGGCGCGGTGCTGCGGATGACAAAGGCCAGTTAATGACGTTTGTTGAAGCATTTCGCGCGTGGAAAGAGGTTGAGGGCGACTGGCCATGCCGCATCACCTTCTTTTTCGAGGGCGAAGAGGAATCAGGCTCGCCTTCGCTTGTCCCCTTCATGGAAGAGAACGCGGACGAGCTGCGCGCCGATTTTGCCATGATTTGTGATACCGGCATGTTCGAGAGCCGAACCCCCGCGATCACGACTATGCTGCGCGGATTGCTCGGAGAAGAGCTGACCATCACGGCCCCTTCCAAAGACTTGCACTCGGGCATGTTCGGCGGCATCGCCATGAACCCGATCCGCGTTTTGTCCCGCATCCTTGCGGCCCTACACGATGATCAAGGCCGCATCACGGTCCCGGGTTTCTATGATGGCGTGCCGGAATTGTCAGACGAGCTTGAGGCGCAGTGGCAGGGTCTCGCCTTTGATCATTCAAAATTCCTCGGCGATGTTGGTCTGTCCGAACCTGCGGGCGAGCAGGACCGCACGCCGTTGGAAATGATCTGGTCGCGACCGACCTGTGAAGTGAACGGCATTGGGGGCGGCTATCAGGGTGACGGGTTCAAAACTGTGCTGCCCTCACAGGCCAGCGCCAAGATCTCCTTCCGCCTCGTAGGCGACCAAGATCCTCTTGCGATCCGCGAAAGTTTCCGCGCGATGGTACGGGAGATGCTGCCCGCCGACTGTACGGTCGAGTGGAAAGAGCACGGTGCAAGCCGCGCCTCCGGCACCCCAACCAGCGATCCCGCATTCGCAAAATCGCTAAAAGCACTGAGCGACGAATGGCAAGTCCCCGCTGCCTACATCGGCTGTGGCGGCTCCATCCCGATTGCGGGGCATTTCCAGAATATTCTGAACACCACCCCCGTGCTCATCGGCTTTGGCAAAGACGATGACCAAATCCACTCCCCGAACGAAAAATACGACATGGAGAGTTTCCACAAAGGCATCCGTTCATGGGCGCGTATTCTCGACGCGATTACCTAAGCAATCCGACCTGCGGGCATCAGACCGGCGGTACACGCCAGTCATTGCCCGCAGCAAGCCACGCGCGAAACTGTGCGCGTTGGCTATCAGCTAGACCGTTCGGAATGGTCGTGCGCGGATCGTTGCCAAAGACATATGCCATGCCTTCGATATACCACCGCGGCAACGTGGACGCCCCTTCAACAGCGCCAAATTGCTCGGCCTGCCAATGATGTATCATCTCGTGCCGCACGACAAATTTTACCCAACCGGTGTCACTCACCACAATCCGGTTGGTTCCCCAAAAATACAGCGCTCCAATGTCCGGATCACTGAATTTTCCGGAGCATTTCTTAGTCGCGCAAAACAACAGGCGCGGTGCCGCTGACATCGGCCCTAACTTACCCTGCACAAAAGACACGGCGTCATCCCTAAGCGCGGTGGCCTCGTCAATGCGCGCGGGGTCTTCCACGCACACACCGCTGGGAAAGCAGGTCATCCCGTTGACCTGAGGCACCCAAAGCCGCCCCACTTGGGAGACAGCACAGCCTGACAGCACCCCAGCCAAGACCAGCATCCCTAAGGCAGCGGTTAGCCTGCGTTTTAAGTTCAGTCGAGGCATATGCGTTTTGCGATCCCAACTGGGGTTAAATTGCGGGCTCATAGAACCTTATCGACAACGACCTTCAACCGCTCCAGCGTTCCGTCCACGTCATAGAGTTTGTCCAACCCGAACAACCCCAGACGAAACGTGCTGAACCCGTCAGGCTCACCCACTTGCAGCGGCACGCCTGCGGCGATCTGCATGCCCTGTGCCGCAAACGCCTTGCCCGATTTCACGTCCGGATCATCGGTATAGCTGACGACGACGCCCGGCGCGCCATACCCGTCAGCCGCGACCGAAGTCACGCCTTTCTCGACCATCATCGCACGCACCCCCTCGCCCAGCTTCCACTGCGCTTCCTTTAGGCGTTCGAACCCGTATTCCTTGGTCTCCAGCATGGTGTCGCGAAACACCCGCAGCGCGTCGGTAGGCATGGTCGCATGATACGCATGACCACCATCGAGGTACGCCTGCATGATCGCGTGCCATTTCCCCAGATCAAGGGCGAAGCTGTCTGACTGCGTCTCGCCCATGCGCGCCACGCCACGCTCCGACAACATGACCAAACCCGCACATGGCTGCGCGCTCCATCCTTTTTGCGGCGCAGAAATCAGCACATCCACCCCGAGAGCTTCCATATCAACCCATGCACAGCCACTCGCGATGCAATCCAGAACCATAAGCGCGCCAGCCTCATGCGCGGCCTGCGCCATGGCGGCGATATAGTCATCGGGCAAGATCACTCCCGCCGATGTCTCGACGTGGGGTGCAAACACGACCTGCGGCTTTTGCTCTTTGATCGCAGCGACCACGTCCTCGATAGGCGCAGGTGCATAAGGGGCTGGTGTCGCATTACCCTGCGGGCGCGCCTTGATCACAGTCGTATTGGCGGTCAAACCGCCCGTCTCGATGATTTGGCTCCAACGATACGAGAACCATCCGTTGCGCACGACAAGCACATCGCGGTCCCGCGCAAACTGCCGCGCAACTGCCTCCATCCCGTAGGACCCGCCACCGGGGATCACCACAGCAGACGCCGCACCGTAGACCTCGCATAGCATCGCATGAATATCGCGCATCACATGCTGAAACGCACCGCTCATCGAATTGAGCGAGCGGTCCGTGAACACAACCGAAAATTCCTCTAGACCCTGCGGGTCTACTGTATCAAGCAACGCCATTTTTGTCTCTCCATCTAAAACTGCCTCTAGAGATAGAAACTCATGTGCTACTTGGCAAAGCCTATCTGGGTATACAGCACATTGTTCTGTTCCCGACAGGCAGCAGAAGGCAGGCAACAGTTTCCTTTAATAGTCCTAAATCGGCCCGGCCAAGCGCTCCTCGCTGAGTAGCACATTCGCCTCAACGTCCCCCGCACCGGGCAATGTCATGATCCGCCGCCGCAGCACCCGCTCGAAATCAGCCAGATCCCGCGCCACGACCCGCAAGCGGTAATCGTAAAGCCCCAGCACATGTTCAACCGTCTGCACCTCGGGGATCGCCGTCACTGCCCTCTCGAAATCCTCCAGCGAAACGCGCCCCCTCAGCGCCAACTTGACCCCCAGAAAAACGGTCACTCCAAACCCCAGCTTTTCGGCATCCAATCGCAACTGCTTGCCTCGGATCACGCCCGCCTCCTCCAACCGCTTTATCCGCCGCCACGTTGCAGGCTGGCTGAGCCCAAGCCGCCGTCCCAACGCACCCGCACTTTGCGTTGCGTCCCGCGCCAGTGCCCGTAGCAACTTGGCATCTTTCTCATCAAGCGCGATCACAGCGGCACCCCCTCGCTGGTCTTGATCCGCGCCACATGCATCAACGCCTCAATCTCCGAGATATGCGGCAGCGTCAAAATACTGCTTCGGTAAATCTGTTGGTAATGCGCCATGTCGCGCGCAATGATCGACAGGCGCACATCAACGCGCCCCAGAAACGTTTGTATTTCAATCACCTCCGGCACCTCCCGCGCCTTTGCCAGAAACGCGTCAAACGCATTGCCCTGCGTTTTGTCCAACGTAATCCGCAGCGACACCTCCACAGCATATCCAAGAGCGGCCCAATCAATCACCGCCCCCACACCCTGCACCACGCCCAGCTCCTGCATCCGCGCAATCCGCCGCGTCACACGCCCCGTGGTCATTCCCGCCCGCTCGGCCAGTTCCCCTTGCGAGAGGCTCGGCTCTGCCTGCCAATACCGCAACAGCCGCCGATCTTCATCATCAAGCATGATTTTTCCATATTTTTGATTTTGGGCGCATTATTATCTTCATAAATTCGATTAAACTCACAGCACAGCAATAGCAACACGCGTAAAACTCCCTATTGTGCATTCCAAATCAACCAAAAGGATAAAGCCCATGCGCGTTTACTATGACCAGGACTGCGACGTTAACCTCATCAAGGACGCAAAAGTTGCGATCCTCGGCTACGGCTCACAGGGCCACGCCCACGCGCTCAACCTGCGCGACTCAGGTGCGAAAAACCTCGTCGTCGCTCTGCGCGAAGGCTCCCCATCGCGTGCAAAAGCCGAAGGCGAAGGCCTTCAGGTTATGGACATCGCAGCCGCTGCTGCGTGGGCTGATGTGATTATGTTCACCATGCCCGACGAGCTTCAGGCAGAGACATACAAGAAATACGTGCACGACAACATCCGTGAGGGTGCCGCCATCGCATTCGCCCACGGCCTGAACGTACACTTTGGCCTGATTGAGCCAAAAGCAGGCATCGACGTGATCATGATGGCGCCAAAAGGCCCAGGTCACACCGTGCGCGGCGAATATACCAAAGGCGGCGGCGTGCCTTGCCTTGTCGCGGTAGACGAGAACGCATCCGGCAAAGCGCTGGAAATTGGTCTGTCCTATTGCTCCGCCATCGGTGGCGGCCGCTCCGGCATCATCGAAACTGACTTCCGCGAAGAATGCGAAACCGATCTGTTCGGTGAGCAGGCAGTTCTGTGTGGCGGTATCGTCGAGCTGATCCGCATGGGCTTTGAGACCCTCGTTGAAGCAGGCTACGAGCCCGAAATGGCCTACTTCGAGTGCTTGCACGAGACAAAGCTGATCGTGGACCTGATCTATGAAGGCGGCATTGCCAACATGGACTATTCCATCTCCAACACTGCCGAATACGGCCAGTACGTCTCCGGTCCGCGCATTTTGCCATACGAAGAGACAAAAGCCCGCATGAAGGAGGTCCTCTCCGACATCCAGACCGGCAAATTCGTACGTGACTTCATGCTGGAGAATACTGTTGGGCAGCCAACACTCAAAGCGTCCCGCCGTGCCAACGACGAGCACCAGATCGAAATTGTGGGTGGCAAACTGCGTGACATGATGCCTTGGATCTCCGCAGGCAAAATGGTCGACAAAGCGAAGAACTAATTTTTCGCGAGTGAGTTATCGACAAAGGCCCGAGCATCTGCTTGGGCCTTTTTATTTGCACTGTCCGTCGAAACTTCAGGACGTTTCGTTCGCCCAATACGTTGCAACCCTACAGGTCTGAAGGTTTTCCGTGAGAGTCTTTGTCCTTTGCCAAAGTTGACTTTGGCGCATCATTATACTCGCGGCGCGCATCTACTTTGTGCTTAGAGCAAAAGGCAAAAACAACTGAAAACAAGAATGTCGCAAACGCCAAAGCGGCCGTAAGAGAAACCCAATCCATGTGTCGTCTCCTTATGATGTATTCAATTACATACCCCTAGATATACGACAGGGTTCCAAATCAACTTGCGCACAGCGGCTTAATGCGCTGATTGCAGCCTTGCCCCTTCCCCGCATTTGCCCCTATCTGAGCGTATGAACACCTCCCCCCAAATTACCCCGCTCAGCTGGCTTATGGTCGCAGTTCTCGGCCTGACATGGGGCGGCACCTTCATGGTGACCGAAGTTGCCCTTGCAGGCGGCATGCCCCCCTTCTGGCTGGCGGCGTCTCGCGTCACTATTGCGGCGGTGCTGATGACGGCTATCTGGGCGTTCATGGGTTTTCCGCTCTTTTCGGAGAAAGTGAACGGAGCGGCGCGCCGTGACCTTGTGATCATCGGCGGACTAAGCTCTGCCATTCCCTTTTCCCTGCTCGCATGGGGCCAGCAGTACGTGACCTCCGGCTTTGCCGGTGTCTCT
>RCND010000612.1_pt1 | contig 20498 bp, 14 predicted proteins | sample 2041351 | NCBI WGS metagenome assembly RCND01 (sample SAMN09708230, study PRJNA481090) | Marine sediment metagenome, whole genome shotgun sequencing project. | biome: marine sediment; feature: ocean; material: sediment; isolation source: Sewage treatment plant 12B marine sediment (STP12B) ... | reverse complement strand
CCGGCATACAAAACCGTTGGATTTGAAACTGTATTTTTCATGGTATAAGTTTTACCTTTAAAAACGGTGCAAACATGTATTAGCTAATATTTGCGGTTGGTTTATTACTTTTTTTCCAATAATCAGTGCGATAGCCCTTTAACGAATAATAGAGAATAAATAGATAACAAGGTATCAGTATCAGTACGGAAACCTGTGGAGATTTGGCGTTGGTATCCAATAAGTCCCCAAAGATTACCGTAACGATACCACCACCTATCAATGACATAATCATAAAAGCCGATGCCTTCTTAGTATGTCCGCCCAGACCACGTAGCGCTAGCCCCCATATCGTTCCCCACAGCATAGAGGCGCTAAAACCTAGAAAAAGCATACAATACACACTAAAGATACCTGAGGTGAAATACGTTCCAACGGTCAATAGAAGCCCCCAGATGGAGGCAAATAGCAACGCTTGGTGCTGTGAAACGTACTTAGGCACCAATATGGAAACGATCAAGTATCCAAATAGCATTATAAAAAGGGTATACGTACTAAAATGTCGCGCTGTATCCATGGGAATATCCAATGCTTGGCTGTAGATAATGATGCCATCAATAGGAACGGTCTCACAAGCACCCGCGACGAATAGTGCGACAACTCCCAATACAAGATAGGGGTATTCGAAAACACTTTTTCGGTCTTTTAAAATTTTCCCGTCCTTATCCGTAGCAGCAGCCATTTCGTCGACTTCGGGCAGTTTCGAAAAGTAGACTAGAGCAGCTACGGCAAAGAGCACTATTGAAATGATGATATATGGATTTACGATTTTTAACGCATAGGTATCAAGGGCAGTTGATTTTTGTACTTCGTTCAAGCCCTCTAGACTTGAAGAAAGGCTATCAGCATCGGCTAGAAAGACACTGCCCAATATAAACAGGCATACGATGCCAGCAACTTTGTTCGCAATGCCCATATACCCGATGCGCTGTGCCGTACCCTCAATAGGCCCCATAATCGCGATATATGGATTTGCAGCAGTCTGTACCAATGCTAAGCCCGTGGCGGTTACAAAAAGTCCTCCCAAGAAAAGCGGATACATTCTTGAATAGGCTGCAGGAATAAATAACAAGGTGCCAATCGCCATAACGCACATTCCCCATACCATTCCTTTTTTATAGCCTGTATGGTTAAGTACATAGGCCGAAGGAAGTGCCATAACGAAATAAGCGAAATAGGCACAAAATGCGACCAAAGTAGCTTGAAAATTGCTAAGTTCCATGCAGATTTTAAAATATGGAATCAAGATGCCGTTAATCCACGTCAGAAAGCCGAAAACGAAAAAAAGAAGGCCTATTATGGCCAAAGGGTATAGATATGATTTTTTATTTTCGGCCACTATTTTCTAATTTTTAGGCTATTTGACTATCTACAATACTCAAATATATTTTAATTCTGGGTTGCTTAGTAATACCTAAAATGATTTTCCCAATACTTATCCTTTGTCTTCTCGAGGAATTAGAGTTTACAGGACACAACAGCATCCACGTTTTGTATTGAATTGCATAATTTATTTTCCGCCAATTGACCATAGTATTTTATATAATGTCCTTGGAAATTGGTTTTTTTATAAAATGATGCGTGCCATAACTTGAAATCGAGATAGCCTTTTTTTGAATTATTTAGTCTAAAAATTCTCGAAATATTTATTCTGGTATGCTGATGACTCTTCGAGGTAGTTCTTTAAGAAAACAACTGCTGATATTAAGGATGGGCTAAGATGGAATTTATATTCGTTTCGTTTGAATAGGTGGATTTTTCAAAAACCGATCAAAGGCCTCAAAGGCAAAAGCAATGACCATTATTAAGGCAGCCCCAATAAAATTAAGCCAGAGATAGCCCAATTTTTCCTCTCCTGAGGGGTAGATAAATATCAGCGTATAAAAGAGACCGAAAATGATAAATTGGGTCAGAATTGCGGCAAAGAAGACTGCATTTCCCTTGACATATTTAAAAAAGAAGGCCAATAAGAATATTCCCAGAACATTTCCGTAGAAAATAGATCCAATAATATTGACCAACTGTATCAGGTTATCGAAAAGGTTTGCGATACTTGCGATGCAAATAGCAACAATGCCCCATAATAAGGTAAAGCCTTTGGTGACCCTAACATAGTGTTTTTCAGTAAAATCACCTTTTTTGTTTCTTTTGTAAAGATCTAAAGCCGATATCGTACCAAGCGCGTTAAGTTCTGATGCCGTAGATGACATCGCTGCAGAAAGTATTACGGCCAGTAATAACCCAATCAAGCCTTTCGGCAGATTGTTAAGTATAAAATGAATAAAGACATAATCTTTATCATTGGTCTCTACTACATCGTTAGCTTTTTTAATAAGGGCTTTTGCTACGGCACGATTGGTGCTGTCCCTTACATTTAGGTTAATAATTTGTTGTTTAGCCTCTTCGACCGCAGTATATTCCTTAAGTTCTAAAGCTGCCGAGAATTTGTTCTGAGCTATTTTCTTTGCTTCCTCAAGTTCATTCTGCCCTTTTTGAAGAATTTCATAATCTTTAGCATAAGCCGATTCCATAACGGCCGTAGTTGCTGCTGGATTGAAATTCAAGGGAGACGGATTAAACTGATAAAACACAAACACCATTACCCCAACCAAAAGAATGAAAAACTGCATTGGAATTTTAAAAATACCATTGAAAACAAGTCCCAACTGGCTTTCGCGCAACGATTTTCCCGAAAGATAGCGTTGTACCTGACTTTGATCGGTACCAAAATAGGCCAACGCTAAAAAGAGTCCACCCGTAATTCCGCTCCAAAAGGTATATCGGCTCTTGGTATCAAAACTAAAATCGAGTATGTTCAGTTTATTACTGGCTCCAGCAATTTTTAAGGCCTTGCTGAAGTTGATATCGGCAGGCAAATACCCTAAAATGTAAAAAAAGGTAATGAACATACCTGTCATTATAATGAACATCTGTTGCTTTTGGGTAACACTTACCGCTTTGGTGCCACCTGAAACGGTATAGATTATCACAAGAACACCAATAATGACATTCAACGTACGCAAATCCCATCCCAGTACGGCCGATAGTACAATCGAGGGTGCGAAAATAGTAATCCCTGCTGCTAATCCTCTTTGCACCAAAAAAAGAACCGCCGCAAGCGAACGGGTCTTCAGATCAAAACGGTTTTCAAGAAACTCATAGGCCGTATATACCTTTAGCCGATGATAAATTGGTAAGAAGACCAAACAGATGATGATCATGGCCAATGGCAGACCAAAATAAAATTGAACAAAGCCCATACCATCATTAAAGGCCTGACCTGGTGTGGATAAAAAAGTTATTGCACTTGCTTGCGTGGCCATTACCGAAAGGCCTATCGTCCACCAGTTGGCATCTTTTCCGCCACCAACATAATCGACCACATTTTTGCTGCCTCTAGTTTTCCATACACCATAGGCCACTATAAATAGTAAGGAGCCTGATAGTATGATCCAATCGAGTCTGCCCATTTATCTTATGTATAGGATGTCATTATGTAGCCGAAAACAAGCACATATACGATATTCAGTACCAATACGAAGGTGTATTCTTTTTTCCAATCGAATTTGTCCAGCATTTTATCCCTTTATTTGCGGTTTATTATCTGTACTGTTTTTACGCATTGAAAGCATATTGGCAAACAGTTTATAAGCTCCGGGAACTCCGGCAGGTAATTCCCTGAAAAAACTGAGGCCCGTATAAATGTAGTTTCCTTTTCCATAGGGGGCAACCAATAAGCTACCTTTCTTGGCACTTTCCCTAGTATCGTTCATCGACAATATTGGAGTGAATTCTTTAGACCATTTGTTGGGAAAGTAAAGTCCCCGCTCTTGAACCCAACCTTCAAAATCAGAATTGGAAATAGCATTTGGGAAGTTTGTCAGGGGGTGGTCCTTTGCTAGAATAGTTACTTCTGAGCTTTCGTCCGTTACCCGGTCGCGAGAGAGTTCAAGCGGGTAGGGAGCAATATTTTCGAATTGCTTGCCTGATCTTCCTGTGGTATTGTACTGTAAGATAAGGTTGCCTCCGTTCTTGACGTAATCCAATAGAAAACGCTGTTTAAATTTGAGTTCGTCAACTACATTATAGGCGCGAATACCGACGACAACCGCGTCATACTTCTCTAAAGTGGCCTTAGAAATCGAGTTTGGCGAAATTGTATGAACGCTATACCCTATCTGCCTCAAACTCTCTGGTACTTCGTCTCCGGCACCGGCAATGTAGCCGATGTGTTCCCCTACCTTTTTTATGTTCAGCCGTACCACTTTGGCTTCGGAATTCAGTAGCACAGATTGGGTGGGAATATGGTCATAAGCAATGTTCACAAGTTCTTTGCTAACTGTATTTCCGTTAATCCGTAAAATTGGCGAAATATAACTTTCGTCTTCATTTTCAGGTGGGGCCAAGGTGAACATGATGGTTTGTTCGTCTCCTTTTTTGGCAATCTCGAACGGTTGAGTATCCATTTCGACCTTCCAACCTTCTGAATAGCAAAGTTGAACAGTACCTTTCAAATTATCGGCGTGGGCTTTGATCGTAACTGGAATCTGTTTTGATTTTTTATCGGCAAAAATCAATACCTTATCTTTAAATTTCGCTGTAGCTTCGGGCAGTACTTCGAAAGGCTGGTAGAGTTCTCCTTTATCAGGTTTTGCATAACGATGAATAACCGCTCTTTCGAATGTTATGCTAGTTCCGTCAAAATCTATTTCGAATTGCGCATGGAAGGCACGGGGCGTTTCAGGTTTGCCTATAAGTTGTTGGTCGGCAACTTTATACATCCCCAGACTTCCTTTTTCGCTTAACCAATATGGACTTGTATACTCTACGTTTACGGGCACTTTTAAAGTCAGTTCTAAAGTCTGCTTCTCGTTAGTCTTTAACGGGATGGAAGAATCAAGTACAGTGTCGGATGAGGGAATCAGTATCGATTGCAAGACCATGTTCGCTTCGCTTCGATTTAGGGCTTCAATACTGACTTTCACCGTATCACCTGGATTGGTTTCAGCCGTTTCAGCCGATGCTTCCAAATAAAGTCCTGTGATATTTGCTATTAAATTTTTAAGTTCTTCGGATTTCAATGTTTTCCAATGGTTATCAGAAATATTTTGAAGTAAAGAGTAGGCTTCCAACAATTGTGGAAGGTGTTTTGAAGGGTTTTTAAAGTCAAATTTGTTTTCTACATCATAGAGTATGGCACCAATTGCTTCTCCGCCAGCAATACGAGACCAAGATGTATTGATTCCATCAAAGACATTGTTTTTATCATTCGGCAGTTCACCTTTCAACAGTTCAATATATTCATTTTCAGTACCTCGTTGTGACAACCTTCCGAAACCTTGGCACAAATGTTGACTACTGGCCAGAGCCGCGATTTCGTTGTTGGAGACCCCTAAAATAGGGTAGTAGGTTCCTATATCTAGATTTAGCATATTCGACTTGTCGGCCTTTTCGAATTTTTCTTGGCTACCGTAAAACCACCACGATGTATTGAAAAACAATCGTTGTGGCTGCCATGTGCCAGAGAGTTTCAATTGCTCCGGATAGGAGTTCGTATTATTGGCCAAATCGAAAGCCTCAACGCTTAACATGGCCGATGAGGTATGGTGGCCGTGAGTACTTCCGGGGCTGCGATGGTCGAAACGATTAATAATGACGTCAGGCTTGAACTTACGAATGGCCCATACAACATCACCTAAAACATCCTCCTTGTTCCATATTTTTAGGGTTTCGTCAGGATGTTTGGAATATCCGAAATCGTTTGCCCTTGAAAAAAGCTGTTCACCGCCATCAGTACGTCGTGCGCCCAACAGTTCTTGAGTACGTAGAACCCCTAACAGTTCTCTAAGCTCAGGGCCTATAAGGTTTTGTCCGCCATCACCCCTAGTAAGTGACAAATAGCCCGTTCTGGCCTTCACTGCATTTGAAAGATAGGAAATCAACCTAGTGTTTTCATCATCTGGGTGCGCTGCTATATAGAGAGCCGTTCCCAAGAAATTCAATTTCTGTAGCGAATGGTAAATTTCGGAAGAAGAAGGTTGTACGGGTTTTTGTGCGAAGATACTAGTTGAGCAAAAAAGTATTCCAATGCAGAATACCAAAAGATGGCGCATAGTGTTGGTTTTAGTGGGTAGAACCTGCTTGAAATTTTAAACGGGTATTTCTCAAAGATATAAAGTTTAAAAGGCTGGCACGTTTTTTTAGAACTTCTTTAACAAAAAAGGAAAGGTGAACTTATGCCGATATGAAAATAGAGCCATACATTAGACTTCCTCTGCACCGTCTGGAGATTCTTCTAGGTCGTAGATTAGGGTAACGGCTTTTTGCATGAATAAGTTTGTTCGGGTAGACCAAAAGTTCGCCACTATCTTTTCTCAAATTCACGTGAAAGAGACAAATATCTCGCTTTTATAGATTTTAAGAAATTCTTCCATAAAATTACAACCCTAAACTGTCGCGTAAAAATAAATCCTTATTTCCGTTTTGCTTCCAATACGGGGTTTTTAAGGTTTTCATCCTTGTTGCGGTAGAAGTCATTTGTTTTGCCTTTTCCCCGAATCCGCTTCTGAAGGTTTCCGACCAGCTTTCGATGCTGAAGGGAAAAGTAGCGGTAAAGTTTATTTTCAGTGTGCGTTGCAATTCGGGATAGTTAATTTCATAGGATGTTAAGTTGGAATTATCACTTATCGTTAAAATTGCTTTGTAAGACTTTAACTCTTTATGTGATAATCTAATATACTCTAATGAAGGAATCACTTCAAATTCCCCAACAGGAAGTTCTTTTGGGTCGATTCGTATCTTGTTCCATAGTTCGTTTTCTAATATGGTTTTTTCCAATTTGAGATTTTGGTCAGCTTCACTTTCAAAATAGGAATGCGACATCACATCGAACTTTTCTCGATTGTTCAGTTGCGCGTATACCTGCCCGCACCATTCTTGCGAAGAAAAAGAAAGTTTAACGGCATGCTGGTTATTAGTTACGGGGTAAAAAGAGCTGCTCATTATGGAGTATGGATAAATTCCCGTCAAATAGTTTTTGGTAGAATTCAGTTTCAGCACCGGAACGTTATCGGGATTGTTCCCGTCCGCCTTTACCTGTTTTCCGTTTAAAAAAGGTTCAGTTACATATATAAGTACCGCTTCCCCATCACGTGTCTCTCCATAACGGGCCTGTTGTAATTTATACGAGGTGATTTCCGCTTCCCCTGCATACCAATATTTTTTAAATGCCTCCGATAAGGCCTTCTTGGGCATTTTTACGGCATTTTTCTCGTTGAACGCTAAATCCTTTTTATTTTCTACTGTTACTTCCTTACACGATTCAAAGATCGATAGCAATACGGCTATCAAAAGAACGCTAAGTTCAAGTTTAATCCATTTTTTCATGACATTGCTTTTTATAAAACTACTGAAAATCGTTCAGCTCACCATATTTGTCAACGTTTGGTATACCAAGTGTGTTGGTAACCCTACTACGTTGGGGTATGAGCCCCTTATTTCTTCGATGCCGATTAATCCTATCCATTCTTGAATACCGTAGGCCCCAGCCTTATCATACGGCTTGAAGGTGTCGATATAAAAACTGATTTCATCATCGTCAAGTTTTTTGAATTTTACTTCTGTAATGTGATGTACCGTTTTTTGTGAGTCGACTGTAGTAAAACAGACTGAGGTGATAACTTCGTGCCAGTCACCTGACATTGTTTTTAGCATCTCATGAGCTTCGTCCGCATTCGAAGCTTTGGCGAGTGATTTATCTTGATGCCAAACAACGGTATCGGAGGTAATCAAAATCTCGTTTGGTGACAAACTTCCCTCAAAAGCAGAAGCCTTCAATAGGGCTAAGTAATCACAAATCTGGCTTCCCCTTAAGTTTTGGGGATAAACTTCTTCAACGGGTTTTAAACGGACCTCAAATTCAAGCCCCATCTCTTTTAAGAACTGCTGTCTTCTAGGAGAGCTCGAAGCTAGAATCAGGTTGAAGTTTCTTAGTTTGTCCAGTAACATGAATCAGTCGTTTGCTGCGCTAAAATTACCAAACCAATCGCCACGTACTTTCAATACTTGTTCAATTACATCGCGAACACAGCCTTCCCCACCATTTTTATGCGACACATATTTCGAAATGGCTTTTACCTCGGGAACGGCGTTTTGCGGGCAGGTTGGCAATGCAACGGTCTGCATCGGTGGAATGTCCGGAATATCGTCGCCCATATAGAGCATTGATGAAGGAGCTATGTCATAAATGTCTATATATTCTTCCAAAGCATGTATTTTATGTTCGGCCCCGAGATAAATATCGGTGACGCCCAGTGCTTTCAATCGGTTACGGACACCCTCATTTGTTCCGCCGGAAATGATACAGACCCTATATCCCTTTTGTAGTGCCGTTTTCAAGGCATACGCATCTTTAACACTCATTTTACGAAGCATCTCTCCATTGGTAGTAATAATCAAGGTGCTGTCGGTAAAAACACCATCGACATCAAAGACGAAGGTGTCGATGTCCTTCAAGTATTCTTTATAGCTTTTTTCCATAAGTATTTTGAATTGACCGGCTCAATACGGCATAGATTTCTTTTTCTTCGAAATCTTTCAATTGTTCTAAATGTGTGTTGATGGTTTTTACATCATTACGACGTGCGGGCCCCGTTTGAGCTTCATACGGTGATAGTTTTTCAATTTTAATGGAGGTTTCTTTTATCAACGGATTTAGAATTCCGAATGGTAAATTGTTTTCTTCACAAATCGTATTTCCGATGTGATAAAGATGATTGGTGAAATTATTAACGAAAATCGCTGCAAGGTGAAGGGCTTTACGCTGTTCGGAAGATATGTTATAAATAGTATCCGAAATTTTCTTGGCCAAGCTTTGAAGCAATTTTAAATCTGGGTTCTCTTGGGCTTCCAAACAGATAGGAATGTTCTTAAAATCGATTACTTGGTTCGGACTAAAAGTTTGTAACGGATAAAAAACACCCCTTCGTTTATGATTGGAAAGAGCTTCTAACGCAGTACTTCCCGAAGTGTGAACAACTAATCCTTTTACCTCTGTAAGTTGATTTGATACAGATTTTATAGCGTCATCACTTACAGCGAGAATATAAATATCTGCTTCTTTGATTTTAGAAAAGTTGGTAGTTGAATTTATCCTGGCTCCGAAATTTTTTAGGGCATTCTTATTCCTACTTACCATCTGCACCATTTTGATAGCTTCATTCGCCGAAAATACATTGAACAAATGCTTGGCTACATTGCCGGACCCAATAATAACCACTCTGACCATGATGCGAAAATAAGCATATATTTTTGTTCGCGAACGGCAAAGTACAACGACGAAGAACTTAAAAATTCTGATATTGAAGGCTTATAAATACGACCTAGTAATCTTTTCATTATTTTAGAAGACAACATTTACCGACAGCATATAAATTCAGTAGTATGGAAAATCCTAAAAATACCGAGCAAGATTCAAGAAGGTCATTTATTAAAAAAACTGCTTTTGCCTGTACGGCTGTTCCATTTGTGACCCGCGGGATGACGGCTTCATTTACTAACGATTCATTTTTTAATACAAAAACTATGAAGGGAAATTTACCTAACAAAAGTATAATAGGCCATTATGGGCAATGGGCGGCCGGTCTGGTGGAAGATCCTACGGAATTGTCATTCAGAAACGACAAATGGAAAAATTTGGACGATTGGAAGCCAACAGCCCTAGAAAAAGCCAAAGAACTTGTAGGGCAACCTTCAATTCAAAGGTCTTCGGAGGTTACTACCCATAAGTCATATACGTATGACGGCTTAGATATTGAAGAAATTTCTTGGCAGCTTTCAAATGGTGGAGGTGCTACAGAGGCAATTGTTCTAAAACCGAAAGGGGCCAAAGAGCCCTTGCCTGCCATTCTCGCTCTTCATGATCATGGAGGAAATAAATATTTCGGCAAACGAAAAATAACCCGTACGGCCGAACAGCAACATCCATTGATTGAAGAGCACCAAGATGAATATTATGAAGGTTTGGCGTGGGCCAACGAGATAGCGAAACGAGGCTATGTTGTTATGGTTCATGATACTTTTGTTTTCGGCAGCAGACGCATTTTGTACAAAGATGTAGAAGGCATCCTTTGGGGTCATTCCGATATCAACGAAAGAACGGATGAAAACCCCGAAGACCCAAAAAATATTGATAATTACAACCATTGGGCATCAGATCATGAACATGTGCTATCGAAGTCATTGTTCTGCGCTGGTACTACTTGGCCAGGAGTAGTGCTTGCCGAGGACAGAATTGCGCTCGATATACTTTCCGAAAGAAAAGATGTCGATTCCGCAAATATAGGTTGCGCAGGACTGTCGGGCGGTGGTCTGCGAACTGTTTATCTGGGCGGATTGGACGAACGCATCAAATGTGCGGTAAGCGTCGGTTTCATGAGCACATGGAAAGATTTCATCATGCACAAGTCGTTCACGCACACTTGGATGTTATATACGCCATTACTTCCCCGTTTTCTTGAATTCCCAGAAATTATGGGCCTGAGAACGCCTTTGCCTACCATGGTACAGAGTAACCAAGAGGATCAATTGTTTACGCTTACCGAGATGAGAAAGGCTGATGGCATATTAAAAGAACTCTATAAAAAGGCAAATGCATCCGATAGGTATGTCGGTAAATTTTATGGAGGTCCTCATAAATTCGATGCCGAAATGCAATCCGATGCATTTGATTGGTTCGATAGTTGGCTAAAAAAGTAATCTTGTGATAAGGAACATTTTCAACTTCTATCCAAAGATGCTTTTGCTAAGCACAAGATACAGTTACCGTATGTCTGTGAGAACTGTCTGTAGACGATTCGATATTGACTGCTGTTTTATCTTTTAGTTTGTCGAAATTGCTTACCGATACGATAATTTCATGACTGTGGCCTGAAGTTCCTTTTATGGCATAACTTTTTTCAACCCCCGCTTGAATATCGGCTTTGGCCACAATTAATGTATGGCCATGGTTACTACTTATAGAGGTGGCATTGGCACCATTTGCAAGACAATCTGCTTGGTCTGGATCTAAATCAGGGTCGCCGTTCGCTGAATCGTCGCCCGAGCAGCTTAAAAGAGCGTAAGCGGGCAATGCTACAACCAGGGCACCTGCTGTTTTTTTAAGAAATGTTTTTCTGTCCATCTTTCATAGAATTTTTAAGTTACAACCTATTTTTTTCTATAAGGTACTGAAAATTAATGTCCTAAATATCACGGGCTCATTTTTTTGTTCGGTTCTTCAGAATCAGTTTTACGATTAATTAACAATTCTGTTTAATGTTTTAAGTAGGGCAATCTTCCTGTAAATGAGAAAAAGAGCTTATTTTTGCATGCTGAAAACCAATTCAGCAGCTCATGACGGACATGCTTAAAAAAATCTTCTTTTCGACCCGTTTAATGGCAATACTTTTTATTGTTTTTGCAACGGCAATGGCATTTGGAACGTTTATAGAGAGTAAGTACAGCACCGAAACAGCAAGAATTTGGATTTACAATGCCACGTGGTTCGAAGCTATCATGGTCTTTTTTGTAATTAACTTCAGCGGTAACATGCTTCGCTACCGTCTTTTTCGATGGGAGAAATGGCCTGTACTGACCCTTCACCTTTCGTGGGTCTTAATTATTTTAGGCGCCTTCATCACGAGATATATTAGCTTCGAGGGCATGATGCCCATTCGGGAAGGTAAGTCTGAAAAAGTGTTCTATTCAGACAAGACATATCTTACGGTCTATGTTGATGGAGAAATTAACGGTGAGCCGAAAAGGAAAACGTTACAGGAAGATATGATTGTAACGGCCGAAGCCATGAAGTCTAACTTACCTTGGGATTCAGATTATAATGGACAACCGTTCACAATTTCTTACGTAGAATTTATCGATGGGGCAAAAGAAGGTATGATTCCCGATGAAAACGGAAGGGATTATTTGAAAATTGTAGAAGCTGGCGATGGGCAACGTCACGAACACTTTTTGGAAAGTGGTAAGGTTTCGAGCATTCATAACGTTCTTTTTTCGCTGAATAAAGAAACTGATGGCGCCATCAATATTTTTTCTACTGATAGTACGTACCAAGTAAAGACTCCTTTTGAGGGCAATTTTATGCGTATGGCAGACCAATTTCAAGGTCAGGTCACCAAAGATAGTTTACAGCAACTACAGTTAAGGTCGTTGTATAGCATGGCCGGTATGCAATTCGTAATTCCTGAGCCTTTGGTTAAGGGTTCGTATGGAGTCGTAAAAGTACCTAATGAAGAGATGTCTGAGGCTACTCTTGATGCCCTGATTGTTGAGGTATCCGTCAATGGCGAATCGGTTCAAAAGAAACTGTTGGGCGGAAAAGGAACATCGAATTTCTCCGAACAATTTAAGGTTGGTGAACTCGATTTTATGTTGAGCTACGGTTCAAAGGTTTATGAGCTGCCCTTTAGTATTAAACTCAACGATTTTATTGCTGAAAAATATCCCGGTACCGAAAAGGGGTATGCATCTTTTATGAGTAAGGTTACCGTTCAAAACGAGCGGCCGTATGACTACGACATCTTTATGAATAATATTCTCGATCAAAGCGGGTATCGGTTTTTCCAGTCCAGTTTTCATCCAGATGAAAAAGGTACCGTTCTTTCTGTAAACCATGATCAATGGGGTACCCGGATTACCTATTTGGGATATTTCCTTTTGTACCTTGGTCTCATGGGCATTATGTTCTTCGGAAAGACCCGCTTTAAAGATCTGGCCAAGTCGCTGGATAAATTGAAATCTAAAAAAGCGAAATTAACCACCATAATTTTTCTGGGAGCGATAATAAATGTAGGAGCACAGCAGCATACCGCAGACGATGGCCATGACCACAGTTCTAATGTGCCGTCACAAGCACAAATAGATTCGTTGATAAAAACGACGGTAGTATCTGAAGCGCATGCCGAGAAATTCGGAAAACTAGTTATACAGGATGATGGCGGACGAATGAAACCGATCCATACCTTTTCCTCTGAGTTGTTGAGAAAGTTAAGCCTTACGGATAAGTACGAAGACATGAATGCCAATCAGGTATTTCTATCGATGATGTTGAGTCCGCCAGCTTGGTACAATGCCGAATTTTTGGCGATTGACAAAAAAGGAAAAAATGATAGTATCCGAAAGGTTCTTGGGGTTTCCGAGAATCAGAAATATATAAAGGCGACCGATTTTTTCGATGAGAAGGGAGTCTATAAATTAGAACCCTTTTTAAGAGATGCTACCGCCACTAACATCCCCAATAAATTCCAGCAAGATTTCAAGGATGCCCACGCACGTGTTGGCCTTTTAGACCAAGCACTAAGTGGCCGTATTATAAAGATATTTCCTCTGTTGAACGATGAGAACAACAAATGGATTTCGGCAATCGAGTACCGTGGTGGGCAATATCAGGTACCCGACTCTTTGTATGCGAATTTTATGAAAAATTCGATTCCTTATTACTTGATGACTCTGCGAAAGGCCAATGAAACAGGCGATTATGCCGATGCGGACAAGCTGTTGGAAGCTTTCAAACAAAATCAAAAGAATCATGGGAGTGAAGTGCTTCCATCCGAAGAGAAAATAAATACCGAGGTAATCTACAATAAACTTAATATTTTCAATCATCTATGGAAATGGTATCCCGTAATGGGCCTGTTTTTGTTTTTTGTATTGATATTCCAAATCTTTAAGGATCGGTCCATTTGGCGCGTAGCCGTATACTTTTTAAAAGGAACGATAATGATTTTTTTCCTTTGGCATACAGCCGGGCTGGTGTTGCGTTGGTATATTTCAGGCCATGCTCCTTGGACTGATGCCTATGAAAGTATTCTATATGTATCTTGGGCAACCATGGGTATGGGGCTTTTATTTGCAAGAAAAAGTAATATGACTATGGGCGCGGCGGCCTTTGTTACCGGGATTTTATTGTGGATCGCACATCAAAACTGGGTTGATCCGTCTATTTCCAATTTAGTACCGGTACTTGATAGTTACTGGTTGATGATCCACGTCGCGGTTATCGTAGCGAGTTACGGGCCTTTGATAATTGGCGCGATTCTAGGTCTTGTCTGTCTGCTATTGATTATACTTACCACCAAAAAGAACAGGGCCAGAATGGAAATCAATTTAAAAGAATTGACCATCATTAACGAACTGGTCTTAACAATTGGTTTGATTATGTTGACGATAGGAAATTTTCTAGGTGGCCAATGGGCCAATGAAAGCTGGGGCCGTTATTGGGGTTGGGATCCCAAGGAGACATGGGCCCTGATTTCTATAATGGTATACGCCTTTGTAATACATACCCGTTTGGTACCAAGCCTGCGTGGCACATGGAGTTTTAATTTTTTGAGTCTTATTGCGGTTTTCAGTATCGGCATGACTTATTTCGGTGTCAATTACTATTTGGTAGGCCTACATAGTTATGGGCAAAGTGGTTCTGCGGCCATTACCCCCGATTATGTCTGGTATATCGTTCTTGGTGCCTTCGTGCTTGGTGGAATCAGTTTTTGGCGATATCGGGTGAACTATGTTAAATAGTTTGTTGTATTTTGCTTGGTCCTGCTGGAACAAAACGCGAGGAATGGGTTTTTGTGCTTTTTCGCTTAGTGATGTAAGACCCTAATTCAAAACCACCTCGGACTAAATTTTTCCTTACCTTGTATGCAGTTTGCTTCAATTCTGTTCTCTATTGGTAATTTCTCGCCTTTTTTGCTGTGAAATGGTACTGGTCCAAATTCTTGAAGTGTGTTCCTTCATATAGAAAGTGGCAAGACGAATTCAATAGTGCAATAATCGATTAGTACTTGAGACCATGAGAAACCATAAAAAGTATTCAATTTTATTATTAGTTGTAACAATCCTGCTTATGGGTTGTGGAGAGTACAAGAAGTCTAGTCAGGTAAAGGAAGAAAGACCGAACATTTTAATATTAATGTCAGACAATCAATCATGGAACCATCTAGGCTGCTATGGGGACAAAACAGTCAGTACGCCTAATATTGATCGGTTGGCTAAAGAAGGAATTCTTTTTACAAACGCCTATTGTGCGGCCCCTTCTTGTTCACCTGCCAGGGCAGCTATGTTAACGGGACAAGATATTTGGAGGTTGAAAGAAGCCGCCAACTTGTGGAGCAGTTTTCCAAAGGTAAAGGTCTATTCAAAATTGATGGAAGAGGCCGGCTATAGCGTAGGTACGGAAGGAAAGGGATGGGGCCCCGGAAATTTCGATGTAAGTAGTTGGGAACATAACCCCGGTGGAAAAAAGTACGACTCCTTTAAAGAATTCCATGACTTAACTGAAAAGGATAGTCCTTGGATGTATTGGTTCAGTAGCCGAAACCCTCACCGTCCCTATAATGCGGATAGTTCAAAAATATCCAAAATAGATATAACCAAAATTAAGGTTCCTCCATATCTGCCTGATAACGAAGATGTGAGGAAAGATATGGCGGACTATTACCAAGAGATTGAATCGTTCGATAAAGAGGTTGCCTCATTTATTGAACTTGTAACTAAAACGGGACAACTCGAAAATACGATTATTATAATTTGTAGTGATAATGGATGGCAAATGCCGAGAGGCTTGGCCAACTTATATGATTTTGGAACGAAGGTTCCGCTGATTATTTCATGGCCCGATCATTTCAAAAGCAATCGAACCGTAACTGATTTTGTTAGTTTAAACGACCTTGCTCCGACTTTGTTAGAACTTGCAGGACTAGATGCCCCTAAGGAAATGACCGCTAAAAGTATGGTTGACCTATTGTTTTCTGATAAATCGGGAAGATTGGATTCCAATAGGAACGTTGTGTACACTGCACGGGAGCGCCACGCGTTCGTAAGGCAGGGTGGTTTAGGGTACCCTGCAAGGGCTATTCGAACTGATAGTTATCTATACATTAGAAATTATGTTCCCGATCGATGGCCTACGGGAGACCCCCCGTTATACGGCGATTTAGATGCCCATATGCTCCACTACCCATCGCCTACTAAAATGTTCGTGTTGGAGCACAAAGAAGAGAGCGATATAAAGCCATTGTTCGATATGGCATTTGGTAAACGGCCAAGGGAAGAGCTTTTCGATTTGGAAAGGGATCCATACCAGCTTAATAATATTGCAAATGTCGATGACTATGAAGAGATAAGGGCAAAACTATCAGAACAGCTTACGGCATATCAAATAGCTACGGGGGATCCTAGGGAAACGGGCACGACATTCGATTGGGATGCTACAAAATATTACATGGATCGAGATAAGCGACCCAAGCCCAGTAAAGAAGCGATTAAAGCATTAGGGCTTAAAGAAGAATATAACTATATAGATGATTAGGAGACTATTTTCTAGGTTTATACTTATGAAATACATCATCTAAAGTAGTCTCTTAGGCCACCTTAATCATTTTTTAAATTTTAAATCAGGCGCTAATACTATACTAGTATTCATACCGAATCAAATAATGAAAAAATCAATTTTTGTATTCTTTTATGTTTTCTGTATGTTAACCACGGTTTTTTGTCAAGAAGCTGACCCGAAATTGCTGTTGGTTTGTGGGGACAGCAAAGTGCTTATTGTAGATTATGAAAAGTCCCGTGGTAGCACCCCAGAAATAGTTTGGACTTGGGATGCCCATTTGGACGAAGATCTACCTGAAGAGTTTCGAACTAAGAAGTTCAACACTATTGATGATTGCAAAGCGATTAATGAAGGCAGTCAAATTATGGTTTCCTCTTCTAGTGGTGGTGTGGCTATCTTGAACCGGAAGAATCAAAAGTTACTTTTTTATGCCAATGTACCAAATGCCCATTCGATGGAGATGTTGCCCAATAATAGGCTTGTTGTTGCCGCATCGACAGCCGAAGGCGGAAATAAGATTGTGCTATTTGATATCGACCAATCAGATAGGGTGGTGTATTCCGATAGTCTTTACTCTGCCCATGGCGTTGTTTGGAATTCCAAAAATGAAAACTTATTCGCTTTGGGCTTCGATGTGCTGCGCGAATATAAACTAGCAAGCAAGGATAGTCTTTGCCTTGTCAACGAATGGAAGATTCCCGGGGAAAGTGGACATGATCTCTATCCTGCTCCCGATGGTAAAGGTCTTTTTTTGACCGAACATACGGGTGCTTGGGTTTTTGATTTTGAGAGTGAAAGCTTCAATGAAATTGAAAGATTTCCAGAGGCTGAGAATATAAAGAGCATAGGTCAGAATGAATCAGGACAATATATCTTCACGGTACCTGAAGAGAGTTGGTGGGCTTTTAATGTGAGTTTTTTTAAGCCAAGTCGCAAATTAGCTTTCCCCGGAATGAGAGTTTATAAGGCAAGATGGTTTAATCAATAAAATTCCACGAGGCTATGCCACGGGTGTAGCATCAAGATATTCAAGTTCTGCCAAGAACCAAGAGTCAAGATTTAAAAATGTCTAGCCTACCGGCAGGTAGGTTTCCTGGCTCTTGTAGCCCCGACGCTTAGGGGGTCTTCCCCGAGAATTCGCTGCTGATGCCTCGATGGCTCTGCCTCCTTTAGTTCATCCACTAATCAATCAAATAATAATGAAATTGGATTATTCGCCATTTCAGTTTTTACTCAACACTAAGTAGGTATTGTCTTGTTTTTCAAAAAAAATTATTGATATTTGCGTCATTATGAAGTTATAAGAATTATGTTTTCTATAAATGTCATCGGGTTTATACCCAAAAAGTAATCGACTTACTTCTGTCGCTATTTTGACATTTTTTTCCTTTTTCACAGCACATAATCTTATTTCAAAATGACACAAGAGCATACAAAACTCACGTTTAAAAAACTTCTTCAATATTTTATTATTGCCATAACAGGCAAGGAAACCGAATTTACCACGGGTAGCATTCGTAAGGCTATATTTATGCTATCCATCCCCATGATCTTGGAGATGATGATGGAATCTATTTTTGCCATTGTCGATATTGCCTATGTAAGCCAAGTCAGTGTAAATGCTGTTGCTACCATAGGCCTAACGGAGTCCGTAATCACTTTGGTATATGCCGTGGCCATTGGGCTAAGTATGGCGGCGACCGCTGTCGTTGCCCGTAGAATAGGCGAGAAAGATGTTCAGGGGGCTCGGGAGTCTGCGGTGCAGGCTATCGCCTTAGGTGTTGTAGTTTCGGTTTTGGTCGGTATTATCGGTTTTCTATATGCCAAAGAAATTCTGGCTTTGATGGGGGCCGAACCAGATCTAATCGCCGAAGGCTATGGTTACACCCAATTATTGATTGGTGGAAACATCACTATTTTACTGTTGTTTTTGATCAATGCCATTTTCCGTGGTGCAGGAGATGCGGCTATCGCCATGTGGGCCTTGGTGCTTTCGAACGGACTCAATATCATCCTTGACCCAATTTTTATCTTCGGATGGGGTCCGATTCCCGAATACGGGGTCATGGGCGCGGCCATAGCCACCAATATCGGTAGGGGAACAGCGGTACTTTTTCAATTGTTGGTTCTTTTCTTTGGATGGAGTCGCATACAAATCGGATTTCAGGATATGGTCATTCGATTAAAAGTAATGTCAAACCTTGTCAAAGTCTCTTTGGGAGGTATTGCGCAGTTTTTAATCGGTACCTCAAGTTGGGTATTCTTAATGCGGATGATGTCGGAATTCGGTAGCGAAGTACTTGCAGGTTATACTATTGCTATTCGTGTAATGCTGTTTACCTTGATGCCTTCGTGGGGCATGAGCAATGCCGCGGCGACCTTGGTCGGCCAGAACTTGGGAGCTAAACAACCTGAGCGGGCCGAAATATCCGTTTGGAAAACCGGAAAGTACAACGCCTATTTTATGGGGCTGGTTTCCTTGATTTATCTGTTTTTCGCGTACGACATTGTCGGATGGTTCAGCGATAATACTGTTGTTATTGAGAACGGTGGACTGTGTCTACAGATAATCGCTGCGGGCTACATTTTTTATGCCTACGGCATGGTGGTTACCCAAGCGTTTAATGGAGCGGGTGATACCGGTACCCCGACAAAAATTAATCTGGTCGCTTTTTGGGTGTTTCAATTACCGTTTGCCTATTTGGCGGCGATAACCTTTAAGTTGGGGGCGATGGGTGTTTTCATTGCAATTACTGCAGCTGAAGTTTTGTTGGCGATAATTTCGATTGTTTGGTTTAGAAAAGGGAATTGGAAAAAGGTTCAGGTGTGATTATTACTAAACTTTTGTAACTTTCTTTTTTAAATTTAATAGCAATGTCTTTTCGCCATTGTTATGTACTTTTCTTTCTTTTTGCCTTCGCTTGGTGTGGGGCTCAGAAAAAATTCGCACATGGTAATTCGGTTCCAGCAAACGCGATAGATGCTGAAAAGATATACCTGCAACTTACAGGAAAGGCATTCAATACCTCAGAAGTCATTTGGTTCAGGGCTGTTGTAACCAATGCTTTTGATAATTTTCCGTCTACTAGAAGCGGGGTTTTGCATGTAGAATTAATCGAGCCTATAGACAACCAGATACTAGACAGTAAAGTATTAAAATTGGAAAACGGTACGGCCGATAGCTTTTTTCATCTTCATGGTAATTATCCTGAGGGTAAATATTTGATAAGGGCCTATACGGAATGGAACAAGAATTTCGGTGCAGATTTCATGTATTCGACGTATGTAGATTTTTTTCATTTCACAAGGCCCGAAGATATGGTAGACCCCATACGGGATATTACAATAACCAAAAAATCGAACGAGGAGATGCTTGCTGTCTCCACAAAGATATTTCCACATGAGTTGGATAGTCTGCACAATGGTAAGGCAATGTTGTATTTAAATTGGAAAGGTGGAAAAGATTCCGTAGAAATCAAACAAAAAAAAGGCAACCCAGTTTACGTGGTTCGTGACATAAATAGTGACGTGAAAACTATCGGTTACCGCCTAAAGACACAGAACAAGAGCTATTCGAAGTCTATTGTTTTAGATGAGCATTCTGGTTCGTTGGCTTTTTTTCCTGAAGGAGGCGAACAAGTAAATGGACTAAAAAGCGCACTGGGTTTTAAGTATTTGAACTATAAGGGCAAGGGAGCTGGAATAGAAGGGGTAATCGTCGATCAAGCAGACAATGAACTCTCCACCTTTAAAAGTAACCATTTGGGCATGGGCAGAATCGACTTAGTGCCCGAAATGGGGAAGCGCTATTTTGGGGTAGTTACGGCTAAAAGCGGAAATACCTATAAATATCCCTTACCAGCCGCTAGAGCAAAAGGTACCGTGATGCAGGTTATGGATAGAAAAACGGTAAAACTCATTGCTCTTGATATGAAGCCGAAAACCACGGATAGTATTTTTATCAAACTATATCACCGCGGAAAAGATTTCTATATGCTGAGGGCATTGATGAAAAACGGGAAGTTTAGATACGCACTTAAAAGTAAGCTGTTACCTAACGGATTGATTG
>RCND010000610.1_pt1 | contig 20517 bp, 16 predicted proteins | sample 2041351 | NCBI WGS metagenome assembly RCND01 (sample SAMN09708230, study PRJNA481090) | Marine sediment metagenome, whole genome shotgun sequencing project. | biome: marine sediment; feature: ocean; material: sediment; isolation source: Sewage treatment plant 12B marine sediment (STP12B) ... | reverse complement strand
ACAATCTCATTCAAACGCATAGGTCATCCTTTCCAAAGCGGCAGGCCGATAATAGCCGAAGCCGCAATGACGAGATAGGCCACGTTGCGAAAAAGGCGCTCTGCCGATGGGTCAAAAAGACGCGCACCGAGCATATTGGCGATCAAGTTGGGCACGCCGACCAGCACGCCCAGAAACGCAATCGGCCAACTCATCAAACCAAGGGCCCACAGCACCGAAAAGAGGATCAGATCAATCCCCACCAGATACAGTAGAAAATTGGCGCGGATGACTTTGACTGGCAGGGTGCTGGCCATGTAGAGCATGATCACCGGCGGTCCGGGAATACCGGTAAACCCTGTCATAAATCCGCCCACGGCTCCTGCCGTCACGATCAAGCGCTGCGTGAGCGCCCCTTTTAGCCGCCAGCCAGAAACCGTCAGCGCCAGAAGCGTAAAAACCGAGACGGACACAACCCAGCCAAAAGCCGTCGGGTCCATACTGGTCAGTGCCCATATCCCGAGCGGCAGCGCCAGAACCGCGCCCAGCACCAACAGCCCCACTTCTCGCGGCGTGCCATCGCGCCACGCGGCGGGAGCATTAGGTAAAGGGCCTACAAGCTCCGCACAGATCAGAAAAATTACCGCTTCCACGGGGGGCAGAATCGAGCTGGCCACGGGCATGATGATCATGGCGGAGCCAAAGCCCGCAAATCCACGCACCAACCCCGCCACAAACACCGCCACCACCAGCCAGATCAGCCCGTCTGTCGCGAGGGCCGAGGCCAGAATGTCAGGCATCTATGTTGGCGTATTGATTGCCTGCGTTCAAATCAGGCTTGGACCAGTCCCGCTTGACCCCGAAGTACAAAAGCGCTGCAGTGGCTACGAATACCGATGAATACGTCCCCACAATCACACCCCAGATCATCGCAAAGACGAAACCGCGGATCACGTCGCCGCCCAGCACGAAGAGCGCTATGAGCGCGAGCAGCGTCGTCACAGAGGTCATAAATGTCCGGCTCAATGTCTCGTTGATGGACATGTTCAACACTTCCTTGAGGGGGCGGTTCTTGTATTTGCGCAGGTTTTCACGAACACGGTCAAACACAACCACCGTATCATTAAGAGAATAACCCACGATGGTTAGAAGTGCAGCGATGATCGCCAGATCAAACCGGATTTGCAGCTCCGAAAACACACCAATGGTCAGCACTACATCATGGATAAGCGCCAACACGGCCCCCGCAGCAAACTGCCATTCGAACCTGAGCCAGATGTAGATCAGCACGGCACCAATCGCCAGAACGACGGCGATGATGGCAGTATTGATCAACTCGCCCGAGACCTTTGGTCCAACCGATTCCACAGAGATAAACTTGATTTCGGGGCGCACTTCTTTAAGTGCCGCCTCAACTGTTTCGATCACTTCCGTGGTGGCCGATTCTTGATCGTCCTGCGCCTGGATCCGGATCATCGCCACGTTTTGGTCATCGCGAAACTGCGGATCGAACACTTCGGTAATGGTGATATCGCCAAGGCCGAGCACGTTCATCGCATCGCGGTATTCAGATACGATCACCGGCTGCGGGCTCTCGGTACGGATGGTTGTTCCGCCGCGAAAGTCGATGCCAAAGTTGAGGCCCTGGATCAGGAAGGACGTCGCAGCAACCAGCACCATGATGCCCGAAATTCCCAGCCACAACTTCCAGCGGCTGAAGAAATCGAAGTTCGTATTCTTTTTGACCAGTCTCAGGCGCATATCAAAGCTCTATCGTTTTGGGACGGCGGCGCTCATACCAGATGACCACTATCAGACGTGTTACAAAGATCGCCGTAAAGACCGACGTGAGAATACCAAGGCCCAGCGTAATCGCAAAACCGCGCACCGGACCGGAGCCCATGGCGAAAAGAATCACCGCTGTGATGAAGGTTGTGATGTTGGCGTCCAAAATCGCGCTCAGCGCTTTTTCGTAGCCAAGCTCGATTGCACGGGCTGGCCCTTTGGCCGTGCCAAGCTCTTCGCGAATACGCTCGAAAATCAGCACATTGGCATCGACGGCCATACCCACGGTCAGCACAATCCCCGCAATACCCGGAAGGGTAAGCGTCGCACCAATCAGACTCAGCAAGCCGAACAACAGCACCACGTTGATGATCAAGGCAATGTTGGCGAAAATCCCGAAGAGCCCGTAGGCCGCGAACATAAAGAACAGCACCAGCGAGAAGGCTACCACAGTCGCGATCTTGCCTGCGTCAATGCTATCTTGTCCCAGTTCTGGCCCGATTGTGCGCTCTTCTAGGAAATCGAGCTTCGCAGGCAAGGCCCCTGCCCGAAGCAGTACAGAAAGGCGGGTTGATTCCTCGACGTCGAAATTACCTGTGATGATACCAGAGCCGCCGGGGATATGGCTCTGGATTGTGGGCGCGCTTACAACTTCGTCATCAAGGACGATTGCAAAGGGCGAGCCGATATTCTCGACCGTGTAGTCTCCGAATTTTCGCGCACCTGTTGTATTGAACCGGAAACTCACTGCAGGGGCGCCATTCTGATCAAAACTGGGCTGCGCATCGACCAGTTCCTCACCCGTCACCACGGGCGCGCTCTCGATCACAAAATAGACGCCGGGCTGGTCCAGTGAAGGAACAATCTCGTTGCCAATGCCCGGACGCTCGGATGCATCAGTGCTGCGGCGGATCACAGGGTTAAAGGTCAGCTGCGCCGTGGTGCCAATGATCTCTTTCAGCTCTGCGGCTGAGCCGATGCCCGGCACTTGGATCAAGATACGGTCGGTGCCTTGGCGCTGGATTGTTGGCTCGCGTGTGCCGACTTCATCGATGCGGCGGCGGATAATCTCCAGTGATTGCTGCATCGTACGCTCGTCGGTGGCACTTTTCTCGGCCTCGGAGAGCACGACAGTGATGATGCCATTGTCACCGCTCACGTCGATATCATTGGCTCCTGCCCCTGTCAGCGTTTGGACAGGACGTCCAAGGCCGCGCACAATCGCCATCGCTTCGGCCATCTTTGTCGCGTCCGTCAGGCGAACTTTCAACTCTGTCGGCGCCGATTGTTGCAGGTTCACCGGTGTCAGGCCGCGCACGGCATCACGCACCTCGGGCCACATCGCCTCAAGCCGCGCGGCATACACATCTTCAACCCGCACCTCGGCCAGCAAATGCGCACCACCGCGCAGATCGAGGCCGAGATTTACAAGGTTATTGGGCAGAAAATCAGGCCACAAAGCGCGCTGCGCTTCCAGCTCCGGCGTCGCCCCCGAAAGCTCGATCTCTTTGACAGCGTCATTGTGACCCTCAACGACTGAATAAAAGCCATTGGGCATTGCCAGAAACAGGCCGACCGCACAGGTCAGCCAAATGGCGATGCGTTTCCATACGGATATCTGGAGCATGTCGCCCGCCTTTTGTCGATGTGCGTGGAGGGCTTACTTAGCCGGTTCGGTCTTGTTGATCACGGTCGCGATTGTGCTCTGGATCACACGGATTTTAACGCCATCCGCGATTTCAAGCTCAAGCTCGCCGTCGTCTTTGACCTTAACTACTTTGCCGATCACGCCCCCTTGGGTGACAACCTGATCGCCGCGGCGAAGTGCAGCAACCATTGCCTGATGATTCTTGAGTTTTTTCTGCTGTGGACGGATCAGGAGGAAATACATGATACCGAAGATAAGGATCAGCGGAATAAATTGCTCGATGCCTGACATGGGGTGGTCCTTTTATATGGGTCTCGCGGGGGGCTTTCCCCGTACCGCAAGTCGTGTCTGAAGTTTGCAGGAACCTATGCGCGGCTCCCGCGCTTTGCAAGGTACCCATAGCCCTAATATCGGGGCTATTGCGGAGTTTTCTCAACCACTTTATCGCCCCCCCTATGCCGTTGCAGAATAATGGGTCATAACGCGGCGCATGCGAGTCACTCACAACACCCGCGCAGATTATTTGATGGAGGATATAACGATGCATGACATTCGTGCCATACGCGACAACCCTGACGCTTTTGACGCCGCCCTTGCGCGGCGTGGCGATGCGGCGCTGTCCTCCTCCATTCTCGAATTTGATGCCGCTCGGCGCGCGAAAATTCAGTCGGCAGAGGCGGCCCAAGCTGACCAGAACGCAGCCTCCAAGCAGGTCGGTGCAGCAAAAGCCAAGGGTGACGATGCCGAGTTCGAGCGGTTGCGTGCGCTGGTTTCCGACAAAAAGGCCGAAGTCGCTGCGATGCAGGTCGAGGCCAAGGAGCTGGATGCCCAGTTAACTGATACGCTGGCCCGTATTCCGAACATTCTAGCGGATGATGTGCCGGAGGGTGCCGACGAGACAGAGAACGTTGAAGTCAAGAAGTGGGGCGATGTGCCTTCCTTCAGCTTTGCCGCGAAAGAGCACTTCGATCTGGACAGCGTTTTCGCCTCCATGGATTTCGAGACAGCGGCCAAAACATCCGGCGCGCGCTTTGTCATGCTCAAGCGTGGCGTAGCGCGCATCCACCGTGCGCTGGCCCAATTCATGCTCGACACTCATGTGGACGAGAATGGCCTGACGGAAGTCAACTCGCCCGTGCTGGTGCGCGACGAGGCGATGTACGGCACGGATAAGCTGCCCAAATTTGGCGATGACAGCTATCAGACGACCGAGGGCATGTGGCTGGTCCCGACATCCGAGGTCCCCCTGACCTACACAGTTGCAGGCGATACCCTCGATGCGGCGGATCTTCCACGCCGCATGACATCGCACACGCTGTGTTTCCGTTCCGAGGCGGGCAGCGCGGGCCGCGATACATCGGGCATGTTGCGCCAGCACCAGTTCGAGAAGGTCGAAATGGTATCGGTCACACTGCCCGAAGAATCAGATGCCGAGCAGAAGCGCATGCTGGCCTGTGCCGAGGGGATATTGGAGAAACTCGACATCCCCTACCGCACTATTTTGCTGTGTTCAGGCGATACAGGGTTTGGCGCGCGCCGCACCTTTGACATTGAGGCATGGCTGCCCGGTCAAGATGCCTACCGCGAGATCAGCTCGGTCTCAACCACGGGTGATTTTCAGGCCCGTCGCATGAATGCAAGGTTCAAACCTACGGACGGTGGCAAGCCGCAGTTTCTGCACACGCTCAACGGTTCCGGCCTTGCCGTGGGGCGCTGCCTGATCGCGGTGCTGGAAAATGGCCAGCAAGAGGACGGCACCGTCAAGCTGCCCACTGTTCTTGCACCCTATCTGGGCGGCAAGACAACGCTGGGTCTCGGCGGGTTGCTGACCTGAAATGTGTAGTCGGGGCTTAGCGCCCCGGCTCATCCCTTGGACGAGGCGGTGTCGGCGCGGGGGTATCCCCGAATAAATCCGGCAACAGATTCTTGAGCGACCGTGGGCGATAATCTCTGCGCCCTTTGACCCGCTGGTCTGCACTGGGGTGTAAGTCAATCGGATGCCCTGGCCCCTTGCGCCATTTTAGCAAATTCCCTGCAAGTGTGTACAGCCACGGTGGTTGGCTCAGCGTATGGCTGTCTGCCATTGGATCGGGCGCACGGTCCAGCAGATCATCCATATTGATGTCCAACCCTGCCTTTTGCGCCCCCTCAGCGATCCACATCATCGATTGTCCCGTGAGTTTGCGCGCCTTGGGCGCAGACCCGCCCACAATAGCGTGCGTGCCGGTGAACCAGACCTGCTGGTAACGCCGCGCCTCTGTCCGGTCGCCCTTGTTGAGCCCCTCATGCCCCTGCGAAGCCTCAAGATTACCCCAGAGCGCAGGACGATAGAAGACACGCCGCTCATCCAAAGCCACGGCATGGCGCGCCGATGTCACCATCGAGCTGAGCAATGTATCGTGGAAGCGGTATTTGCTATTCCAAATAGTCGCCACAGGCCCCAAAAGTGGTGCTGGTACGCCAAGTGAGCCGACAGTGTCCCAAATTCCCAAATAGGCGATCTCGACTTTGTGCATCTGTGCGGGATCATTGCGCCACGGCGTCACAGTACGCCAGTTCATATCCTGATCTGATGTGGCAAAACGCGGCGATAGCTTGCGCCGCGCTTGCAAGACGTGCAGCGCATCAGGATGGTTCTCGGTCCCCGGCTTGCGGTAAAGGCGGAACGCGTCATCAAGCGCATCAGACGTTGGCTTTGCCACGATCCCACATTTACGGATCATCCCGGCCAGCGAGCGGGCCGTATAGGCACCCCGCGAAAAGCCAAAGATGAAAATTTCGTCGCCTGCCTCATATTGCTCGCACAAATCGGCATAGGCCTGCTTGATATTTTCGTTCAGCCCCCAGCCGAATGCGCCCCCGCCGATCTTCATCAACGCTTTAGCCACGAAGTTGACCTCACCCCCACCTGTGCCAACACCCTCATAATAATGTGCATGCTGCGCGTTTGTGCGGCGCGTGTGCTCAAACAGGCGCACCACATGCGTGGGCTGACTGATCGTGGGGCTGTTCCATGTGCCGTCGCAAAAAATAGCGATCCGTGCCATTGGCAAACTTCCTCTGTGCTATATGTGACTTAGCGAATACCAGTTTTGAACAGAAAGATCCCCATGTCACGTCCCCTCGTCGCGATTTTAGTGTTTATTCTTGCAGTACTTTTTGCTGCCTCCCCTGCCTTTGTCCCTGACTTTGGCGGATTTGATCCTGATCAGTTTCCGGTCCCGCAGGATGATCCTGCCGTGCAGCCTGCAGGCTATGCCTTTGCGATTTGGGGTCCGATTTACCTGTGGCTCATCATTGGAATGGGCTACGGCGTTTGGAAACGGCGTGACGATGCCGCGTGGCATCCCATGCGCGTGGCCCTGATCCCGTCATTGGCCGTTGGCTCCGTCTGGTTGGCCGCGGCGGTTGCTAGCCCGATTTGGGCGGCGGTCCTGATTTGGATCATGTTGATCAGCGCATTGGTGGCCCTGTTTCGCAGTCCGGTCGAAGATAAGTGGTTCGCCGCACTGCCGCTCGGGTTATATGCAGGATGGCTGAGCGCCGCGTCCTGCGTGTCACTTAGTCTTGTGGCCGCTGGCTATGGATACATGGAAGAGACGACAGCGGCACTTGCCGCGATCTTTCTAGCACTCGTGATTGCCTCAGCAGTGCAGAGCCAGTTGAGACGCGCACCCACCTACGGGATCGCTGTGATCTGGGCGCTGGTGGCGGTTGTGGTGCAGAACTTTGCAAACGCCAATATGACTGTTGCGGCATTAGCGGCAGGTGGGGCAATTGCACTGGTCCTGCCGACACTTAAAGCCCTACGCGCCGCTAAATGAAAAAAGCCGGCGTTTTGGAAAAACTCCGGCTTCTTCTAATAAGTTAGAGGATTACCTGCTGCCGTCGTTGGGCTTGCCGCCCACGTGTTTGCGAAGCTTCGATGGCGGCGCTTTCTTGCGGCCCTTATAGGGGTTCGCATCAGACTGGCCGCGCATCCATAGACGGATGGGCGTGCCGGGCATGTCAAAGTCGATGCGCAAGCCATTCACCAGATAGCGGCTATAGCTCTCCGGCACCTTGTCAGGATGACTACACATAACGACAAAGCCCGGAGGCCGTGTTTTGGCTTGGGTCATGTAGCGCATCTTGATCCGCTTACCTTGTGGTGCGGGGGGGGGATGCGCCTCCAGCATACCCGCCATCCAACGGTTCAGCTGGGCCGTGCTCACACGGCGGTTCCACATGTCATAGGCGCGCATGATTGCCTGCTGAAGACGGTCAATGCCCCTGCCCGTTTTGGCAGAAACCGTAATCAACGGAGCACCGCGCAACTGAGGCAACAACCGCTCAAAGTTCTCTTTAAGCTCTTTGAGTTTCGCCTGTTTGTCTTCTTCGACGTCCCACTTATTCACCGCGATCACGACTGCGCGGCCTTCGCGCTCTGCCAGATCAGCTATGCGCAAATCCTGCTGCTCGAACGGGATTTCAGCGTCGAGCAGAACAACAACAACTTCGGCAAATTTAACCGCGCGCAAACCGTCACTGACGCTCAACTTCTCAAGCTTTTCCTGAATCTTCGCCTTTTTACGCATACCTGCCGTATCAAAGATACGCATCGGCACGCCCACACCGTCAGGCCCCGCCCATTCGGTGATCAACGAGATCGCGTCGCGTGTGATCCCCGCTTCTGGCCCCGTCAACAGACGGTCTTCTTTCACAATCTGGTTGATCAGCGTGGACTTGCCCGCATTTGGGCGCCCCACGACCGCGACCTGCAGAGGTTTGGTGCGTGTAGGTACTGGCACCGCATCCATATTGTCGCCGTCTTCTTCGCTCAGATCGACGTCGGTCTCGGGGGTCTCATCCGGCCTGCTCTCAGCAAACCCATCGGCGAGCGGCATCAGGATGGTATAAAGGTCAGTCAAACCTTCGCCGTGCTCAGCAGACAAACGGATCGGCTCGCCCAAGCCCAGCGAATAGGCCTCTAAAACACCTGCCTCGGCGGCATGTCCTTCTGCCTTGTTAGCCACAAGGACAACATGTGCAGAGCGTTTGCGCAGAATTTCAGCGAAAACCAGATCAGAAGGCGTAATCCCGACCCGTGCATCGACCATAAAGAGACAAATGTCGGCCATATCCACAGCACGCTCTGTCAGGCGGCGCATGCGGCCCTGAAGACTGTCGTCCGTGACCTCTTCCAGACCCGCCGTGTCAATCACAGTAAAGCGCAGATCGGCCAGACGTGCTGCACCTTCGCGCAAATCACGCGTCACACCAGGCTGGTCATCGACCAAAGCGAGGCGTTTGCCGACAAGGCGGTTGAACAGTGTGGATTTGCCCACATTAGGACGGCCCACGATTGCAAGGGTGAAGGACATGGATAGGCTCCGAGCAGGGTTAGACCTGCGCCATAGCCCAAACAACGTGACTGTGAAAGCCCTCTCTCGGATGCGGCCTAGCGGTAGGCGAGCAATTGGCCGTTTTTAGACACAACGTAGAGCGTGCGCCCCGCCACTACCGGCGCAGAGGTTGCACCGCCCGGGATTTCAACAGAGGCGACCAGCGCACCATTGGTGGGATCAAAGCTGCGCAACTGACCATCGCCCGAGGCAATAATCACACGGCCCCCTGCAACAATCGGGCCATGATGGGCCACAACACGGCTTTGCTGAAGCGGTTTGCGTTTGACAAAGTTCGGCAGCTCGACGCCCCAAACTTTCGCGCCATCAGCGGCATCAAGGCGCACCAGCTCGTTCAGGTCAGTCACGGCAAAGACACTTCCACCCACAGGCCAGATAGGTCCGATGGCACCATCACCTGCGGTCCAGATGCGCGCGCCGGATGCCACGTCAAGTGCGGCAATACTGCCCGACTGGTTGCCCAAATAGACGCGGCCCCCAGATACAACAGGTGCTGCGGTCACGTCGGATACGTTGCTCAGCGCACGCCCCCTGCGTTTGCCTAGCACGGAAGCGTCCCAACGGTTGAGGCCACCACGGCGGAACACCGCCTGCACTTCACCAGAGCCGAAGGCGAAAATTGCCAAATCGTCTGTTAGCGCAGGTGCAGGTGCGCCCAATACATTGTTCGTATCTCCAGTAGCCCCGACCTGCCATTGAACGGCGCCGTCCTTGCGGTTAACCGCCCAGCCCGTGTTATCGCCCGCCGTTACATACACCAGATCACCCAGCACTGCTGGCGTGCCTGACCCACTCGCATCAAGCTGTTGTGTCCAGCGCACCGCGCCAGTGCGCGCATCGAGGGCCGTCAAAACGCCAAATCCGAGAGAGACGTAGACAGCATCGTCCGCCACAACCAATCCACCACCACTGGCATCGCCGGCCTGATCGCGCGCGGGGCGCAGATCAACCTGCCACAGGGTGGCGCCTGCTGTTGACGTTGCGGAAACGATGGACTGAGAGTCGAGCGTAATAACACGCCCGCCCGCCACAACCGGATCGGCAGTAATGCGGTGCTTGCGGCTGTCTCCTTCGCCAATATTGACGGCCCAGAGCAGGTTCAGAGCACCACCCAAAGCAGGATGGGTCACACGGTTGGCAGGGCTGCCAGCGGTTTGCGCCCAATCATTGTTCACCCGCGCAGCGGGGAGCGAAATGGCACGACTGGCATTGCCAGTAAATGCGGCTTGCTCTTCTTCCAGTCCGCTTTGATCCTGAAGGACGGAGCGGATATCCTCACGCTGGCCGGGCAGAACAACATCAGGCTCGGTACATGCACTTAGAAACGCAGCAGCACCGAGGAGGCCAAACAGAACGGTACGCGGAGGCAAGCGGCGCTTGCGGTTCTGAGGGATATGGATATCTGTCATGGCCTGCTCACTCTGGACTGCATTTCACACTTTACCGCGCGGACACGGCAAGAGGGTCGTCGCATCCTTATCCGTTATTTTCGTCGATTGGAGCACCGTTTAGATCAGGTTCTCCGCCGAGCGCTACAATCACCTGCAACGCGCGTTGTTGCAAGTCCGGTGTCACACCTGCATCGCTCAGTACAGCCTGATAAGTCGCAATCGCACCCTCAATATCACCTTCCTGAATGGCAATCAGCGCAAGCTGCTCTTGTGCCAGCAAGCTCAGGTTACCGCCCGCAGCACCCAGCGCCTCAAACCCCTGCTTACGATCTGCCGCTGGTGCCGTATCGGCCTGAAGGGTTAGTGCTTTGAACTGGGCAATCTGGCGGTAGATCAGCGGCACGTCGCTATTCAAGGCAACAGCGTTGAGGCTGTCTACAGCTCCGGCAAGATCATCGGCGGCAAGTTGCTCGGACGCGGTCATAAGGGCAAGAACGGCGGAGGCTTGGGGATCTGCAGCCTCGACGCGTTGCAGACCGGCGACACGCTCACCGGCATCAGCCGTGTTCAACGCCGCGAGGATCGCATCCCCCAGCCCCTCGGCCTGCGCGCGTATCTGTGCTTTGCGGTATTCGGAGAAGGCCGCACCGCCCACGATCAGCAACACCACCAGCACGGCGATCCAACCATATCGCTTGAGCGTTGCCATCATCTGGTCGCGGCGCAACTCTTCGGTGACTTCTTCGATAAATCCGTCGCTATTGCTCATCCGGCTCTGGCCTTTGCGTTACCCTGTTTCGCCTCTCTTATCGGAGGTATAGGTCCAAGCCAAGACCCAAGGGCATCCCCATATCCACCAGTTCAAATCCCTGCCAATTCCTTTGTGCGAAAAAAATTCACTTCTGAACTGTGCAGTTCAGTTTTGTTGCACTACATAGAGGCCAAGTAATACGGGCTTCTGCGCGGATGCATGATGCATTTGGCACAGCGCTTTCGTTTCCAGATGAGGCATAAAATGCGTATCCTTCCTATTCTTGCCGCCATAGGGCTGGCCGTAGTATTGTACATGGCCGTCCTTGAACGCCCCACTCTCATGGCATTTTTCGGTGCCGATGGAGGTGAAACCTCGGCACAAGAGCCAACAGAGGCAGGGGCGGCAGCACCAGCGCCTGTGAAAGACACGCGGGTCAAAGTCGTTGTGCAAAGACTGATGGCGCAAAGCATCGACAGCGCCGTGGTCCTGCGCGGTCAAACCGCGGCCGCGCGTGAAGTGGATGTACGGTCCGAGACGTCAGCCATTGTGATATCGGAGCCGCTGCGCAAAGGCGCGAGGATCGAGAAGGGTCAGGTCATGTGCCGTTTGGACGAGGGAACGCGCCGTGCGGCACTCACCCAAGCCCGCGCGCAGCTCGCCGAGGCAGAATCACGCGTCCCCGAAGCGGAGGCCCGCGTTCAAGAGGCCATAGCCCGACTCGCTGAAGCGAAAATCAATCAAAACGCCTCCTCGCGTCTGAGTGAAGACGGTTTTGCCTCGACCTCACGGGTGGCAAGCTCGGACGCCGCTGTGGCCACGGCGCAGGCCGGAGTGAGCTCTGCCCAATCAGGTCTGAGCGCCTCACGCTCCGGTATTGAAGGCGCGCAAGCCGCCGTTGCGGGTGCCGAGGCCGAGCTGGAGCGTCTTGTGATCAAGGCACCATTCGAAGGATTGCTGGAAAGCGATACCGCAGAGCTTGGCTCGCTGCTGCAACCCGGTGCGCTTTGCGCAACGATTGTTCAACTCGACCCGATCAAGTTGGTCGGGTTCGTTCCCGAATCCCAAGTGAACCGGGTCAAGGTTGGTGCCATTGCCGGAGCGCGGCTTGCCGCTGGCGGTAGGGACGTTCAGGGCCGCGTTACCTTTGTGTCGCGCTCTTCCGACCCCACCACCCGCACCTTTCTGACTGAGATCGAAGTGGCAAACTCCGATCTGGCGATCCGTGACGGGCAAACCGCCGAAATCCTCATTGCCTCCGAAGGTGCAGACGCGCATTTGGTGCCGCAAAGTGCGCTTACATTGAATGATGATGGTGCGCTTGGCCTGCGTTTGGCAAATGACGCGAATATTGTTGAATTCTACGAAGTTTCGCTGGTCCGTGACACGGTGGACGGTGTTTGGGTCACAGGGCTGCCCTCCGAGGCCAACATTATCGTCGTCGGTCAGGAATATGTGATTGAAGGAGTCGAAGTCGTCCCAACGTCGCGTGAGGTGACGCAATGACCGGTATCGTTGATTGGGCCGCGTCACGTGCGCGGATGGTGCTTGCATTTATTCTACTGAGCCTTGTCGTTGGCGCCTATGCCTATACCACCCTGCCAAAAGAGGGTGAGCCGGATATCGAAATCCCTGCGCTCTTTGTCTCTGTCCCCTTCCCCGGTATTTCTGCATCAGATGCCGAGACGCTGCTCCTCAAGCCGATGGAGACGGAGCTGAGCGATTTGGACGGCCTGAAAACCATGACCGGCACCGCCGCCGAGAATTATGCAGGCCTCGCGCTGGAATTTGAATTCGGCTGGGACAAGACCTCGATCATTGCAGATGTGCGCGATGCCATGAGCACTGCAGAATCCCAGTTTCCGGAGGGCGCCGAGACATACTCGATCAACGAGATCAACTTTTCCGAATTCCCGATCATCATTGTGAACCTCACAGGACCGGTGCCGGAGCGGACAATGGCGCGCTATGCCAAGCAGCTTCAGGACGATCTTGAAAGTATGGACGCCGTCCTTGAAGCGGGCATCGCAGGCAACCGTGACGAGATGCTTGAGGTGCTGATCGATCCCCTCAAGCTGGAATCCTATGACGTCACCGCAAATGAGCTGATCAATACCGTGCGCAACAACAACCAGCTGATTGCGGCGGGTGAAGTCGAGAGCAATAATGGCTCTTTCGCGGTGAAAATCCCGTCCAGCTTTGACGATCCACGCGATGTCTATGACCTGCCTGTAAAAACCAATGGCGACCGCGTTGTGACATTGGGCGATCTGGCCGAAATCCACCTCACCTTCGAGGATCGCCTCGGCACAGCACGCTTTGACGGCGAATCTTCGGTGGCCTTGCAAGTGGTCAAACGCAAAGGATTCAACCTGATTGACACAGCCACCGCTGTGAAAGAAATCGTCGCCGCAAGCAGCGCGCAATGGCCAGAAGAGCTTAAGGCCGCTGTCGAAGTAGGCACCTCCAATGACCAAAGCCGCGTTGTGAACAGCATGGTGCAACAGCTCCTTGGCTCCGTCTTTACTGCGATTGCGCTGGTGATGATTGTGGTCCTGGCCGCCCTTGGTATCCGTGCGGCGCTGCTGGTAGGATTTGCGATTCCCACATCTTTTCTGCTGTGTTTTGCCTTCCTTGCGCTCATGGGTATATCTATTTCGAACATTGTGATGTTTGGCCTGATTTTGGCCGTTGGCATGTTGGTGGACAGTGCGATTGTGGTCGTCGAGTACGCGGACCAGAAACAACAAGAGGGCAAAGGCCCGATGACGGCCTACGTCGAGGCGGCAAAGAGGATGTTCTGGCCCGTGATCTCCTCCACTGCGACGACGCTTTGTGCCTTCCTGCCGATGCTGTTCTGGCCCGGTGTGCCGGGCGAATTCATGGGCATGCTACCCGTCACGCTGATCTTTGTGCTGTCCGCATCACTTGTCGTGGCACTGGTTTATCTGCCCGTATTGGGTGGTGTCACGGGTCGCCTTGAGCATTGGATGGCAGGCAACATGGAGCGGATTGCGACCCTGCCTTGGTATCTGCACATCCTTCTGTTTCCAGCTGCATTCGCGATGATTTTTCCTGCGATGTCTCTACTTGCCTCCGGCACGCTGTTCGGCTGGATCGGTGCACAGTTTGCCGCAATGGACGGCTTGGACCTGCTGAGGTCGGTCATTCCCACCTTTGTAAAAGTCTTTGGCTTGGTCCTCGTTGGCGCGGCTGTGCTCTTGGTCGCACTTGGCGGGTTCATGCTCTTCTTGCTGGCACTCTTTGCGGTGCTCACGCGCTTTGGAAAATGGGGCCAATGGCTCGCCTCCAAACTGTTTCGCAAGGTGCCTGACCGCATCTCTTCGGGGTACAAGCGCTCACCCTTTGGCCGCTTGATCGAGTTTATTGCCGGCAATCCGGTCATGCCCTTGGTCATGGCGGGGACTGTGTTTGTCTTTGTTGGCACAACGTTCATATACTTCAGCAATAATTCCAAAGGGGTTGAATTCTTTGTAGATTCAGAGCCGGAGCAGGCCATCGTATATGTCCTCGCACGCGGCAACCTGTCACTGAACGAAAAGGACGATTTACTGCGCCAAGCGGAGCGGATCGTCATTGACCACCCCGGCATCGCAACGGCGTTCTCATTCGCTGGAGAAGGCGGGCTGGACAGCAATACAGGCGGCTCCCAAGCGCCCAAGGACCTCATCGGTCAAGTCCAGTTCGAGACGATCCCGTGGGAGGACCGCGCGCTCAACCGCGAACTCGACGGCGATATCATCATCGCGGAGCTGACCGAACAGCTTTCGAACATTCCGGGCATCCAGATTGAAGTGCTCTCACTTGACCGAGGTCCTGCCTCTGGCAAGCCTGTGCACTTGCGCTTTAAGGGTGATCGCTTTGACCATCTGGTCGAAGCGACTGCAAAAGCCCGCGCGCATTTCAATACAGTTCCAGGACTGATCCTGATTGAAGACACGCGCCCCCTACCCGGCATCGACTGGCAGATCGACGTGGATGTCGAGAAGGCAGGCCAATATGGCGCGGACGTGCTTAGCGTGGGCGCGATGGTGCAGCTGGTCACGCGTGGCCTCTTGCTCGACACTATGCGCGTCGATACGTCTGATGAGGAGATCGAGATCCGTGTGCGCCTGCCCGAGCAGGACCGCCTGCTGTCGACCCTTGATACGCTCAAGGTACGCACACCCGAGGGGTTAATTCCGCTGTCGAACTTTATCACCCGTACACCTGTACCAAAGTTGGCGGAGATCAGCCGCATCGACCAGCAACGCTATATGGATGTGAAGGCCGATGTGACACCGGGTCTAATGAAAATCGTGCGTGCAACGCGCCCCGGAGAGGAAGCAACCGCCGCCGCCACGCTGGCTACGCTGCGCCCTGCGGGGGATGATTTTGATTTCCGTGATATCGACGGAACCCAGTACAAAATCACCGACCGCACCGCCGCTGCGAGCGAATTTGATTTGCAAGAGGACTACACAGCGCAAAAACTGCGCCTCGTCCCCGTCAACGCAAACGAGCGTATCGCCGAGATCAGCAAATGGATCGAGACCGCGGATTTGCCCGATGGTATCTCCTATGAATGGACCGGCGATCAGGAAGATCAGGCAGACAGTCAGGCCTTCCTCAGCTCCGCCTTTACAGCCGCTCTTGGCCTGATGTTCATTATCCTGCTGGCGCAGTTCAACTCCTTCTACAATGCTGTGCTGGTGCTGGTGGCAGTGGTGCTGTCCACGACAGGTGTGTTGATCGGAATGCTGGTCATGGACCAGACGTTCTCGATCATCATGACAGGTACAGGAATCGTCGCCCTCGCTGGCATTGTGGTGAACAACAACATCATCCTGATCGACACCTATCAGGAGTTCAGCCAATACATGCCGCGCATCGAAGCAATCATCCGCACCGCTCAGGCGCGTATCCGCCCTGTGCTGCTCACCACGATCACAACGATGGCGGGGCTTGCGCCGATGATGTTCGGCCTCAGCCTCGATTTCGCCAATGGCGGCTATACCATCGACAGCCCGACAGCGCTGTGGTGGAAACAGCTTGCCACAGCGGTGGTCTTTGGCCTTGGTGTTGCAACCGTGCTCACGCTGATACTGACGCCCTCACTGCTGGCAGTACGCGTTTGGGCCTCCACTTATGCCGGATGGATTGCTCAACTGCTGGCGCGCATGTCCATGGGCCGTGCCAGCCGCGCGGCACGCGATTGGGCGTTGCAGCGCGATGCCAAACGCTCCGGCACGGGCGAGTTGTTGTGGAGCGATGAGACACTTGCCCTCACACGCCCCGCCCCTCCACCGCAGCCGGCAACTCAACCGGCGGAATAACGCGGCCTCACCGGATCGTGACACAAAGCCCCTCGCGTAGTTCGCGGGGGGCTTTATGCTGTGGCCATCTGATATTTATGGAATAGGAGTCCACATGCACCCCAAGCTCAAAAGCCTCACAGCAGCCGCCACCCTCGGCCTTGCCGTTATGAGTACATCCGCCCACGCCGAGATGATTGCTAAGACAAGCGCCCACTCAGTCGCGGAAACCATGGACCGCCTAGAGGCTGCAGTGACCGCTGCTGGTGCCACCGTTTTCGCCCGCGTTGATCACGCGGCAGGTGCCATGAGCGTGGACCAAGAGCTGCGCCCGACCCAGTTGCTTATCTTTGGTAATCCGAAACTCGGGACACCTGCGATGCAGGACGCGCAAACCGCTGGCCTTGATCTACCGTTGCGCGTGCTCGCCTATGCCGATGCCGAGGGTGTAGTGCACGTAACCTACCACGCGCCAAGCAGCCTTGTTGCAACCCACGGCCTGCCGGAAGATGCGCCATATCTCAAGATGATGACAGGTGCGCTGGACAAGTTGACAGGCAAAGCGGTCGCTGAAGAGTAACAACACGGCCCGCTTCCTGCGCGCATAGGGCAATGCAGGCGGGCCCATATAAATATCTTCAGCCCCGCCACTTTGGCGGGGCTGTCCTTCAGATCATTCTTCGTTTTGCTGACGGTGCCAGAGTTGGGAATAGCGGCCCCCTTTGGCCAACAGCGCGTCATGGGTGCCCTGCTCGACGACTTCCCCCTTCTCCAGCACGATAATGCGGTCCGCTTCAGCAATCGTGCTCAGACGGTGCGCGATGGTCAACACGGTCCGGCCCTTACCCGCTTGGCGCAGCGCATCCTGAATCTCATGCTCTGTCTCACTATCAAGCGCGCTTGTCGCTTCATCCAGCAACAGAATTGGCGGGTCTTTCAGCAAAGTGCGCGCAATGCCCACCCGTTGCTTTTCACCACCCGACAGTTTCAGCCCCCGCTCTCCCACGGATGTCTCGTATCCGTCTGGCAGAGCCTTGATAAAATCGTGGATTTGCGCAGCTTGAGCGGCTGCCTCCACCTCCGCCTGTGTCGCACCATCACGGCCATAGGCGATGTTATAGCCGATGGTATCATTGAACAGCACCGTATCCTGCGGTACCACGCCAATCTGGCGATGCAGGGAATTCTGCGTCACATCGCGCACGTCCTGCCCGTCGATGCTCAGGCTACCGTTCTGGACATCGTAGAACCGGAACAAAAGCCGCCCGATGGTCGATTTACCCGATCCCGTCGAGCCCACAATCGCTACCATCTCGCCGGGCTCTGCTGTCAGGCTCACCCCGTTGAGAATATTACGGTCCGCGTTATAGCCGAATTGCACGTTATCGAGCTTGATCTGACCGCCCGTCACCTTGAGCGCGGGTGCATCTGGCTTGTCGAGCACTTCGGAGGGCTGCTCCAGCAGGTCAAACATCTGCCCCATATCCACCAAAGCCTGCCGGATTTCGCGGTAAACGGTGCCAAGGAAATTTAGCGGCACGGTGATCTGGATCATATATGCATTGATCATCACAAAGCCACCGACGGTTAGCGTACCTGCTTGCACCTCAATCGCCGCCATGACCATAACGCCAACCAGACCGATTGTGATGATGACTGATTGGCCAAAGTTCAGAAACGCGAGCGAATAATTCGTCTTGATCGCCGCTTCTTCATAGCCTGCCATGGCACTGTCATAGCGCTGCGCCTCGCGTTCTTCCGCGCCAAAATACTTGACCGTCTCATAGTTGAGTAGGCTGTCGATAGCCTTTTGGTTGGCATCCGTGTCTTGGTCGTTCATCTGGCGGCGCAGCTTCACGCGCCATTCGGTCACCGCAAAGGTGAACCAAACGTAAAAACCGATCGTGACGGCCACGACCAGCATATAGCTCACGTCGAACTGGATCGTCAGAATGATACCAATGAGAAAAAGCTCAAGAATAAGCGGCCCGATGCTGAACAGCAAAAACCGCAGCAAGAAATCCACACCTTTTACACCACGCTCGATGATACGGCTGAGACCGCCCGTTTTGCGGCTAATGTGGTAGCGCATGGAGAGTTTATGGATATGGTTGAACGTCTCGAGTGCCAGCATACGCAACGCGCGCTGACCCACACGCGCAAAGATCGCATCGCGCAGCTGTTGGAAACCAACGCCCATTAGACGCGCCATGCCGTAAGCAATCGTTAGCCCCACAGCGCCGAGTGCGAGCATCGGCACACCTTCTTCGGCCAACGCATCAACGGCACCGCGGTAAAACTGCGGCGTGATCACCGTCACCACTTTGGACAGAACCAGCACGACCATTGCCCACATGACACGTTTGCGCACCCACGGCATGTCGTCAGGCCACAGATAAGGGGCTACTTTGCGCAGCACGCGTATGGAGGATTGGCGCTCTTGCTCGGCGGCAATCTCTTCCTCGGTCACCGCTTGTTTTTGGGAAGTGGTATCGGGGCGTGGTGTAGCTCTGTCAGCGGTCATGGGACTTCCTATGGGGTGCAATGACTACATAGGGCGTCTGGTGACCAAGGGCCACCTCAGTTTGGCAAATCAAACACCTGGCCGGGGTAAATCAGATCCGGATTGCGGATGCTTTCGCTATTCGCCTCGAACACCCGCACATAGAGCGTGCCATCACCGTAGCGTTCGCGTGCAATCGCCCAGAGGGTCGCGCCGGTTTGCACGGTGATGGATTTAATCGGGCCTTCGGTATTTGCCGACGCCTGCGCCAGCACTTCGGCGGATTCGCGTTTGAATGGGGTCTCCACACGGCTGCTGACAGTGCCAGCGGCGCTCACTTCATCGACCCGTAAGGTGTAAACACCCTCGTCCACATCCGGCAAATCGCCACGCCAACGGCCATCTGAAGCAACGGGCAGGCTGATCACAGAGCGATTGTTGAGATAGACGCGCACCCTGGCCGTATCCGGCTGCGCACGCCCCGTGAGCTGGACCTCTCCAAGCTCGGAATATCCAATGGTATCAAGGGCGATCTCACTGGTGACAGCCGGGCTCATCAAGCTGACGCCTGCAGAATCTGATTTCAGCACGGCAATGCGCGGCGGCTCCGCTTCGGTCTCAGCTTCTACTGCAATCTCGTTTACTGGCGCTGCCGGCTCCGGTGACTCCGCAGCGTCGGTCTCGGCTTGCGGCGCGGTTGTTTGCTCTGGCTTAGCTGCTGATGGCGCCGGGATAACACGGGGGGCCAAAATGACCTCATCTACGGAGGCTGTGACCTCTTCCCCGCTGCGTGCGGACAAGCTCACCACCTGTGCAGAGTCTCCTGCGGGAAGATTGGCAATCGCGGCAAAGCCTCCGGTGCTGTCTGCGGTCGCGGTCCCCACCTGCTCCCCATCAACAAGGATCTTCACGTCGCTCAGCGGCTCGGCACGGCCAGCGATGATAGTGGTCCCGTCAGGTTCGCGGCGCAACGCGTCAAAGCTGGGGGCAGTGGTCTGGGCAACCTCCACAGTCTCAACCTCAACATTATCAACCTCAGCAACCTCCGCTGACTGCGCTTGAGAGGGTTGAGATGAATTCGCACTCACCGGCAAGGGTGCTGGCTCCTGCCCTCCAAAGCTGAGATACGCACCCAAGCTCAATGCCGCGACCATTCCGCCACCGGCGAGGATGGCACCCGTATTGCCGCCAAGTGCTGTCGTCAACTTGCTCATAAAAGCGTTCCTGATTGCTTTGGCGATCACCGCCTGCGTTGAGCCTTAGTAACGGACAGGCTATCACGGGTCAAAACACCAATCCATAGGGCCAACTTTTTCCGCCAAGTGATGCAGGAGTATCCAATGTCTACACCAACTACACCGAAATCCATCTGCGTCTTTTGCGGCTCGCGCGCGGGAGATGACCCCGCCTTTGCTGCTGATGCACAAGCAATGGGCCATGGCATCGCTACCAAAGGCTGGCGGTTGGTCTATGGCGCAGGCGATGTGGGACTGATGGGGACAGTTGCGCGATCAGCCCAAGATGCGGGCGGCGATACCTTTGGTGTGATCCCCGCGCATCTGGTCGCATGGGAAGTCGGCAAGACCGACCTCACGCGGTATATCGTCACCGAGACCATGCACGAGCGTAAGAAAGTGATGTTCATGAACAGTGATGCGCTTGTCGTTCTTCCCGGTGGTGCCGGATCGCTGGACGAGATGTTCGAGGTGCTCACATGGCGCCAGTTAGGTCTTCATGAAA
>RCND010000608.1_pt1 | contig 20538 bp, 21 predicted proteins | sample 2041351 | NCBI WGS metagenome assembly RCND01 (sample SAMN09708230, study PRJNA481090) | Marine sediment metagenome, whole genome shotgun sequencing project. | biome: marine sediment; feature: ocean; material: sediment; isolation source: Sewage treatment plant 12B marine sediment (STP12B) ... | reverse complement strand
CAAACCCCGTATGGTTCATGAACCATACGGGGTTATTTTTTTCAAGTTATGGATCAAAAAGCTCGTAATCATTTTGAAAAAGCCAACCAACAACTGCGTAAAGCCAATGAAGAATTGTACAAACCCGAGGAAGATGTAGTCTCCTTTCTGGTATGCAAAAACTCATTGAATGCGATTGAAAACTATTTAAAGGGCTACCTTTCCAAGAGAGGTTTTGATACCAAGGGCCAGGATTCACTTGATCAATTATTGGAAAGATGTCGATTATTGGATAAAAAATTCAATCAGATCAGTCTAAGTGTCATTGATTGTAGTGCCAATACTGATCACGACCGTTATTGTGAAGATGTAAAAAAAGTAAACTCTTGCTTTCAAACTGCCGATCAACTTGAAAACTTTCTCATCAAACAGGCGATCATCTAATTTACTATTCCCTTCTCACTAAAAATGCAGGAAACAATCGATTTCCTTATTTTTAAAATGGGTAAAACATAGGTCTTCAGCTAAATACATTTTTTTCCACTATATTAGCTTGACAAACTAAAAATTTATGCGTTCCCCTCAAGTTGCATTGACGTTAATTTTAGGCGTTTACTGTTTTATGGCATCTGCCCAAGCGGTTGTCCAAGACAGTTTACATGCTGCAGACGACCAAACAGCCCCCCAAGAAAATACTTTTATTGATAAGGTTGCAACGGCACCCGTTACCCTTAAGGGTGATACTCTCTTTTTGATCAATCATTCTCCAAAAGAATATCCAGTCTCTTACAGAGCAACACAAATCTCACACCGCATAGAAACCTTGTCAAAAGACTACAAAAAAGGTGTTGACAGTATCTATTTACAACCCAAAAACGAGTTTATCAGTATCATGTACAATGATGAAGTCGCTTTTATTGTTACTGAAAATGATGCCAGAACCTCTAACACTTCTATTTCAAGACTTGCTGAAATGCAGATGACAAAATTCAAAGAAGCTTTGCATCATGATCTTAAATATGATTTAACTACGAAGGAATGGATGATTAGAATAGGTTATTTTCTATTATCACTTATGATTCTGGTTGTTGTTTTTAAACTGATCAACTGGCTTTTCAAAAAATTGAATGCCTATTTGTCGAAATTTGAAAAGAGGTTCTTAAAGAATAAAAAAAATATTTTCAAATATTTTATACCTAGAAATACGACCAATATTTTTGTTTTTATTTCAAATGTGGCCAGAATTATCACTATTGTCTTTGTATTACTCACCTATCTTCCCTTTATGTTCAGCTTTTTCCCTTGGACGGAGGATATGGTAAGTGCATTTTATGGCTATCTGGCCCAACCGGTTAAATTTGTATTCTTTGGCTTTATAGATTTCCTCCCGAATCTGATCTTTATTATCGTAATTATTTTTATTACCAGATATGTAATTCGAGTTCAGAAAGACATTGTCGAAGATATCGAGGCTGAAAAATTTATTATCCAGGGCTTTCCAAAAGATTGGGCAAATACTACCCAAAAAATTATTAGCCTGCTGATTTGGGCTTTTGCACTTGTTTTGATCTACCCTCATCTTCCCGGATCTACTTCACCAGCATTTAAAGGTGTTTCTATATTTATTGGAGCCCTCATCTCATTCGGATCTACTACAGCCGTTGCCAATATTATTGCCGGAGTTGTGATTACCTATATGAGGCCGTACCAAATTGGCGATCGGGTCAAAATTCAGAATACAACCGGAGATGTAATCGAAAAAACTTTATTGGTCACCAGAATTCGCACAATTAAAAATGAAGATGTCACCATTCCAAATGCCAATATCATCAACAATCACCTGATCAATTATTCTGCTAATGTCGATAAGAACGGGTTGTTATTGCATACAAAAGTAACCATTGGTTACGATGTTCCCTGGGATACAGTAGAAAAATTATTGATCGAAGCCGCCTTAAAAAGTATGCACATAGAAGCTGAACCAGCACCTTTCGTCTTGCAAACCAGCTTGGATGATAATTATGTGTCTTACGAGATAAACGCCTACAGCAAAGAAGCCCGGAAGATGGCCCTAGTCTACTCTGATATCCACAAAAATATCCTGGATGTGTTCAATACTGCAGGTGTGGAAATCTTATCGCCACAATATATTGCAGCAAGAGATGGTAATTTGACTACGGTACCAAGTCAGTTAAGTACTGAATCAAGAAGCCCTATTGACAAAATCGTTGATCATCTTACAGGTCAGAATCAGGCGGTAAAAATTAAAAAGGATAAAACAGGCGAAAAAAAAGGCAAAGGCCCTGATTTATTTTCAGAAAAATAAGAATTATTCATTGAGTTTTAATACTGCCATAAAAGCTTGTTGGGGGATTTCAACATTACCCACTAAACGCATACGCTTTTTACCCTTTTTCTGTTTCTCCAGCAATTTCCGTTTACGTGAGATATCACCCCCATAACACTTGGCTGTCACATCTTTTCTCAAGGCTTTAATTGTTTCCCTCGCAATGATCTTAGAACCGATTGCCGCCTGAATAGGAATGTCAAACTGTTGCCTTGGTATCAATTTTCTTAGCTTTTCACACATTTTCTTTCCTATACCATAGGCAGTACTGTCATGCAATAAAGCAGATAATGCATCAACTGGTTGCCCATTCAGGAGTATATCTACCCTTACCAGTTTAGAAGCCTTAAATCCGATAGGATGATAGTCAAAAGATGCATAACCTTTAGATACGGTTTTTAATCGATCATAAAAATCAAATACGATTTCTGATAGTGGCATATCAAAACTCAGTTCTACTCTTTCAGTTGTTAAATAAGTCTGATTGGTGATCTCACCTCTTTTCTCAATACAAAGACCCATCACCGGGCCCACGAAGTCAGCCTTAGTAATAATACTTGCCTTTATGAAAGGTTCCTCCACTCTATTTAATGTTGAAGGTTCAGGCAGATCCGTTGGATTGTTCACCAGGATCATCGTATCAGGATACTTATTCGTAAAGGCGTGATAAGAAACGTTTGGAACCGTAGTAATCACAGTCATATCAAACTCTCTTTCGAGTCTTTCCTGGATAATTTCCAAATGCAACATTCCCAGAAAACCACATCTGAATCCAAATCCCAGTGCTGCTGAACTCTCGGGAATAAACACCAAGGAAGCATCATTGAGCTGCAACTTTTCCATCGAAGATCTTAATTCTTCGTATTCATCGGTGTCAACTGGGTAAATACCAGCAAAAACCATGGGTTTGACATCCTCAAAACCTTCAATTCTTTCTTGGGTAGGGTTTAAAGCATCAGTAATGGTATCACCTACCTTTACTTCACTTGCTGTTTTAATTCCTGTAATCAAATAACCAACATCTCCCGCTTTTATACTTTTTTTAGGTTCCTGTTTCAATTTCAAGGTTCCTACTTCATCTGCAAAATACTCATTTTCAGTAGCGACAAATTTGATCTTTTGGCCTTTTTTTATTTCTCCGTTGATCACTCGGAAATACGTTTCCACTCCTCTGTAGGAATTGTAAACTGAATCAAAGATCAAGGCTTGAAGTGGCCCGTCAGGATTTCCTTTAGGAGCCGGAACTCTTTCAATGATTGCAGTTAAAATATTTTCAACCCCAAAACCTGTTTTTCCACTGGCATGAATAACTTCTTCCGCTTCACAGCCTAAAAGATCAACAATATCATCAGTTACTTCATCTGGGTTCGCACTGGGAAGGTCTACCTTATTCAAAACCGGTATGATCTCAAGATCATTATCAAGGGCGAGGTATAAATTGGATATGGTCTGAGCTTGAATACTTTGTGCCGCATCTACAATAAGCAAAGCTCCTTCACAAGATGCTATAGACCTTGACACTTCATATGAAAAATCCACGTGACCAGGGGTATCAATCAAATTAAGAACATATTGCTCACCTTTATACTCATAATCCATCTGGATCGCATGGCTTTTAATCGTGATGCCCCGCTCTCTTTCCAAATCCATACTATCAAGTAATTGGTCCTGTTTTTCACGATCAGTAATGGTGTTGGTAAATTCCAACAACCTGTCCGCCAGGGTACTTTTACCATGATCAATATGAGCAATGATACAAAAGTTTCTAATGTTCTTCATCCGTGTCTACCTATCTTCAATAATTGCGCAAATATAACCAATTAGTTGATTGGCAAAACCTAATTTATAGGTTTAATCATGCTTCGGGAATACGATGCCTGCATCCTTTCTTACGGCATCTATGATTTCCATTAACTCCCTGCTTCTTGCCAAGGGTAAAACAGGACTTTCTATCAATCCTTTATCTAGGCATTCCATCACATGTTTCGCCTCTAGTTCATAACCCATTCCCTTGGGTTTCTCAACATAAATTTCTTCTTGAACACCATTTCTTTCAATAAGAATTGGAAATTCAGGTTCTCTTATAAACTTAACAAAACCATACTCAAAGCAAAGTTCTGTTTCATTATGACAGGTGCTTTCAAAACTTGAAGTAAGGACTGCCATTGCGCCATTGTCATAACCAAAAAGCATACTGATACTATCTTCCACACCTGTTGAACGAATATTGGCCATGGTTTTAATAGAACTAGGTTTCCCCAACAACATCAAAGATCTGAATATGGGATAAATACCGATATCCAACAAGGAGCCTGCTCCTAAATCAATATTATACAATCTTTTTTCCGGATCAAAATCAGCTTTGAACATAAAATCTGATTTAACAAATCTCAGTTGTCCCAACTCTTTTTCTTTAGATAGTTCTAATACTCTTAGAAACTTTGCCGAAAATATGGTCCAAAATGCTTCCATCAGAAAGGTATTGTTATCCTTAGAAACCTGAATCATTTTGTCTACTTCTTTGCTATTCATAGCAAAGGCCTTTTCACATAAAACCGCTTTTTTATGCTCCAGACACAAGATGCTGTGGGTCAAATGCATGGCATGGGGAGTAGCTATATACACAATATCCACTTCCGGATCTTTTACCATCTCTTCATAGGAACCATAGGCTTTCTCAAATCCAAAATCATTGGCAAACTGCTTTGCATTGTCAAGGCTTCTGGACGCCGTAGCATAGAACTTTGCGTTTTCAAGCAAACTCAGGTCTTGGACAAATTTTCTAGCGATTTTTCCGCAACCCAAAATAGCCCAGTTATATGTTTTTTTCATTTTAAATAAATTTTACCCTACCCAATCGGTAATAAATAAATTAGTACCACGAGTCTCATTGTTGATTCTATTCGAAGAGAATACAATCTTCTTCCCATCTGGAGAAAGCTCTATAGATAAGAAGTGAAAAAGTATTTAAATTCATAGATTCATTCAATTGGTACTCAAAAATACGATTTTTAGAAAAAGAAGATAACAAACAATCATATAAATTAACAGCTAAGGACAAGATCAGTTCATAAAATAATGATTAAAAAAACGTAATTTTGCAGCCTAAAATTTAGGTTTGGCTAAAATTGGTGACATAGAGTTAGGTGAATTTCCTTTATTACTGGCTCCCATGGAAGATGTGAGTGACCCTCCTTTCAGAGCACTCTGCAAGGAGAACGGGGCTGATGTGGTGTATACCGAATTTATTTCTTCAGAAGGTTTGATCAGAGATGCCGCTAAAAGCGTTCAAAAACTTGACATTTATGATAAAGAACGTCCAGTAGGTATTCAGATTTTTGGTGCCAACCTGGAGTCTATGTTAAAAACAATTGAAATTGTTGAAAGGTCTAAACCCGATTTTATAGACATTAATTTTGGTTGTCCTGTAAAAAAAGTGGTGAGTAAAGGTGCAGGAGCCGGGATACTGAAAGATATCCCCCTTATGGTAAAGCTCAGTCAGGCCATGGTAAAGCATTCAAACCTCCCAATTACCGTAAAAACGAGGCTTGGTTGGGATGATGATTCCATTTATATTCAGGATGTAGCAGAAAGACTTCAGGATGTAGGTATTCAGGCCATTGCCATCCATGGACGGACAAGGGCTCAAATGTATAAAGGATCCGCTGTTTGGGAACCGATTGCTGAGGTAAAAAATAATCCTAGAATGCATATTCCTATTTTTGGAAATGGTGACGTTGATTCTCCTGAAAAAGCAGCGATCATGAGAGATACATATGGACTAGATGGTGCTATGATAGGAAGAGCAAGTATTGGTAACCCATGGTTTTTTAACCAAGTCAAGCACTATTTTAAAACTGGAGAACATCTGCCATCACCAGGAATTCCCCAAAGGGTCAGAACAGCTAAAAGACATTTAGAAATGGCCATCGCCTGGAATGGAGATCATGCGGGACTTTTCGAAACTCGCCGTCATTACACCAATTATTTTAAAGGAATTCCTCATTTTAAAGAATACAGATTACGGATGGTAACCGGCGACACTAAGGAAGAAGTTTTTCAAGTATTTGAAGAGGTTTTGGAGAAATTTGGTGATGAGTAGTCAAGGGGTTATTTAAGTCAGGGGCTAGCTTAAGTCAAGGGGTGGCTTAAATGAGGGGCCAAATCAACATCCACAAAATTCTGAGCTGCTTTAACATTCGTTAATTTATTTTTCCGTTTTCCGTAAAAATCTTGGGCTGAGGAATATTTCCAATCAATTGGATTCTTTACCAATTTGGCTCTTACAGGGTTTAAATGAATATAATTAAAACAGATCTGCGGGTACTGTCTTTCAGATAAAATCGATGAAAGAAGCAAGGTATTTTGTGTAATTGACAGGGTAGGCATTAGACTTTTCAGACTATTTATAGCAACGGCTTTTGTTCCATTTCTAAATAAGGATCCGCTTCTGTCTTCTTGTTTGTTTATGGCCCTAGTATAAGATCGTAACAGTATTCCTATTGAATCATTTAATGATCTCATTTTTTGATGATTAGACACTTCTTTATTGAGAATATGTCTTTTAGTTCTTCGAACATAAACCATTAAATGAAAGTGATTCGGCATCAAACACCAGGCAAGTATATCAGCATATGGGAGTACATATCTTTGCAATTTAAAAAGAAAATAATCATAATTCCTTTCTTCATAAAATATCCTTTCACGGTTATTTCCTTGATTGTAAATATGGAAAAGTTTGTTTTTCTCGAAGGTCACAATAGTTATTTTCCATTTGGTGAAAACAAGATTAGAATGTCAACTTCTAAGGGGCTCACTTAAGTGAGGGGGTGAATTAAGTAAAAGGTTCACTTAAGTCAAACCTTCAAATCTCAAAACTTAAATTCTCTATTCCACCAATTTTTTTGAAATCCTTGCGCTCGCAATCTTTGCTGCAAGGTAGCCTAGAATTACAATGGTAAAAATAACCACCATCACATTTATGAATCTAAACTCAACCGGATAAGCTAGTGACTGCGTGATCATGATAAAACCATATTTCTTTTGCAATAGTACAAAGGGTATAGCCAAAATCAATCCGATAAATAATCCAAACAGGGTAAGTAGAAATCCCTGAAAAACAAAAATCTTACGAATATCCCTGACTGAGGAGCCTAAATAAAATAAGGTTTTTAAATTTTCTCTTTTGTCTATAATCATCATCACTATGGCCCCAATAACATTGAATAAAGCAATCATAAGGATCAAAGTAAACACGAGATAAGAAACCAGATTTTCTGTATTTAGCATCTTATAAAAAACGGAGTTAAGTTGCTGTCGGGTTTTTACTTCAAAATCATTACCTAAACTTTCTTTTAATTCATCCTGAACATCGCTTTCAGAAATGCCTTCTGAAAGCTTCAGTTCTATGGCACTAATCTGATTAGGCTTGTAATTCAAAAGATCCTGAGCTAAACTTAAGTTACTATAAACATATTTCTTATCTATATCATCGGTCAGTCTGTATATACCAATGGTTTGTGCCCCGATCTGATTAAAAGCAGTTTTGGGATTGGTAATGTAACCTTTGCCAGGTTTAGGAACATAAATCTTTAACGATTCTAAAAAATCATAAGAGCCAATAGAAAGCTCCGATGAAATAGCACTACCCACAACCACAGTATATTTCGCATCATAATTCACCCAATTTCCGAAATAAACTGCTGTATCCAGACGATTTACCAGTAAATAATTTGAATCAACTCCCTTAATACTTGCGACATGAGACTTTTCACCATAACTCAAAAATACCCGTTCCTCTATAACTTTTGTATAAGCAGCTATTTTTTTCCTTTGTAAAACCTTTTCTATGTTTTCATTAAAGAGAAAAGACTTTCCTTCAACCGAGGTGATCTTAAGGTCAGGATCTGCCGTACGAATAAAGCTCAGACTAAAATCTTTGAGGCCCGAAAATACTGACAATACTATAAATAAGGCAATAGTACTTACGATTACTCCCAGTGTTGCGATAAGGGTAATAATATTTATCGCATTATTACTGCTCTTGGAACGTAAGTAGCGTTTAGCTATGTACAAGGGAAAGTTCAATCCTTTTAGTTTTTCTTTTTAGGAGATTTTTGAGCATTTTTGATGGGATCATCTTCTCCCTTAAGTGCCTTATCAATGTGTTCAATATAATCAAGAGAATCATCAATATAAAACATTAACTCAGGCATTCTTCTCAATTGGTTTTTCGTTCTCAAGGCGAGTGCGTGTCTGATCATCACAGTATTGGCCTTAATTCCTTCCATGATCTCATCCTTTTTATCCGATGGAAAAATACTCAGGTGGGCCTTTGCTTGACCTAAATCGCTGGTAACCTGCACTTTGGTTACCGAAATAACTACACCTTTCATTCCGTCTCTTGCTGCTCCCTGCAGGATATCCACTAAATCCTTTTGGATTACCCCTGCAATTTTTTTCTGTCTGTTTGTTTCCATGGGTACAAAAATAGTATTATTCGAATTAATGGAGCATCAAAAGACAATTAGTATAAAATCTTTATTTTTGAGATCAAAGATCTTTCAAATGAAAAAAATAGAACATATTGGTATAGCCGTCAAAAACCTTCAAACATCAAATTTACTTTTTTCGAGTCTATTTGGGGAAAAGCCTTATAAATCCGAGACTGTGGAGAGTGAAGGTGTTTCAACTTCCTTTTTTCAGGTCGGACCGAATAAAATAGAATTATTGGAGGGAATCACAAAGGAAAGCGCCATCTCGAAATTTATAGATAAAAAAGGGGAAGGTATACATCATATAGCTTTTGAGGTTAAAACATATACACGGAAATCCAAAGATTAAAAAAAGAAGGTTTCCAAATGATTCATAAAGAACCTAAAAAAGGAGCAGATAACAAACTTATTGCCTTTCTTCATCCGAAGAGTAGCAACGGAGCGCTGATTGAACTGTGCCAGGAACTTGAAAAATAACGAATTTACAGGGCAATTTTTATTTGCCCTTTATACAGAAATAATTACCTTGCAAATCTCAAAAAACTGAGAAATCCTATGAGTAAATCCTTTGAACAATACCAAAAAAGAAGGCTCAGGTCTTCCTATTTATCGGTAGTGATCAGTATTTCTTTGGTACTGTTTTTATTGGGAGTTTTGGGATTGCTTGTATTGAATACAAAAAAAGTATCCAACTACTTTAAAGAAAGTGCGGCAATCACCTTGTACCTTAAAAACAATGTTAAGCGTGATCAGATCTTAAATCTTCAGGTCTCCATTGATGAACAGAGCTTTACAAGAGGGACTCAATTTATTTCTAAGGAGGAAGCAGCTGAGATTTACAAAAAAGAGAACGGTGAAGATTTTATGGATTTTCTTGGTTATAATCCTCTTGAAAACTCTATCGATATTTTTGTGAAGGCCGAGTTCGTTTCACCGGAAAAAATGGAGGAAATCGAAGGGATTTACAAGTCCAATCAATTTGTTTCATCTGTTTCTTATGACAAACCTTTAATAGATCTTCTGACAAAAAATGTACGCAGAATCAGTTTATTCATACTTGTATTTTGTGGACTTGCTACCCTGGTAGTCGTTGTGCTCATAAATAGTTCTATAAGATTATCTGTGTATTCTAAACGATTTACCATAAAAACCATGCAAATGGTTGGAGCCACCAAGCGATTTATAAGGAAGCCATTTATATGGAATAGCGTCAAATTAGGAATTTCCGGAGCAATTCTTGCCATAATCGAATTGAGCCTACTTTTATATTATATGAATATGACTTTCCCTGAATTCGGAATGATTGACAACAGAATAGAAATGGCCAGTTTGTTTGGAATTATATTTGGAATGGGAATCCTCATTACGTGGATGAGCACTTTTTTAGCGACACAGAGGTTTTTAAATTTAAGAACTGACGAATTATACTATTAATAATATGGCGAAGAAAAATAAAGATCAGCATAAAGGTGAAGGTGAATTCCTTTTTGGGAAAAAAAATTACCTGATTATGATTGTCGGCGCAGCAGTTATTTTAATTGGATTTGCCCTGATGATGGGTGGAGGAAGCGATGACCCCAATATATTTAACGAAGATATCTATAACTTTAGGAGAATTCGGTTGGCTCCAACTTTAGTTCTTATTGGTTTAGCCATCGAAGTATACGCTATTATGGCTAATCCTAGCAAACAACTATAAATAAGAATGTTAACTCTTATTGACACCCCACCATCATGGATTATTTAGAAGCTATCATCCTTGGAATTATTCAAGGTCTTACTGAATTCTTGCCAGTATCATCAAGTGGTCATTTAGAATTGGCCAAGGTCTTGTTCGGCGACAATTCTGTTCCAAAAGAAAGCCTCACTTTTACAGTTGTCTTGCATTTTGCCACTGCACTTAGTACGCTGGTCATTTTTAGAAAGGATGTTATAGAAATCATAAAAGGACTCTTCCAATTTAAAAAAAATGAAGAATTTATGTTTTCTGTGAAAATTATTATTTCGATGATTCCTGCAACCATTGTTGGTTTGATGTTTGAAGAGGAACTTGAAGCTTTTTTCAATGGAAATGTCTTGCTCGTTGGATTCATGCTGCTCATTACGGGTCTCTTGTTGTTTCTAGCTGATAAAGCCAAAAACACTAATAAGAATGTTTCAAACAAGAATGCCTTTATCATTGGCATCTCTCAGGCAATTGCCATGTTACCCGGAATTTCACGTTCGGGTGCAACAATTTCGACCTCTGTGTTACTAGGTGTTGATAGAACCAAAGCTGCTCGGTTTTCATTTTTGATGGTAGTTCCTTTAATTTTAGGAAAGGTTGCCAAAGATTTTATGGGAGGTCATATCAGTTTTAGCGATGAAAATTTTGGTGTGATGGCGGCTGGGTTTATAGCATCATTTTTTGCAGGCCTTCTGGCCTGTAGCTGGATGATCAGTTTGGTCAAAAATAGTAAACTTTACTACTTCTCGGCCTATTGTTTTATTGTAGGAACCATATCCATTGGTTATGCATATTTTTATATGTGATGGAAGCAGAAGATTTTTTAAACGGAAAGGTCCTCATTATTGATAAGCCCCTCAACTGGACTTCTTTTCAAGCGGTCAATAAAATACGCTGGGCCATTCGCAGAAGATTTAATATAAAAAAGATCAAGGTGGGTCATGCAGGAACACTAGATCCTTTGGCTACGGGATTATTGATCATCTGCACTGGAAAAATGACCAAAAAGATCAATGAATATCAGACTGCAAATAAGGAGTATACAGGTACCATCACTCTTGGTGCTACAACTCCCTCTTTTGATCTTGAAACTGAATTTGATCAATTTTTTCCAATCGAACATATCACAGAAGAACTCATTCTTGGAGCTACCGAATCTTTTAAAGGCTTCATCAATCAAAAACCTCCCATATACTCTGCTATTAAAAAAGACGGGGTAAGATTATACGAATTAGCCCGCAAGGGAGAGCAGACAGAAATCAAATCAAGAGAAGTAAATATTTTAGATTTTGAGATTACCAAAATCGAGTTACCCCAAGTACACTTTAGGATTCTCTGCAGCAAGGGCACCTATATCAGATCAATTGCGAATGATTTTGGAAAAAAGCTACAAAGTGGCGGTCATCTTTCGTCACTTCGAAGAACTAAAAGCGGAAATTTTGATCTTACAACAGCCATAAGTCCTGAGTCATTTGAAGCTAGACTTAAGACTTAGAAAAAATGTGCTAACCAACTTTCACCAGCTGGAATTTCCCAAAAATCTTCATACTCATCTTTTGTATTGAGCATATGATCAAATACTATAGTTTTCTTTGAAACGCCTTTATTCTTAATAAGCGCCTTAAAATCAAGTATTTCTTTCATTTGAACATATTGTCCTTGCTTAAAACAAACATTCACTTTATCCATAAAAACAAGGTCATAGCGCTTCTCTAGCTCTTGAATAAAACCAACCAGCGCATTGTGCTCCTCCAAGTTCAATGGAGTTTTCTCAGAAATTATAAAAACAATAAATCTTTCGTATTCAAGCTTAAAACACATGTCAATTTCATCAAGTTCTTGACAAAACTTACTTAGTTCTTTTTCAATTTCAGGTAATTCAGCAGGAAATAATTTCCTGCTCCCAGGATAAATAAATACTTTTGCTTCAGGCGTTAACTCCTCGTATGACACCAACATATTAAAGGATCAACTCATCAATAAGTTCAACCATTTCCATTTCAATATTCAAGCCTTTGTCTTCATTATACCAGTTTTGAAGATCAATTTTTAACGTGGCATCAATCTTTCCGTGTTTCTCCTTATATTCTCTTACCAATTCTGACGCCTTGATAGATCGTGGACCCCATGAACCAACGACTTCCTTCGAGGCATTATCAACAACAATAAGTTTAGGAATAGATTTGCTCCCATTAGTAAGAAACTGATTCATCAATTCTTCGTTCTCATCTCTTAAAACCACCTTAAGATCTATCTTTTCATTGGCTTCAGCGAATTTGTTGATTACAGGAAGTGTTTGAGCTGCATCTCCACACCAGCTTTCAGTAAGTACCAGCCAGGTAAAATCTCTATTTATTTTTTGGGCTTTACTAAGTGTCTCCTCATTCAATTTCGTCTGCTTATCAAGACGCTTCATCCTTTGATTGTTCAACTTCGTAAAATGAGTTAAATCATCATTTTGATCAATCCCTGTTGATTTACCCTCTTTAAGTAAATCCAAGACCATTTGCTTATACTCGGTATAGCTCTGTGCCGTCTTTAAACTTTTCTCTAAAATATATTTCATGGTTTTTTCTTCTTTGCATCCATTTAGACGTAACAAAAATACGAACTAACTAGATAGCATAATGTAACCCCTGTAACATTGTTACCACCATCTGATCAAGATCTGTTTTTGCCTCCCATTCCCAGTCTTTTTTTGCCTGTGAATCATCTACACTTTCAGGCCAGGTTTTGGCAATTTCCTGACGTGAATCTGGTTTATAGTTAATCGTAAATTCTGGTATCTGTTTCTTAATTGCTTCAGCTAGTTCTTTAGGAGAAAAGCTAAAAGCTCCCAAGTTATAAGAAATAAAAGAGCTCATCTTCGGCGCCTTCATGACCCCAATGGTAGCATTGATCGCATCATCCATATACATCATTGGCAGTACCGTATCTTCTTCAAGAAAACAGGTATAAGTCTTTCTTCTGATCGCTTCATAAAAAATCTCAACCGCATAATCAGTAGTTCCCCCACCAGGAGTCGTTTTATAACTAATCAGTCCCGGGTAACGAATACTTCTTACGTCAACGCCATATTTATCAAAGTAATAAGAACACCAATTTTCGCCAGCAAGTTTACTGATACCATAAACTGTTGATGGCTTAATAATGGTGTCCTGTGGCGTATTCTTTTTCGGGGTGTCAGGACCAAAAACAGCTATAGAGCTTGGCCAAAATATCTTTTCTATGGTTCCGCTTTTGGCTAACTCCAGAATATTAAAAAGTGAACTCATATTCAGCTCCCATGCCATTTGTGGATTCTGCTCTGCGATTACTGAAAGTATAGCAACCATTAAATAAACTTCCTTAATCTGATGCTTTGCAAGCACTTTTTTAATATCAGCTTTATTTGTGACATCCAGAAATTCAAAGGGCCCGGATTCCATTACCTCATAATTTCCTTTGCGGATATCAGAAGCTACTACATTTTCGTTGCCATAAATTTCTCTAAGCTTAAGAACGAGCTCAGTCCCTATCTGCCCGCTTGCACCAATAATTAGAATTTTAGAATCCATCCTTACAATTTTAAATATTGCATCAAAGATAGGAGTTCTCCAAGAATAAAACTATTGATTCAGTAGGATGCCCTTTGATATTATTGCTTATTTTTGAAACATCAAAACAAGTGATATGCCAAAGATTTTCGCCACATTTTTTATGCTAACACTTTTGTTTACTGCTTGCAAAAACAAAGAGAAAAAGGCTGAGGAAGAAAAGGCTCCCGTTCTAATAGAAAGTAGTGTGATCAAATCCGAAAAGCCCATTACCAGACTTAATTCTCAATCTGAAGAATTGATCGGAACTTGGCCCGAATATCAAAAATTTGATGAATTGGTCAGTCAATATAATGAAATATCAATGAGCGATGCACTTTTGAATAGCCAGGAACTTTCAGAGCTCGCCAAACAGCTAAGAGATTCCATACGCGTTGAAAAACTTAACATCCCAGAGGTAAAAATAAGGCTCAATGTCCTTTATAGTGAAACCTTACGCCTTGCTGATATGTCAACGATCCCTACGATTACTGAAGACTTGGTTACTGTGGAAAACAATAATGTTATTAATGCGTATTCTGCTCTTAACCTCAAAATTAACAATATGAATACACAGGATCAGTTGAATGAGGAGATCAGTAAGTTTGTGGATGAACTTGTTGAAGAATCTAAGTCAGATTCTGTAAATAGCAGCGTTGAAGATAATCCGGTGAAGAATAAACAGAACTAGGTATTCGGACGAATTCTTCTGTTCCATTTTAAAGCAACTTTAGGTTTTCGATGGTCCTTCCTGAATCTTTTTCCTCTTATTTTAAGACAGGCATTTTTTGTATATTTGGGAAAACTAATTCCCATAGATTCCCCTTAAATGAGAAAAGTAATTCCACTTTTTTTCTTTTTTACCCATTTTTTTACATTCAATATTGTTGGACAATACAATGAGGCTGCTCCGTGGATGGACAGACAGGTGAAGAATAAATCACTAAAGAAACCTACCCTTGACAATTTGAGTAATGCGTTTAATGCTTATTGGATAGGAAAAGACAGAGATAAAAAAGGGAGTGGATATAAACCATTCAAAAGATGGCAAAACCATTGGCGCAACCAACTTTCAAAAGATGGATCAATTGCTAGTCCACAAATGATTTGGAAATCCTGGGAACAAAAGAATAGCTTGTCAAAAAGTGAAGTTAGTAACTGGAAATCAATAGGACCTTTTACTACAAATTTGAAGCAAGGACAGGGAAGAGTCAATACCTTTATCATAGATCCTAATGAACCCAATACTTATTATGTTGGTGCTCCGGCGGGAGGGTTATGGAGATCAACTGATGCTGGTTTGAATTGGATCCCTCTCACAGATGAACTGCCGCAAATAGGGGTTTCCGGGATCGCTATTGATAAAAATGATTCAAATATCATTTATATCGCAACAGGCGATGACGATGCGCGCGATACATACAGTGTTGGTGTTTTAAAATCAATCGATAAGGGTACAACCTGGAAGAAAACTGGACTTGACTTTTCATCTATCAACGCCATATCGAACGAAATATATATACATCCCGAGAATTCAGCTATTCTTTGGGTAAGTACGAATCAAGGTTTTTATAAAAGTACAAATGCGGGAATTGATTGGTCTAAAAAACTGGCAAACAATATTGTAGATTTCAAATTAAAACCTGGAGATCCGGATGTGATTTATGCAGTGAGTAGATCAAAGTTCTATAGATCAACAAATGGAGGTAATAGTTTTGAACTCATTGATAGTGAACTTCCTGAATTTTCAGGACGCTTTGCAGTGGATGTGAGTCCTGCAGACCCTGAGGTCGTATACGTTTTAAGTTCCAATGTTAATGATAATTCCTTTCAGGGTCTATATAAATCTACTGATTCAGGTTTAAGTTTCAGTAAAAAATCAGTTAAACAAGATGTATTCGGAAGTAGTGGTCAGGCATGGTATGATATGGCCTTGACGGTGAATCCAACTGACGCCAATATGGTTTTTATAGGAGTGCTTGACATATGGAGATCAAATGACGGAGGAACTGTTTTTACACAGAAAAATCGCTGGTGGGATCCTTCGGATCCCGCCTATACACATGCAGATATTCATTTTTTAAGATATTTTAATGATAAGCTATTCGCCGGAACTGACGGGGGAATTTACATGTCTTCCAATGATGCCAACAGTTTTACTGATTTAACTGAGAACTTAAGCATTAGTCAATACTATAAGATCTCAACTGCCAGAAATAATGCCGGGAACATTGCGGGTGGATTGCAAGATAATGGTGGCTTTGGTTATAGCAATGGCAACTGGCATCAATATCACGGAGGTGATGGAATGGATTGTGTGGTTGACCCTAATAATGAAAATATTTATTTTGGATTCAGCCAATATGGAGGGAGTTTGAATATCTCCTATAACGGGGGAGAAAATCAAGGAGGATCCATAGCAGAAGCTCCCAAAGAAGAAGTAGATGAAGAAAATCAAGATAGTGGTGGGAACTGGATTACGCCCCTGGAAGCTGATTATAATGGAAAACTCTATGCCGGATTTTCAAGAATATACCAATTGGTTAATAATCAATGGGAACGAGTATCTTCAGATGTTTTTGGTGGTGATCTTGACAACATTAGAATTGCTCCATCTAATGTAGAGGTTATATATGCTTCACGCATCAATAGGCTCTTTAAAAGTGTTGACAAAGGAGTTTCATTTGAGGAAATAGATTTTTCTTTTTCAACATTAATAACTTCCATAGAGGTCAATCATCAGAATGAAAACATCATCTATTTGACGACAGCAGGAGTATCAGGAAAAGTTTATAAATCAGTTGATGCTGGATTAAATTGGCAGGATATTAGTGGAAATCTTCCTTCAGATCCTAAATTGGTGATAAAGCATCAGAACCAAAGTTTAATCAATGATCTTTATTTAGGTACTAATATTAGTGTTTATCATATCAATGATGATATGACCGAATGGGAAACTTTTGATAAAGGTTTACCCAATGCACCTGTTTATGATATTGAAATCAATTCTGAAGACCAGATCATTAGCGCAGGGACTTATGGTCGAGGTGTCTTTCAATCAGCAATTGAGGTGACCAAAGCCAACACAGATATTAGTCTATTGAGTGTTGATACGAATAATTCAGTACAATGTAACGGCATCACACCCTTGATTACAATAAAAAATAACGGGCTTTCGCCTTTTAATTCTATCCAGATCAATTACCAAATTGATGACGTTCCTTTCGAATATTCTTACAAAGGTACGATTGCCGTTAACGAAGTGAAACAGATCGAAATACCCAATAATCCCAATATCAGTATTGGCGAGCATAAATTAGTTGTAGAAACATCAGTAAAAAATGATGCCTTTACCAATAACAACAGACTTAAGACTTCTTTCACCTCAAACAATACTGGAGAAGCTCAGTATGTAAATACTTTTGGAGACATCAATGAAGACCGATGGTTGACAATCACTTTAGGTGAATCAAATAACTTATGGGAAAAATCAGAGGCTGGAAGTAATGAATTTAAGGATAAATTTAATCAGGTTTATGTGACCAATGCAAATGGCAATTATTCTGATGAAACACTTAGTTATCTGATTTCACCTTGTTATGATTTGAGTCAGCTTGAAAACCCAATGATCAAATTTGACATGATTTATGATATTGAATTGAATTGGGATGTGCTCTACATGGAATATACAGTTGACAAAGGTAAGACCTGGGAGATACTGGGTACCGCAAACGACCCGAATTGGTACAATAGTGATTTTATTGATCCGCAAAGACCTATTACGGTTGGAAAACAGTGGACTGGAACGGATCTTGACGTTAAGGAATATAGCTATGATCTGACAGATCACAATCAAGAAACCAATATGATTTTTAGATTCGTTTTTGCTACAGACCAATCAGAAAACGGTGAAGGAGCAGCTATTGATAATTTCAGTATCACAGCCAGTGCCATACTTGCCATAGATGATTTTTCAGCAAATAAGTTCAAACTATATCCCAATCCTTCAACTTCTATTTTCTATATTGAGCGTCCGGGTATTGAAAAAATGAATATTAGCGTTTATGATGTCACCGGAAGGATGATATTGCAAACTAAAGGGATCATCGAGTCAACATTTGCCTTGGATCTTTCGAAAGCAGCAAGCGGCCTGTATTTCCTGAAAATCACTGAAGGTAACAAACTACTGTCAACTTCCCTTTTAAAACAATAGGGATTAGTGTACTCGATAAGTCAATAGAGATATTATTCAGGGAACAAGCTACTATCCAGGCCAGGTACTATTCGAAGCGCATTTTTATAATATACCTTCTTTAGAACCTGATCTGAAAGATCTAATCCATACATGGCCCAAAACGCATGATATTTCTTGTGGTACGGGAAATATTCATCGTCTGTTTCCAGGATTCTAAAATATGTTGGAAATTCCTCTGGTTTCCAACTATCTTTACCAAAAAGTATCCTGTCCTGATATTTCTCAAAAAACTTCTTAGCAAATCTGGGTTGTCTTCCCAATTCGGCAATGATGGCTCCAATTTCCACATTCATATTAGGAATTTCCTCCATCAATTCGCTAAGTTTACCAAGATTATTGGCATACCATCCCATATGGGCATTGATAAAAGTTGTTTTCGGATGTTTTTTAAACATATCATGCTGTTCACCAATTATCTGTTCCCAGGAAGCAGGATCTGAATCACTCCTTTTCCGTCTTGGATGTGTTTTTAATTCAAGCCATCTTTCATTATCACCATTAAAATCATCCCAAAATGATTTAGGGTCAGCTGCATGTATCAAAACAGGTACCCCTAACTCACCGCACTTTGCCCAAATAGGGTCAAGCCTCTTATCATTAATGGACAATCTGTTTCCATCACTATCTTTATAGCGCATTCCCAGACTTTTATATATTTTTAGGCCTCTCGCTCCATTTTTAACATCCTCTTCAAATTGAAGTACTGTTTTTTCGGTCCAATTTTCTGTACCTACTCCTTCAAAATCAATATTAGCAAAAACGACAAATCGATTCGGATAATGGTCTTTAATATTCTTAACGGACTTAATCAGTTCCTCCCCTGACCTACCACTCAAATTCACCATAATCCCCATATTCAAGGTATCCATTGCCGCAACTACAGGAGTCAAATCCTGTTCAGGCATTCTGTATTGATGACCATGAATATCGATAAAAGGAAACTTAGCCTTTAAAACTTGATTTCCAGGAACTACAAGCGTAGAAGTCGGATTATATTCTTCAAAACTCAATTCCTGAGCAAAAGAAGCGTTCATAGAGACTAGTGTCAAAATGACCAAAAGGGTAAATCTATAAGGCATATAATCTGTTTTTTAGATTTTTAATAGTTAGAGTTATGAAGTGAACAGGCAAACAATCAATAGAAGATTCGTATTAATTAATATTAAGAATCATATGCTTGCTGAGGATCTCGGAGGTGAAATCCTCACCTCCGAGATCCTCAGAATTAAAATTCATTCTAAACTTACTGAAATCGACTAGAAGATCTATTGGTTCCTGCTTATCCTTTTAAAATAACATTAAACTGAATCTGTTTCTATAAAGCCGGAATAACTAAAACCTGACCTGGATATATTTTATCCGGATCTGTCAACATTGGTTTATTCGCTTCAAAAATAATATTGTATTTCATGGCATCACCATATACCCTTTTTGAAATTTTAGATAAATAATCTCCACTCACTACTGTGTAATATTGTTTTTCGGGTTCAGTAACTATAGGTTCAGGAATATTCAACACTAGATTGTCGCTAACTGCACTAATGCCCGAAACATTCCCTGTTACAACAACAACCCTGTTTCTTTCCAGAACGCTCGATACTTCACCATTTAAGGTAACCGTTTCACCGTCGACTGTAACAACCAAATCTTTTACATTTAGACCATACTTATTGATATGATTTACAATAGCTTCAGCTTTTTCCTTTTCAAGAGTTTCATCGCTTTTTCCAAACACTTTTTCTCCAGCTCCTTTTAAAAATGAAATTAATCCCATATGAATTTGTTTTTAAGTTTATAAATAATCTATCTGACACCTTACTTGTTCGCTTTGAGCTTATCTAAAATTATCAGATACCCTCTTAACCAGCAAAATTTGGTCTTGTACTTCAATAGTTTTAAGCCCCCTTTACTCTTTTTTAAAGGCAACATTTAAACCAGTTATAAAGTTAAGACAAAACTAAATCAATATGATATTTTTTTGAATTAAATCATTACTCAGGGTTTCACTTGGAGTGAAGCCCTGAGTAATGAAGCGCTGAGTAGTGCAGCGCTGAGTAATTTTAGATTTTAGGCCATAAAAAAACCTCTAACAAATAAATGTTAGAGGTTTAAAAGAAAGGCAACGACTTACTCTCCCACCCAGGGGCAGTACCATCAGCGCT
>RCND010000604.1_pt1 | contig 20575 bp, 21 predicted proteins | sample 2041351 | NCBI WGS metagenome assembly RCND01 (sample SAMN09708230, study PRJNA481090) | Marine sediment metagenome, whole genome shotgun sequencing project. | biome: marine sediment; feature: ocean; material: sediment; isolation source: Sewage treatment plant 12B marine sediment (STP12B) ... | reverse complement strand
AACAAAGCCAAGTACATTGTAGACAAAGTTGTTCTTATACATTCTGTTGATTCGTTACGGTTAGCAGAAGCTATTGATAAAGAAGCAGCTAAGAAGTCTGTCATCGTTAATATATTGGTGCAGGTGAACATGGCTCAAGAGGAAAGTAAGTTTGGACTAATTGGTGAAGAAGTCACTGAGATGGTCCGTGCCATCAGTCAGTTAGTGCACCTTAGAATCAGGGGATTAATGACCATCGCACCTTTTGTTGCTGACCCTGAAGAGAACCGTGACGTATTCTGTCAGATGCAGGAACTTTTTATTGACATCAAAGAACAAAACATTGATAATGTTAGTATGAATGTGCTGTCCATGGGTATGAGCAATGATTATCAAGTTGCCATTGAAGAAGGCGCAACGATGATCCGTATCGGCACAGCACTTTTTGGTGAGAGAAATTATAATAGACCCGTATAACATGGGTTAATAACATTAAAGGGGTGGCAGAATTGGCAAAATTTATTAACCGCGTCATGGAAATGATGCACCTTAACGACTATGATGAAGATGATCAATTAGACGTAAGAGAGGATTACAATAACTCTTCCGCAAAAAGACAGCGAGAGAAGGAATCTATGTATTCTAGCGAACCAAGAAACTTTACTAGTTATAAAGGTGGTAAAACAGCCAGCAACCACTCAGCAGCCAACGTGGTTAACTTCCAAGCAAGTGTACAGATGGAAGTGATCGTTATTCAACCTGAAACCTATGACGAGGCTCAAGATATCTGTGATCATATCAAAAGTCAAAGACCTGTTATAATTAACCTTGAGCAGATGGATCGTAACGTTGCTCAGAGAATTATGGACTTTGTTAGTGGTGCCTGTTACACATTAAATGGCAATCTTCAAAGGGTGACAAACAATATTTTTATTATTGCCCCTGAGAACGTTGATGTTGCAGGCGACTTTAGAGAAGAACTAAAATCCAACGGTATCATTCTTCCTTGGAAAACAAACGAAGAGTCATAGTGTTATCGGAAACAAGGAGCATTTATGCTTAGTTTATTACTGAAAGCTATATATTATTTTTTAACAATAATGAGCTTCCTCATTATTGCCAGTGCCATTCTTTCTTGGTTTCCTGTAAAAAGCCTTAGAAGTATTTACAAGATTCTACATAGTTTGATTGAGCCAATACTGGCACCAATACGAAAAATGATTCAGAAGTCGATTTTTGGTGGTAGTCATATGAACGTTGACTTCTCACCATTTATTGCTTACCTAATTATATCAACACTTCAACGTTACATCGCCGTTTTTTTGATGCAATCTTGATATGTTAAAAAAAGAAGATCAAAATTTTCTGATTAACAGAATTGAAGACTTACACAAGCAGGCCCTTAAACGTCAGATTATTACAGAAACAGAATTTCTTGATATGGCAGAAGGATCTGCAGTTCTGGGACACCTAAAGAAGTCACATTATTTTTTCGAAATGTGGGGTGGCTATGAGGAAGCAGAACGAAAGATTGCTTTGATGTATCCCGATAATTTTGTTGAAAGAGTTAATCTTTCTGAGCATTTAACCTTTCTGCAAATAACACCAAAGAACAATCGTTTTGTCAAAGCACCAGGACACAGAGACTATTTAGGTGCGTTAATGAACCTGGGCATAGAACGACGTCTGCTAGGTGATATTATTATGCAAGAGCAATGTTGTATCCTTATATGTGTTAATCATATTGTCGATTACTTAGAAACACACTTCACCAGTGTTGGCAACAATGAGATATCATTAGAACCATTGAATGATTTAACGGATATTATTTCAAACAGAAAGTTTCGTCATATTCGCAGCACTGTGTCCTCAACACGACTTGATAGTCTTGTTAAAGTCTGTATTAATGTCAGTCGAGGAGACAGCACAACATTAATTAAAAGCGGCAAGGTTTTTGTCAATGGACTGGAAGTTGATAAAATCAGCTTCGTGGTTGCAGAAGCTAGCATTATTTCTATACGTGGCTACGGCAAATACCGTTTAACAACCCTCGGCAAAAGGACCAAAAAGGACCGTTTGGTTGTTGAGATCGACCAATACACTTAGGAGGCTTACACATGGCAAGGCTTACACCTTTAGACATAGAATCTAAAACTTTTTCAAGAGGTTTTAACGGGCTTAACTCACATGAAGTAAAAACTTTCATGAGAGAAGTTCTGGTGAATTATGAAACCCTTTATAAAGAAAACATAGAATTAAACGATAAAACCAACCTACTTAATGAGGGCATTCAATATTATAAGACCATTGAAATAACCCTTCAGAACACGTTGATTCTAGCTGAGAAGACAGCTGAAGAGACAAAAGCGACAGCACGAAAAAGAGCTGAGCAGATTGAAAAAGAAGCTGATATTAAAGCACAGGCCATCATCAATGAAGCCAAAAGTGAAATCTATAAAATCAATAAAAAACGTGAAGAGCTAATCATGCAATATGACGCTTCAAAGATACAGGTGAAGCAATTCCTCAAAGCACAGCTTGAAATGACGGAAAAGAATGAATTAGAGCTTTACAACAGCATTAATCACACAGCAGTGACTTTTGAAAGTGCCGCTTCTGATAGTGAAAACACTACAGATACCACCGAGCAGTCATAAACCTGAATATACTAGGTTAAGTCTAATGGCACAGAATGGTCAAGATTCAGACCTTCTGTGTCCTTGTCTATAATAAGACCATCATTTGACTAAGGAGTGACCATGAAAGCAGTTAAAGTTAAAACCCCTAATAAAAACTACAAAATTGTCTTTAAGAACAGTTTTGATCATTTATCCAAACAAATAGAGAAACGGGGTAGGGACTATAGCAAAATTCTTATCATCTCTGATAGCAATGTTGGACCACTCTATACTGAAGAGGTGGTTGCTGCATTGTCACCTCTAAAGGTGGAAGTTCAATGGACTTTCTTTGCAGCCGGTGAAGCCAACAAAAACTATGAAACCATCAATGGTTTTTATCAATATTTAATTGAAAATCATTATGACAGAAAAACCCTTATTGTGGCGCTTGGTGGTGGTGTTACCGGTGATATGGCAGGGTTCACTGCGGCGACTTATATGCGAGGTGTTGATTTTATACAACTACCAACCTCTTTGTTGGCACAAGTAGATAGCAGTAGTGGTGGAAAAACAGGCATTGATTATAATGGCTATAAGAATATTGTTGGTGCTTTTTATCAACCTGAAATGGTGTACATCAACACCGAAACCTTAAAGACATTACCAGAGATAGAATTCGCCTGTGGTATGGGAGAAGCGCTAAAACACGGTTTCATCCGTGATAAAGCCTATCTAGATTATATGACTCATAATAGTGAACAGATCAAAGCGCTTGACCACGAAGCCATTGCAAAAGTTATTGGACGTTCATGTAAAATTAAAGCGTCGGTGGTTTCAGAAGATGAAAAAGAATTAGGCATACGTGCAATACTGAACTTCGGTCACACCATAGGACATGCAATCGAGCGGTTAATGAACTTCAAGCTTGGCCATGGACAGTCGATTGCTCTTGGGATGGTAGCTTCTATAAAATTAGCCGTCATACTTGGTGATTTAAGTGAAAAGAATCTTCATTTTACTGAAAGTTTATTCACCACATATAACTTACCGATCACTTTAGATGGTCTGAACGTAGAGGATGTTTATCAACAACTTTTTTATGATAAGAAAACAAAACACAACACCATTAACATTGTTATGCTAAAATCTCTAGGGACTTGTTATCAAAACAAATCGTTAACGGGAGAACAAATAAAAGAAGGGCTTGGGTACATACTCAAGTAAGGATCAACTATGGGAATTATTATTAGCCTAATAGGGGCTTTGGCCATTATTGGCTTAGATCAGTGGGTTAAGACGCTGACTGTGATACACTTAATGAATCAACCTGACATCAGTATTATTGACGGTGTCTTTGAACTGGCTTATGTTGAAAACAGAGGTGCTGCTTTCGGCATGCTTCAGAATAAAATTTGGGTATTTGCAGTATTCACAATCATCGTGTTATTAGCCATGGTGATTCTGTATATACGGTTACCAAAGACCGGACGTTACAAACCTTTAAAAGTGACTTTAGTGATGCTTTTTGCAGGTGCAGTTGGCAACTTTATTGACCGTGTACGTATCGGTTATGTGGTAGATATGTTCCATTTCTACTGGATTGAGTTCCCTGTCTTTAATGTGGCAGACATTTTTATCGTGATCTCATGTGGGTTACTGGTGATATTAATGCTTTTCTACTACAAAGAAGAGGAACTTGATTTCTGGGCAATGATTCGAGGTAAAGATGAATAAAGAAACTATTGTAATTGAAGAAGAGAATATTGGTACAAGATTGGACAAATTTCTTGCCGATCATTTGGACAATGTGACCCGTTCACACGTACAGAAATGGATTGTCGAAGATGCGGTTGAAGTGAATGCCAAAGTGCGCAAGTCTAATTATAAATTACGTTCGGGAGACGTGATTACTTTGACAGTACCTGAAATCAAAGAAGTGGAAATCGTTCCAACACCCATGGATTTGGACATTGTTTATGAAGATAGCGACTTACTAGTGATCAACAAACCGGCTGGTATGGTTGTTCATCCTGCACCTGGTCATTACGATGACACTTTAGTCAATGGTGTTATGCACCATTGTAAAGATCAATTGTCCGGCATTAATGGTGAATTAAGACCTGGCATCGTGCACCGAATTGATAAAGACACAACAGGGTTATTGGTGATTTGCAAAAATGATTTTACCCATGTCCATATTGCTGCTCAACTAAAAGCACATACCATTGACAGAGTATATGAAGCCATTACTTATAACACTATAAAGGATGCTGAAGGTACTATTGAAGGACCTATTGGTCGACATCCTATTAGACGCAAAGAGATGTCCGTCAACTACAAAAACGGTCGCGATGCAACCACTCATTATAAAGTGATTCGCAGATTAAAGAATGGGTTCACCCATATAGAGTTACGGTTGGAAACAGGGCGTACCCATCAGATTCGTGTTCATATGACGAAGATTGGCCACCCACTTCTCGGAGATAAATTATACGGACCTAGAAACAGTCCCTTTAATTTGCCAGGACAAGTGCTTCACGCAAGAACTCTAGGGTTCATTCACCCAAGAACAGAAAAATATGTAAGTTTTAGTGTGGATCCACCTCATAGTTTCACCAAAGTCTTAAGAGTTCTTAAACGTGATTAGCGCGTGTATGAATGATTCGCTAGCTGCTGGAAAGTTTTAGTTGAAATTTGATAAATTTATAATTTTTTGTAGACTTTTCACCTAATTTGTGTTAAATTAATTAACGGAAAACAACTGAATACATTATGTTATGTGTATCTTTTTAAATTAGTTCAGAGAGACTAATAAGGGGTAGCAATGCTATTGTTATGCGACTATGACCTCTTATTATGTTTGTGATAAGGGGTCTTTTTATATGAAAAAAATTCTAGATGAACAAGCCATAAACAGAGTTCTTACACGTATTGCTCATGAAATCATTGAGCACAATAAAGGCATTGAAGATGTTGTTCTCTTGGGAATCAAAACAAGAGGGATTCCTTTGGCAAATCGAATCGCAGCGAAAATTGAGCAGTTTGAAGGCGTGGCAGTACAATGCAGCTCTATTGATATCACTTTCTACAGAGATGATCTTGAGAAGAAAAGTGATCATCCGATTGTGAAAAGCACTGTCAACGTTGATGTCAATGATAAAATAGTTGTACTGGTTGACGATGTTGTCTTCACCGGAAGAACCTGTCGAGCCGCACTTGATGCTGTGATGGATGTCGGTAGAGCAAGAAAGATTCAATTAGCTACATTGGTTGATAGAGGTCATAGAGAATTACCGTTAAGACCTGACTATGTAGGTAAAAATGTACCCACCTCAACCAATGAAGTGGTACATGTACACCTGACAGAGATTGATGGTCAGGATGAAGTATTTATTGGGTAGTAACGTTAGGCTAGGGGTCTAACGAGTGTTCAACTTATAAACAGACAATATGAAGGAGACTCACGATGGAAAACATTACAATGTCAAAGAAACTCATTCTCGGACTTCAGCATGTGCTGGCAATGTTCGGGGCAACAGTCCTTGTACCAATTCTCACTGGACTTGATCCGGCAATTGCACTGCTTGGTGCTGGTGTTGGAACACTTTTGTTTCACTGGTGCGCACAAGGTAAAGTACCTGTATTCCTCGGTTCTAGTTTCGCATTTATCGGTGCCATAGGTGGTACCTTAGCAGGTCAAGGACTGGCAGCAGTAAAAGGTGGCGTACTGGCTGCCGGTGTTGTGTATATGCTCATAGCCGTTATTATTTATTTTGTTGGTGTAGAAGCTGTAAAGAATTTCTTCCCACCAATTGTTACAGGTCCTATCATCATGGTGATCGGTCTTAGACTTAGCCCAGTTGCTACCGGCATGGCTTTCTATGATGGTAACGGAAACTTCAATGGTACAAGTGCCATTATCGCTTCAATTGTTATTCTTTCAATGATTATCGTATCTATATTCCTTCATGGTTTCTTCAAACTTGTCCCTATTCTTATCTCAATTTTTGTAGGGTACATCGCTGCTGCTTTTGCAGGATTGGTTGATTTCACAGCCATTGTTGAAGCCAACTGGTTTACGTTTGCACCAGGTGCAGCGGCAACTGAAAGTCTTCTAACGATGCCAACTTTCACAATCACTGCTATTGTAGCAATAGCACCTATTGCATTGGTTGTTTTCATAGAACATATTGGTGATATTACAACCAATGGTGCTGTTGTAGGTAAGAACTTTCTTGAAGATCCAGGTGTACACAGAACCATTCTTGGTGATGGTGTAGCAACAATATTTGCCGGTCTAATCGGCGCACCAGCTAACACAACTTATAGTGAGAACACAGGTGTACTTGCTGTAACAAAAGTGTATGACCCATCAATTATCCGAATCGCTGCAATGTTTGCCATCGTATTAAGTTTCGTAGGTAAGTTTGCTGCAATCATTCGTACAATCCCAACACCAGTAATGGGTGGTATTTCAATCATCTTATTTGGTATGATTGCCTCTGTTGGTATTAGAATAGTTGTATCATCTAAGTTAGACTTCTCACATAGCCGTAACTTAATGATCTCAGCATTAATCCTTGTCCTTGGTATTGGTGTTGATGCATTCCCAATTGGTGCAAGTGGGGTAACAATCTCTGGCCTTGCAATCGCAGCACTTGTTGGTGTTGTATTAAACAAAATTCTTCCTAGTGAAATGTAAATAGAAAACTGAAAAAGGTACTAGTTTACGTAATATGTTTATGTTAACTAGTACCTTTTTCTTTCTCTTTTATTTCTAATAATGTTATAATGAAACCTAATAATGTTTCGGTTTAATGTTATTGACAGATTCAAATCATGAAGTTATATGGTGTCATTTGTTACTTAAAAATTAGGGGGATTATATTATATAATATTACCCAACATCTTGTTTAGAGTGACGTAGGAGAAAAAGATGAAAGTAGTTGCATTTAACGGAAGTCCTAGAAAAGAAGGCAATACATACACAGCGATTAGTTTAGTGAAAGATCAGTTAGAAACAGCAGGTATAGAGACAGAGATTATCCATGTTGGAAATAAAATAATACGTGGTTGTCTAGCATGTGGCAAGTGTATAAAGATGAAAAATGAAGCATGTGTCATCAAAGATGAAGTCAATGGCTGGATTCAGTCTATGAAGGAAGCTGATGGGATAATTATTGGATCACCAACGTACTCAAGTGCTATTGCCGGTACTATGAAGTGCTTTCTTGATAGAGCTTTTTATGTGACACATGCCAATAAAAATATGCTACGTCATAAAGTAGGTGTTGCAGTGGTAGCAGCTAGAAGGTCAGGTGGTGTCAACACATTCAATCAATTGAATAATTATTTAAATTATTCAGAGATGGTTATTCCTACGTCTACCTATTGGAATATTATCTACGGTTCTAGTCCGGGAGAGGCGAGAGAAGATAAAGAAGGGGTTCAAATCATGGAAGTTCTTGGAGATAACATGGTTATGTTACTGAAACAGAAAGAAGTAGGCGTAAAAAGACCACCATACCAACAGAAAACATATAAGTGACATTATGTATGTCAAATAAATGAAGTGGTAAATATTTATATGAAATTCTAGAACTACGTTTATGTTTTACACGCGAAATCGTTTCAATGATCCAATATCAACAGAAGGGGGTTTTATGTTTTAACTTACAATCTCTATCTATATTTATGCGCAAAACTCAAGTTTAACGACATAATATAGCCGAAGTGTGGTATAATAGGCCAACAGCCTTGAAATACTACCATTTTGGCTATTTTTAATGGTTTGGTGGTTTTCGCATATTTTATCATACCAACGTTATTATTATGCGGTTCATAAATTTGAATTAATAACAACTGCTTTCTGCAGCAAACTATTTATTAATTTAACTATTGGACTTAAAAAGCCCTATTTCAAATCGTCGATTTAAGCCCTTTATGGGTATACTAGTACCAACCTAAACCTTAGAACCCCGATTTGAAATGCAGCTATTTCCCAATAGTTACTAATGTGTTTGATTGACGCTGTGTCGCTGTGCCGCCGTGGTCGTCTTTACCAAATCTTTTAATCTTTTATAAGGAGTCCCAATGAAATTACAAAAACTATTAAGTTACACACGAAAAGCCATTGATGATTATGACATGATTCAAGATGGTGACAAAATTGCCATTGGTATTTCAGGTGGCAAAGACAGTTTGGCTTTATTATATGCTTTACATGGCATTAGGCGATTTTACCCGAAACAATTTGAGTTACATGCAATAAGTATTAAGCTTGGCATGGAACCTTTTGATCTGACTGAAGTATCTAAATTATGTGAAAATCTTAACATACCTTTCACAATCATCGAAACTGACATTGGTCCTGTGGTCTTTGAAGAACGTCAAGAAAAGAATCCATGTTCTCTATGCGCCAAAATGCGTAAAGGTGCTTTAAACATTGCCGCCAAAGAGATTGGTTGTAATAAAGTTGCATTAGGACATAACAAAGATGACATCATTGAAACCGTCATGATGTCCATGTTCTTTGAGGCCAGATACTACTGCTTCCCTCCTGTCACCTATTTGGACAGAATGGCGCTCTACTCTATTCGACCTATGATCTATGTCCCTGAATTAGAGATAAGACAGTTTGCAAGACTTTATGAGTTACCCATCGTCAAAAGCCCTTGTCCTGCTGACGGGAATACAAAACGTGAATACATGAAAAATCTCATAAAAGAACAGGCCCATGAGTTCCCTGGCTTACCAGATAAATTGTTTAAAGCCTTACAGCGTTCAGATGTTGAAGGCTGGAAATTGGATGAAAAGATATAGAGGACAAAGGAGGTTCTATGAAAGATAATAACTACCACGAACAAGTGAACATCAATAACAATAAAAAGTTAAGAGAAATTCAATCTTCTTTACCACCCTTCACCTATGAATTCTTTCGTGGCATTGAACAGACGACTTCCTCCAGAACCCGTATAGCCTATGCCTATGATTTGAAGGTCTTTTTTCACTTCTTAAAGGAATACCATAAGGATTTCAAGAACGTTGATATTGATGATCTTGAAGCACCCAGCTTGGACTTAATCACACCGGATCACCTTGAAATGTACCTGGAACACCTTAATTATTACTCCGATGATGAAGGTCATGAGGAACATACCAACAAAGCCCGTGGCAAGAAACGAAAAATGTCTAGTTTAAGGACTTTCTACAAATATTACTTCAAAAAGGAAAAAATCCAATCAAACCCTACAGTACTGGTTGATCTACCTAAAATACATGATAAAGTCATCACTCGTCTTGAAATAGATGAAGTTGCAAGACTTCTTGACGAAGTTGAATCTGGTGACAAGCTGACTGAAAGACAACAGAAGTTTCATAAGTTAACCAAAAACAGAGACACAGCCATTTTAACGCTCCTTCTCGGTACAGGTCTTCGTGTCAGTGAATGTGTTGGTCTGAACATATCAGATTTAGATTTTGAAGTGAATGGCATGCGTATCGTTCGTAAAGGTGGGACTGAGGTGATTATCTACTTTGGAGATGAAGTTGAAGCTGCGTTGCAACAATATCTGTTGGAACGGCAGAAGAAAATTGCAGATGCAGGCCATGAAGGTGCTCTTTTCCTATCTTTACGGAACAAACGACTGTCTGTGCGAGCTGTTCAGAATTTGGTGAAAAAGTACGCACAATTAGTAACGAAGCTTAAGAACATATCACCTCATAAACTCCGTAGCACTTATGGCACCAACCTATATAGAGAAACCGGTGACATCTATCTTGTGGCCGATGTTCTTGGTCATAGAGATGTTAACACCACTAAGAAGCACTACGCTGAGATTGAAGACGAACGTCGTAGAATGGCTGCTCGAGCAGTTAAATTAAGAGAATAAGTTGTTATACAAAAAACGTCAGACCCTCTAAGTCTGACGTTTTGACCTCATATTTGCCTATCTAATGAATAATACTGATCATACTAAGATCGTCACGTCTACTTTACTATGACACTTCGGACATACAGTGGCATGTTTACCTAACTTTCTTTTAAGACGTATGGTCTGATGACAGTTTGGGCATTTACGGTAGCGATGTGTACGTATTTCTTTGATTCTTCTGATGGTTAAATTCATTTCTTTTCTGATTGACTTTGTCATCTTAAGATAACGACTGTTTTCATTTTGTCTTTTATAGATATTCTTCGAAAATACCCGATAGTACATCAAAATAAAAGTCAATAAAATCATTGTATTCATCACAGATGACGGTATGAAAATATTGACAACGACGAAGATAATCAATAGACCCATTAGTCCACGGTACATTCGGTCAACACCATATCTGCCATACATGAATCTAATCAATTGATTTCTTAATTTTGCGATTCTAACAACTCCTCACTATGTTTTGATTCTTCTTACATTATAAGCCATTATTATAAAATAAATATGAATAAAAGTTAAAACACTATAAAAATTTCTACTATGATATTAATACTTTCTTCACTTGAAGTGTTTCAATATTATGATTGTCACCCAGAAAGTAAGAATCACTAAGTCCACATACAATATGTAGAAATCTTGAAGCGTTGATAGTCTTCATATTGTATGTGGAAGTGAAACTAACTACTTTCTGTGAGGCAATCAAATTAGTCATTAGAAATCAACAGCTCTTCCATTAATTCTGTTTTTCCAGGAATTGTTTCTAATTCAATGTTATTATTAATGATTTCTTCTGTTTCAAGTATTTCAAATAATGCTTCTGCTACATCGGCGTCTTCTGAAACCACTTGTAATGCTTGACCAATTATTTTAGGTCTAATCGTAGCCGCTCTACCAAATTCAATGGCAGCAAGTTTCTCAGCTGTTTCATGGATGATACTTACTTGGTTTTGACCATCTTGATTAATGGCAGACGTTACTTGTCTAAGTCTATTAACGACTTTGCTTTCGATTTGTTTCACCATATGTTCATCTCTAAAATGAACCTTGCGAATATAACATGAACCAATATTGTAGCCCCATTTTTGAGATTTTTCAGTCACTTCTGATCGAACAGTTTTACTCATCGTATGTCGATCCATCATTAATTTATCAAGAGGTAAATTGCTAAGACTTCTAACAGTAGAGTTACCTACATTTGTAGCAAGTGATCCTTTTGGATCGGCATTTTTAAATAAATAATCCGAAGCATTGGTAATAAACATTTCATACCAAACACCAACGCCCATTGGAGCACCTTCTTCTGAATTAACTGATAAACTTCTAAGGTATTCTTGATCAAGTCTCATATCTACTTTATATTTCTTGCCAAACATATTAACAAAGAAACCTCTCCATCCAAGTTTTAGCCAAAGACAATGTAGACCAGGTTCATCTACTTCTCCTATAACTTTACCAAAGAATGTATACACAAGTGTTTCTTTTTCTTTAACAATCACATACAGTCCAATTAATCTAAGAAATCCTAAGAAGAATTGTTCCATTATAAACAATCCGATAAATACAGCTAAAAATAATAATATATCAAATATCATTAGTTAGACCTCCTAACAATACGGCTATTTAATTTAATCAAGCTAAGATTAACATTTTTAACATAAGATCTTATGGCAAGCTTTCCACCACTTTTTTTGAGGCTTGATAATTCCTTTGAAAGTTCTACCAATTTTTGAACTTCCCCTTCAGCTCTCAGTGTTTCAATTTCAACAGCTTTTTTAGATTGAACAATTCTTTCGTCAGCGTTCGCTTTTGCTAAACTAATATCAGAACTAACTTCATTATGTGCAATATTAATGGCTGCAAGTGCAGAATCTACATCATCTGGTGGATTAATTTCAATAATTAAAGATGCGTCAAGTTCAATGCCATATCTATCAGTAGAAACACCACATTCTTTATCCATGTGATCGTTTAAATCTCTTAGATTCTTCCTAAGGTCATTGATAGAAATTCCCTCTACATTAGCAAGTCCATTATCGTCATCAGATGCATTTGCAGGCGCTTCAAAATTAGAGATTCTTTCCCTAAGAACAGCCACAAAATATCCCATAACATGAGCAATAGGATCTTTGATGGCAAATACACTGGCATACATATTCTTTTCAGAAATACGGTATCTAATTTCTCCGGTAAGTCCAATATTTAACTGATCTTTTGTTACTGCATCAATCCATTCGTTGTTATGATTTGCTTTTGAATTATCAGGATCAAATGCCATATTTACAGTTTGTGTAGATATAGACACTTTATAAACCCGTTCCCAAGGCCATTTAAAGTAAGGTCCTCCAGGTTCAATGACTTGCAGTGCCGGATAATCATACCTTTGTTTTTCCTCATCATTTAATAAGTCAGATTTAGTGACAGTTTGTTTTAATCTTTTGGCTTTCCCAAAAGATGTTTTCACTGCTCTTTGATCAGGCTGTACAACATAAAATCCTGAAACCAAACATCTTACAACAAACCAAAAAACAACTGCTGCTATTACTATTAACATTTAAATTCACTCCATTTCTTCAATCTTATAATTTAATGATTGCCTCCCAGAAAGTATAAACTTTATTCGTGAAATCCTTTCTGAAGCAAATATAACTTGTCAGCATATTTAGACTCATCTGAGTATTTTAATTCAGATTTTAAAGAGGCTTTTTTCACTTGAGCTCCAGAAACATTCGATTTAACTTGGCATCCTGCACCTGCCACACAACCACCGGGACATGCCATTCCTTCAAGTAAGTAACCATCATATTTCCCTTTTACTGCATCATTACACATATCTATGCACTCTTTTAAACTATTTGCAGTTTGTATTTTAACTTCTCTTTCAGGCTCTATCTTTTCAATGAGATTAGAAACAGCTTTTGCTACACCGCCTGAAACTGCAAAACCTCTTCCTGAACAGGTGGCCTCATCTGTAAGGCTGCCGTCTTTGCCGGTCAACTTAATATCTTTGGCTGTCAACATACCTGACAGTTCTTCAAAGGTAATAACAAAATCCACTTCACTTTTCACACTTTTTCTTGAAGCTTCCAGTTTCTTAGCACTGCATGGTCCTATGAAAACGATTTTAGCATTCATATTTGTCTCACGAACTAGCCTAGCAGTGAATACCATAGGCGTTAGAGCCATTGAAATATGCTCAGTATAATCTGGATACATTTGTTTAGCCATTACAGACCATGATGGACAACAGGATGTTGCCATAAATGCAAGTTCATCCGGTACTTTTTTGATAAAATCATGGGCTTCTTCAATAGCACAAATATCAGCACCAATTGCAACTTCCACCACATCGGAGAACCCGAATTTCATTAATCCCTCTTTGAAATCATTGAACCCTACTTTTGGTCCAAATTGACCCAAGAATGATGGTGCAACAATTGCGATGACTTTATTACCATTACTCATGGCTTGAATCAATTGATAAATTTGACTTTTGTCTGCAATAGCTCCAAAAGGACAGGCTACCATACACATACCACAACTAACACATTTATCATAGTTAATGTCTGCTCGGCCATGTTCATCGGAGGAAATAGCATCAACGCCACAAGCAGCAGCACATGGCCGCATATGTTTGTTGATGGCTTTATATGGACATACTTTATAACACCGACCACAATTAATACATTTATCCTGGTCAATAATGCTCTTACCTTTGATGATACTAATAGCATTTGTTGGACAAACTTCTTTACATGGATGCGCTAAACATCCGCGACACATATTGGATACTTCATAACTTTCAGTCGGACATGAATCACAGGCAAATTTAATAACATTAATTAGAGGTGGTTCATAATACTTCGATGGTATATTGGCTTCTTCAAGACCTTCTGTAATAGGTCGATCTCTGTCATTTTGTCTTAAGTTTAAACCCAATGCAAGACGAATTCTCTCGCTGACAATTGCCCTCTCGAGAAATGCACTGTCTCTATATGTAGCTATATCGCCATTAATTATCTCATATGGTATATCTGAAATCTCATTAAGATTACCATTACAAGCAACTCTACTAACTTCAGTAAATACTCTATGTCTTATTTCTGCCAGTACTTTAAAGTCTTTGTTCATAGAACGCTCCCTCCGCTGCTATGGTAATATGGTTACGCATTAAAGTTGACATAACATTATTCCGTCAACTAAACCTTCTCGCCTATGCCACTGACAAAACTGGTTCGATAGAATCTGTGGTAGTCGATCAATTGGAAACCACTTCTGTGGATAGCTGATATGGTGTCCCTGTTTAAGTGACAACCATGTGACACCTGTTTCCAAGCAGGTGTTAATTTATTGAACATATTTTTATAAGGCTCTCTCACAGGCTCCACATGTTCCATAAAGTATATACGTCCTTTAGGTTTTAATACCCGATGTATCTCACTTAAACCTAATAAAGGTACATCCACGGTACAGAAAACTAAGGTAAATACCACACTGTCAAAGGTTTCATCTTGAAAGGGCAATGCCTGAACATCACCGCATTCAATGTCTAATGGTAAACTCTTAGGTAGGTGCTTTAAGTTTACATAATCTGGCAACGATGCATCAATCAAAGTTAAACTGTCTAACTGTTCATAAGGATAATGTTTAAGATTAGCACCAGTGCCAAAACCGATTTCAAGTACGTCCCCCGCTACATCTTCTAGAAGCATTGCCCTTTTAAGCTTAAGTCTATTATTTTCAAGTGGTGCCATAAAAGTATTATATAAGCGTTGATTAAATGAACACATAAGAACCCCTTTACATAATGTTGTTATGTCAACTATATTGAATGGTCATGTTGTTGTCTAATATTATACCACACTAGAATTTCACACAAAAGAAAAATAACCACAACAAAGACAATTCAACATAACAAACAAAGCGTTCATTAAATCCCCATTGTGTTCGTTTTGGTTGTAGTGTCGTTGTGGTTGTGCATTAATCCTTTATTTTTCCTAATACTGCCTCATATTATCACTAAAAAGTTCACCCAAAGTTGGATGAGCGAAGATAATGTTCTTAAGCTGTTCAACTTTCATGCCTACTTCCATTGCTACACAGCCATAGTGAACGATATCCGAAGCATGAGGTCCAAAGACGTGACATCCAATCAAAACCTGATCTTCATCCACCAATGTTTTGATGAACCCGACGGTTTCACCCATAGCCAGTGCTTTACCAGAAGTACTGTACAAGGTCTTTTGGCTACGGTAGACGATCCCAGATGCTTTGGCTTCATCTTCTGTCACACCAATGGTACCAATCTCTGGGCTTGTGAACACACATCCTGGCACTCTTTTATTTTGAACATGTTTACCTAGAATGAGATGTTCCATTAACTGACGCCCTTGATCATAAGCTGAATGAGCCAATAAAGATTGTCCATTCACATCACCAATCGCATAGATGTTGTTCATGTTTGTCATGAACTGACTATCCACATGAACAAAGCGTTGGTCATGAACAATGCCTTGTTCATCCATATTGATTACATCGTACTTACCTACTCTACCAATAGACATCAGTGCATAGTCAGATATAACTTCCTGAACACCTTTTTTGTCTTCGTAGATTGTTTTGACATGATCACCTAAGTCTTCAAAACCAGTAACCTTAGCACCGGTTTGCACAATGATGCCTTTCTTACTAACAACGCTTTTCAACCGTTTGCCTATACCACTATCAATCAACGGCAATAGGTTCTTTGCGTATTCCAATATGGTGACTTGAACACCAAAGTTGCAAAGTAGAACACCGAATTCCATCCCAATAACACCACCACCAACAATGGTGATTGTTTCAGGTAAAGCTTTTAACCCTAATAAGTCTTTTGATGTGAGAACCAAGCCACTATTAACACCAGGAAATTCATGTACAAAAGGCTTTGAACCCGTTGCTAACACGATGGCCTCCCCCTCGATTAATTGAAGTGTACCATCAGGGTGGTATATTTCAACTTGTGAACGACTTTTTATGCGTCCATAACCTTCGATATAATTAACTTTAGCTTTTTTCAGCTTTGTCATAATACCTGAACTCAGAGATTCAATTACTGAGTCTTTGTGTGACAACACTTGATCATAATCAAGGACAGCTTCATTTATTCGAATTCCAGGATGTCCATTCTGAACAGCTTTGTCATAAAAGGAGGCATGTTCTATAAGGGTCTTTGTTGGAATACAACCATAGTTAAGGCATGTACCACCAATTTTATGATCTTCAATAAGTGTTATCTCTCCACCTAGATGAGCCCCATGTAATGCGGCTTCATAACCTGCGGGGCCGCCACCAATAATAATGATTCGTTTACCCATCTATGCCTCCTCAAATCTGACTTTGAGTATTGGATGCCTGGCAACAGAAACTTCGTCCAACCTTCGCACACTCACTGTTCTTGGTGCCTCATGAAGTAATTCAGGCGTAATAGTTGCTTCTTCAGCTATCTGACGCATTTTATCGATGTAATCATTCATAGATTCCAGGCTTTCAGATTCTGTGGGTTCAATCATCAATGCTTGTTCCACAATTAATGGAAAATAGATGGTTGGTGGATGAACACCCAAGTCAATAAGCCTTTTTGCCACGTCCATGGTACTACAGCCGTGATCATTCTTAAGACCTGCCAGAACAAACTCATGTTTACAGAGTCGATCATATGGAAGTTTGTACAGATCCTTAAGACTGTCTTTCATATAGTTGGCATTAAGAACGGCCATCTGACTAGCAAATTTAAGACCTTCGCCACCCATTGCCAACATGTACACATAAGCTCTTAGGTAGATACCAAAATTACCATAGAAACTTTTCACACGGCCAATACTCTTAAGAGGCACCATCGGATGAAAACGTCCATCATACTTTGTTACAATAGGGCCAGGAAGATAATCAACTAAGTGTTTTGCAACACCAACAGGTCCACTTCCGGGTCCACCACCACCATGAGGCGTTGAAAGGGTTTTATGTAAATTCAAATGTACGATATCAAAGCCCATCTCACCTGGTCGAGTGATGCCCATGTTCGCATTCATGTTAGCACCGTCATAATACAGAACGCCGCCAACACCATGGATTATCTGAGCAATGGTAATGATATCTTTTTCAAAAAGTCCCAGAGTATTAGGATTCGTTAACATTAGACCGGCTGTAGTTTCATCAACCACTGCTTTTAAAGCTTCAATGTCAATGGTCCCCTCTGAATTCGATGGAATCTCTACTGCCTTAAATCCAGCCATTGTTACACTTGCGGGATTGGTTCCATGTGCTGAGTCCGGAATAATAATATTCATCTTATGGGAATTCTCTTGATCCATGTGATACTGCTTCATAATCATGAGACCCGTCAGTTCACCTTGTGATCCAGCGGCTGGTTGAAGTGTCATACCGGCCATGCCTGTCAGTTCTTGCAACATGCCTTGAAGTTCATAAGCAATTCTAAGACTTCCTTGAACATGAATTGGGTCAAGTGATGGATGTGATAACGCAAAACCAGGCATACTAGCAACCACTTCATTAATCTTTGGGTTGTATTTCATTGTACAGGAACCCAATGGGTACATACCTGTATCTACACCATAGTTCAATGACGAAAGATTGGTAAAATGTCTAACCACATGATTTTCACTCACTTCAGGTAATCTTGGTTCAATTGATCTTCCTAGGTTTTCTTCTAAAACATACTTTTCACCATAGTCTTCTAATTCATAGTCATCAAACCAGTAGCCAATACGGCCTTCTTTTGAGCGTTCATAAATTGAAACAGCCATTATACAAGCACCTCCTTAGCCGCTGATACAAAGCAATCCAGATCTTCTTTGCTGTGAATTTCTGTGGTTGAAATCAATAGCCTGTCATCACCCACTGGGATGCCGGGAATAATCTTATGAGATTCAAGGTTTGCTATAAAACGTTCTCTATCTTTAAGACTAATAACAAATTCATTATAGAACGGTCCCTCATAAACACCCTCTACACCCCTTAATTCTAACAAGGCATCTTTCAAATAGTGGGCGTTAATTCTAGAACGTTTAGCCACTTCTTTAATGCCTTTTAAGCCAAGAGTAGAAAGATAAATGGTTGCGGCAAGAGCATTTAATGCCTGATTAGAGGTAATGTTACTGGTTGCCTTCTCACGTCTGATATGTTGTTCTCTTGCTTGCAGTGTTAGCACGTAACCTCTTTTACCATCAATGTCTACAGTCTCACCAACAATGCGTCCAGGCATCTTACGCATAAGCTTTGTTGTACAAGTAATAAACCCAAGTGTTGGCCCACCAAAATTAACCGCATTACCAAAAACTTGCCCATCACCTACCGCAATGTCAGCACCCCATTCACTAGGTGAACGGTATATGCCTAAAGTCATAGGATTGGTTGATGTGACCAGAAGCCCTTTAACGCTATGCAATAGATCTGAAACACCTGTTAAATCTTCCATTAGACCATTGGCATTAGGTGTTGCAACAATATAGGCAGCGATGTCTTTTGACACTAAGGGTTCAATGGATGAAATCGTCACCACACCGCCTTCTGAAGGGACGATCACCATTTCAAGCCCTTTGTAGGTTAAATAAGTTTTAACTACTTGAAGGGATTGTTCAGGCAAAGTTTCTGCCACAAGCACTATACGTCGTCTAGTGGCGGCACAAGCCATGAATGCTGCTTCTGCAAGGGCTGTTGCACCATCATAATGGGAGGCATTTGCAACTTCCAACCCTGTCAACTCAGAGATCATTGTCTGGTACTCAAATATGGCCTGTAGAGTTCCTTGAGATATCTCAGGTTGATAAGGAGTGTAAGCCGTATTGAATTCAGATCTAAGAAGCAATTGGGGTACAATGGTCGGAATCAAATGTTCATAAAGTCCGCCACCAACAAACCTCAACCAATTTTCAAGGTCAATATTTTCTTTGCTAATGGCTGATAATTTCTTAATGATAGCATGTTCACTGTGAGTCTTAGGTAAATCCAAAGCCGACCTTAGAATGGCTTCTTCTGGTATGTCAGAAAAAAGTGCTTCAACGGTCTGGGCTCCTATTTTCTCTAACATCACTTGAATATCTTCATCTGTATGTGGTATATATGGATGCATAAAGCACCTCCGTTATCGTCATTGAATTAGGTTTGGTTTGAAGCAATATAAAGGTTATAACAAATAGTATTTCGATAGTCATATGCTCTAAGGTTGCTCTTGATTAAGGGTAAATCTATTTATAACTCACTACAGAAAAGTTCATAGGCATCTGAGTCCATCAATGCTTCAACAGCTTCCATTTCAAAGCCTTCCAACACGGCGATGTGTTGCTCAAAAGCTTCTGAGTTTAATAACTCAGGCTCATCTTCAAGTCGTTCGTTAACTTCAACCACTGTACCACCGATGGGTAGATAGATGTCTGCGGCGGCTTTTACAGATTCCACAACAGCAAAGCTGTCTTCTGCTTCGAAAGCTTCATCAGTATCGGGTAATTCAATAAAAACGATATCGCCCATTGATTCTTGGGCAAAGTCTGTTATACCAATATATGCCTTGTCTCCTACTACTCTTACCCATTCGTGATCTTTTGAATAATACAAACCTTTTTCTACTTTCATCATTGCCTCCTATTGTTCTTTCCCATAAGTTTTTAAGAATCGTTTTTTTATTATTTTAGCTTTAAGTGTTTTCTTACGCACTTGAATGGTCAGATGTTCATCTTTGAAACTCCATGGTACAAGGGCTATGCCGATGGTTACACCTAGTGTTGGTGATTTGTAACCGGTTGTAACGGATCCAATGATTTGACCTTCCCCATCCATAACATCTGCTCCATGTCTGGCCATCCCTTTGTCTAACAGTTCAAATCCGACCATTTTCCTTCTTCGATCTTCCTTGTAGTTTGCCAATGACTTCTTACCAATGAAGCTAACTTTATCCAATTTGACAAAATAGTTTAAACCAGCTTCAATCGGATTAATATCTTCTGCTAGTTCATTGCCATATAGAGGCATACCAGCTTCAAACCT
>RCND010000602.1_pt1 | contig 20625 bp, 18 predicted proteins | sample 2041351 | NCBI WGS metagenome assembly RCND01 (sample SAMN09708230, study PRJNA481090) | Marine sediment metagenome, whole genome shotgun sequencing project. | biome: marine sediment; feature: ocean; material: sediment; isolation source: Sewage treatment plant 12B marine sediment (STP12B) ... | reverse complement strand
CATACCAGCCCGGTTCAGATACGCACCATGGAGGCACAGGGCGCGCCTTTGCGCATCATCTGCCCCGGCGGCGTCTACCGCGCTGATTACGACCAGACCCACACGCCGATGTTCCATCAGGTCGAAGGATTGGCGATTGATAAACACATCTCGATGGCCAATCTGAAGTGGACACTTGAGGAATTCTTTAGTGCTTTCTTTGAGATTGAAGGCATCAAAACCCGGTTCCGCGCCTCGCATTTCCCGTTCACCGAGCCGTCGGCCGAGGTGGACATCCAGTGTAGCTGGGTTGATGGACAATTGCGCATCGGTGAAGGCGACGGCTGGATGGAAGTGCTTGGCTCCGGCATGGTGCATCCCAAAGTGTTGCAGGCGGGCGGGATTGACCCGGCTGAATGGCAGGGCTTTGCCTTTGGCATGGGCATCGACCGGATCGCGATGCTGAAATACGGCATTCCCGACTTGCGGGCGTTCTTTGAGTCCGATTTGCGCTGGCTGCGGCATTATGGGTTTGCCAGTCTGGATCAGCCGAACTTGCATGGTGGTTTGTCACGGTAGTGTTGAACATTACCAAACGACGCATGGCTCATGCATTGTCGATCATCGGCGAAGCTGGAATTGAAGGTTTCAGCTATGAAAGCGGAGTAAACGCACTCTTTGTGGAATGCGAGTATCGGTCAAGGAAGGGCCGTTGGATGCTCGCCAATTCACCGGTTTTTCTCCAGAAGAATTTAGATACATAATGGCTCACGCCGCGATAGCGGATTTGGTCGATGCTGGGCCAAATCAGGAAGAACCGGCTCGCGGACACCTAAGTGTAACAACTTGGCTTATACATCTTACTTTATCAGGTTGGGAACATGTCGAGCAATATGATCGAACATTGCTGGGTCAATGGTTTGGCAACATAAAAACCAACTGGCCTACGATCTTGACTTCGGTCGCTGTAGCATTGGTATCGGCATGGCTCTTGTACAACTGGGGACCTCCGCGCCAATAAGTAGATGTCTGGGTGCCTGAGGTTACATATTTTTTGCCCACACAAATGTGAGATGACATCACCAACTCTCCCGCTAATGTCGCCATCATGAAATACGTTTTCTCCGTCCTTCTCGCCCTTTTCTTCACGACGAGTACCCAAGCCATGGGCCCGTGGAAAGACTGCCATGCAAAGGTTCCGTGTGAACTCGGCGATCGATCTTATCACGTCAAAACCCCCGATGACTGGGACGGCGAGACGCCACTGCCGGTTTTGCTGCACTTTCATGGTTGGATGCGCACCGGCGCATTGCCCGTCAAACATGGCCGCATCTCGGGAGCGACCCGCAGACGTGGAGTCTTGTTGCTGGCGCCCAATGGCAACGGCCGAACCTGGGATTTCTGGGATCATGACACTGATGACGTGGCCTTTGCTGCCGCTGTCATCGAAGATGCGGCCAAACATTATCCGATTGATCGTAGCCGCATCTATGTGTCGGGCTATTCTTATGGTTCGGCAATGGCGTGGCGGTATGTCTGCGAGAACGGCAATGACGTCGCAGCTTTGATCGCCGTGTCGGGCACTCTGCGGCAATCAGAACAATGTCCGCAAGGACCGCGTGAAGTACGTCATGTGCATGGGCTGGCGGACACTGTGATGGATTTCCCGATGGGGCCGGGAGAGGACACAACCTATCCCGTGGCCCTGTGGCGCGAGAAATATGGCTGCGCTGAGGGGGAAAATGCCGGCGACTGGCAGGCGGTTGATTTCCTGACATTCCAGCGCACAATCTGGGCGGGCTGTAGTGGCGGCGGTTCAGTGACACTTGATGTGCACCCGGGTGGCCACTTTATCCCGCACGGCTGGATTGCGCGACAGCTGGACGAGTTGCTGGGCCGGGCGCCGACGTACCCCTAAACCTGCCTCTTGTGTCATCGCGCTCTTCCCCCTTGGGCTGCCTTGGGCTAATACCGCCCGGACACCGATCTGACCGGGGACTTAAGGCTCATGAAATTCACTCTCTCTTGGCTCAAGAAACATCTTGAGACAGATGCTTCGCTGGATGACATCCTCTATGCGCTGACTGATCTGGGCCTTGAGGTCGAAGAGGTCACAAATCCTGCCGCCAAATTACATGATTTTATCATTGGCAAAGTGTTGAGCGCCGAGAAGCACCCCGAGGCGGATCGTCTGAAGGTCTGTGTGGTTGCCACGGACGAGGGCGAAACCCAGATCATTTGCGGCGCGCCTAATGCACGCGAAGGTATCATCGTTGTCGTCGCTAAACCCGGAGTTTATGTGCCGGGCATCGACACGACGATTGGCGTCGGAAAAATCCGCGGGATCGAAAGCTTTGGCATGATGGCGTCCGAGCGCGAGTTGGAGCTGTCTGAAGAACATGACGGCATTATCGAGCTGCACAGCGGCGAGGTCGGCCAACGGTTTACAGATTGGTTGGCCGAGCATTATCCGTCCAAGGTTGACCCGGTGATCGAAATTGCGATCACGCCAAACCGTCCCGATGCTCTGGGAGTTCGCGGCATTGCCCGTGACCTGGCCGCGCGGGGTCTTGGCAAGCTGAAACCACAAGAAGTTGGTTCGGTCGAAGCCAAATTTTCCTGCCCGGTTGCTGTGACCATTGATGAGGACACGCTAAACGGTTGCCCGGTATTCATGGGCCGCGTCATCCGAGGTGTGACCAACGGGCCATCGCCGGAATGGTTGCAGGACTTGCTGCGCGCCATTGGCCTGCGCCCGATCTCAGCCCTTGTCGATATTACCAACTATTTCACCTACGACCAGAACCGACCGCTGCACGTATTTGACGTGGCCAAAATGTCGGGCAATCTGCGTGTGCATCGCGCTGCGGGTGGCGAGTCAATTTTGGCACTGGATGACAAGGAATATACGTTTTTTCCCGGCATGATGGCGATCTCGGACGACAATGGTCCGGAGAGCATTGCCGGTGTCATGGGCGGCGCGCTAACCGGTGTGACGGCAGAAACCACCGACGTGTTCGTGGAAAGTGCGTATTGGAACAATGTGCAAATCGCGCTGACCGGGCGTGCGCTGAAGATCAATTCGGATGCGCGCTACCGGTTCGAGCGCGGTATTGACCCGGCGTTCACACAAGATGGGCTGGAGCTGGCGACGCGGATGATCCTTGACCTTTGTGGTGGCGAAGCCTCAGATATCGTGGTCGCCGGAGCGATGCCAGATCATTCACGCGCTTACAAACTGGACGCGGCGCGGGTACGTTCGCTTGTTGGGATGGAAATTCCCGAAAGCACCCAGCGGCAAACTTTGACGGCATTGGGATTTCGGCTGGAAGGGAATTACGCCCATGTGCCCAGCTGGCGGCCTGATGTGGATGGCGAGGCTGATTTGGTCGAAGAGGTTGCCCGTATTGCGTCGCTGACCAAGCTGGAAGGTAAGCCATTGCCGCGGATGACCACCGGTGTTCCCAAACCGATCCTGTCACCGATGCAGCGGCGCCAGCAGGCTGCGCGGCGGACCTGTGCGGCACTGGGGTACAATGAGTGCGTGAGCTATTCATTCATTGATCAGGCCTCGGCCGCGTTGTTTGGCGGCGGCACCGATGCGACGATGCTTGAGAATCCGATCTCATCGGAGATGAGCCATATGCGTCCGGCCCTTCTGCCCGGTCTGCTGCTGGCGGCTGCGCGCAATCAGGCGCGCGGATTTGCCGATCTTGCATTGTTCGAAGTCGGACCGGCGTTTCACGGCGCCGAGCCGGGAGAGCAACATTTGCTGGTCTCCGGCCTGTTGGTCGGACGGACCGGGCCAAAGGACGTGCAAGGCGCCTCGCGCGGCGTTGACGTATTTGACGTCAAGGCGGATGCCGAAGCCGTACTGGCTGTGATCGGGGCACCGGCCAAGGTGCAGATACTACGCGGTGCTCGCGAGTGGTGGCATCCGGGCCGTCATGGCATGATCTGTTTGGGCCCGAAAAAGGTCCTGGGCATTTTTGGCGAACTGCATCCGCGGGTGTTGGCCGCGATGGATATCAAAGGGCCCGCGATGGCCTTTACGCTGTGGCCGGGCGAAGTACCAATGCCCAAGAAAACCAAAGCAACTCGGCCTGCTCTGGAAATTCGAGATTTGCAGGCAGTCGAACGCGATTTTGCCTTTGTGGTAGATGCTCAAGTTGAGGCAATGGCGCTAGTCAACGCAGCAGCAGGTGCAGATAAGGCGCTGATCAATAACGTGCGCGTGTTTGACGAATTCATCGGCGGTTCACTCGGCGAGGGTAAGAAATCGCTTGCCATTACAGTGCGTCTGCAACCCGTCAAAGCCACGCTGAAAGAGGCAGAGATTGAAGCCGTAAGCACAAAGATCATCGAGAAAGTCAGCAAAGCGACTGGCGGCGTGTTACGAGGATAGATGCGTTGAGACGGACCAGTGGCCAACCCAGTGGGGCCACGGGTTTGCTCTCGGAACAGCGAAGTTGTGAATAAACGAAGGGACAGTCGATGACGTTGAAGGTCTATTTATCGGGCGAAATTCATACCGATTGGCGAGAGCAGATCACAGATGGCGCCGCCGGTTTGGATGTGTCCTTCAGCGCCCCCGTCACCGATCATGCGGCCAGTGACGATTGCGGCGTTGCCATTCTAGGGGCAGAGCCCAACAAATACTGGCATGACCATAAAGGTGCGATGGTGAATGCGATCCGTACCCGCAAAGGAATTGAGGATGCAGATGTTGTGGTGGTGCGCTTTGGCGACCAGTATAAACAATGGAATGCAGCGTTTGATGCAGGATATGCCGCAGCATTGGGTAAATCGTTGATTATTTTGCATGGGCCGGATCTTGCCCATCCGCTCAAGGAAGTTGACGCTGCGGCATTGGCGGTAGCGGAACATCCAGCACAGGTGGTGCAGATACTACGGTATGTTCTGACGGGTCAGTTGCCGAACTAGGCGAGTGGCACTTACGCTGCCAACTGTGACCACCTGTATCTTTCAAGCTAATGAGGCCTCTCCGTGCTTTGGGCTGCTGTCGGTAAGCTCCGGCAGAAAGTGGACGTGATCGGGGGCTTTGAATGGGCCCAACATGCAGATGCAGACCTTTATCAGGTCATCACAGCACGACGCTGATCCGGCTTTCACTGTCACGGCAGCTTCCATCCGTTCATCGGATGTGGCGCAAGGTCTGGGGAATGCAGCGGCTTGAGATTTCGAGATCGATCATTGAAGCGCAATCAGACGTTGTTCGGATAGATTGCAACAACTAGGTTGCCGAACGAGAAACCTGCAGATCAGTTTGATCAGGACTATTCTTATTGGAATGCGCCTCGGAGCAATTATTCTGGGCGTCGGTTTATTTCAACCGCCCTTCCGAGTGCAAGAAAGCGCTGGAACTTTGGCTCGGGTGTGAATATTCAAGCCATAGGTAATTGCGAATTGCTGTTCCGCACTCGCCAACGACCGATAAAGTAGATCATTCTTGAACAATCATGGATCGCACTAATTAGGGGGTCCATTAGCCTAAAGTAGAGGAAAACCATATGCACAAACTCATGCTAACAGCAGGCGCCGCGATCATCGCGGCAGGTACGCTTGTGACCACCGAAGCGAAAGCTGACACTTTTGAAAAATTCGGTGATGTTGAAGGCTGGAATGTCTTCATCGACAAAGAAAAGATGTCATGCCTGATCGAAAAGTCTGATGATGTCGGAAACGTTGTCCAGATGGGTCTGACGACCGATCGCGCCGTTGCATATGTTGGTGTATTCACCAATCAGAAAACCGACGTTAAGAAAGGTGACAAAGAAGCTGTTGCCATTCTTCTTGACGACCAACTTTATGTTGGCGAGGCAACTGGAATGCGCGGCAATATCACCAAGGGATATACCGGTGGTTACGTCTTGTCGGACGACCCTCAATTCGTTGACGATGTAGCTCAGAAATACACAATGACTGTGTTTCCGGAAAAGGAATACGCTTTCGTCGTGGATCTGGCCGGTACAAAAAAGGCCATCGAAATGGCACGCAAGTGCAATAGCGGACTGTAGAACTGCAAATTCGTTAGTTAAGATGTTTTCTTGGGCCGATCATTTCATGGTGAATTGATCGGCCCATTGTTATTTTGGCGCTATGTCTCTGTACTCCGGGAAAACCTGCCAACATCCGGCTGGAGTGAGCCATGGCATAAACCGCTCCTCGTCCGAACCTTCAACGCTGCCTGAGAGGTCGACATTCAACGTGCATGGTCAAGCAATCTTGTCGTCAAAACTGAAGTGGGCTACACTTTTGTTTCTGATTATTATTATTAAATAATACCAATTAGATAACCTCCGAGAGTCGGAGCGCAAAAGGAAATATTATGAAACAACTCGATGACAATACAATTATGAGCAGCGGGCGACTTCGTTTCGCTGGAGTGCTCCTCGCCAGTGTGGCGCTGGTTGCTGGCACAGCCCATGCACAGGGCGCTGACAAACCAAATATTGTGGTGATCTGGGGTGATGACATCGGCCAGTTCAACGTAAGCGCGTACAATAATGGCATGATGGGCTACAGAACGCCCAACATCGACCGGCTTGCGGCGGAAGGTGCGTTGTTCACGGACTGGTATGGGCAGCAAAGTTGCACCGCTGGTCGTGCCGCGTTTATCACGGGGCAGTCCCCGATCCGCACCGGCCTTACCAAGGTTGGTTTGCCGGGCGCGCCAGAAGGCATGAAGATCGAGGACCCAACAATTGCGGGCCTTCTCAAGCCGCTTGGTTATATGACTGCACAGTTCGGCAAGAACCACTTGGGCGACCGGGACGAGATGCTTCCAACGAACAATGGGTTCGACGAATTTTACGGCAATCTCTATCACCTCAACGCTGAGGAAGAGCCTGAAAACGTCGACTATCCCAAAGACGATGATTTCCGGGAGAATTTTGGCCCTCGCGGCGTGATCAAGTCCTCGGCTGACGGCTCTATCGAAGATACCGGTCCGCTCAGTAGGAAACGCATGGAAACGGTGGACGAGGAAGTAACGGCTGCCGCGCTTGATTTTATGGACAGAGCTCACGAGCAGGGAAAGCCCTTCTTTTTGTGGTGGAACTCGACACGGATGCACATTTTCACGCACCTCAAGTCTGAATCTATCGGTGTGACCGGTCAGGGCATCTATGCCGACGGCATGGTTGAGCATGATGGTATGGTCGGTCAATTGCTCGACAAGATCGACGACCTTGGCATCGCCGACAATACAATCGTGATGTATTCCACAGATAACGGCGCCGAAACATTCACATGGCCAGACGGCGGCACAACCATGTTCAAAGGTGAAAAGAACACCCAGTGGGAAGGCGGTTTTCGCGTTCCGACAGTGATCCGCTGGCCCGGAACAATTGCGCCCGGAACAGTGATCAACGATATCGGTGCCCATGAAGATATGTTGCCGACATTGCTTGCGGCTGCCGGCTCGCCGGATATCAAAGAGCAACTTTTGCAAGGTGGCGTTCAGGCCATTGGTCGTGAGTACAAAGTGCATCTTGATGGCTATGATCTGGCACCAGCGCTGAAAGGCGAGGCCGATTGGCCGCGCGAAGAGTTCTTCTACTGGACTGACGACGGCTCGGTAGCAGCGCTGCGCTATAATGATTGGAAGGTCACGTTCCTGCGTCAGAATGCCGAGGGCATGAAGGTCTGGACCACTCCATTCGAGGTGTTGCGGGCGCCGTCCATCACTAACCTGCGCATGGATCCGTTTGAGCGGGCCGAGGCCGAAGATGCAATGGGGTATCAACAATGGTGGGTCGAGCATATGTTTGTTATCGCCCCCGCAGGGGCTTATGTTGGCAATTGGTTGCAAAGCTTTGCCGAATTCCCGCCGCGTCAAAAGCCGGGCAGCTTCAGTCTTGACCGCGTTATGGAATCGGTGATGGCCGGATCACAGGGCAACCAATAAACGCCCATTCAGGTATAGATGACTTTCAGAAGGCGGGTTTTGATCGCGAAACCCGCCTTCGCTTTGACTGATCTGTGTGGGTTTGTTCTGGCGCGGGATCATTGGGTCCTCTATCGATTGGTGGAGAGATATTTTAATTTTGCGATTTAGCTGGAAGGGCCTGATCTTGACCTTTATTGCACAGGCTTCTGCCCTAGCACGGATCGTGTCGGCGGCGGTTCTCGTCGCGTTCTCATTTGGCGCCCCGCCTGTTTTCGCCCAAGAATTGACTGTTCCCGCCTATGTCGGGTCGCAGGCCTGCGCAGATTGTCACAGCGACGCAACCGAGAGCTGGACCGGATCGGACCATGCCCTTGCTTGGACAGCGCCGACAGCTGAGAACATTGTCGCAGATTTCGACGGAACTGAATTCACTCATGATGGAATGCTGGCCCAGTTTCGCATCGACGGTGGCCGTCATTTTGTAACGGTAACCGAGAACGATGGCGCAACCACTGATTATCCGGTGCACTCTGTCGCTGGTATTGAGCCCTTGCAGCAGTATTTATTGGAAACTGAACCGGGCCGTTTGCAAAGCTTTGATGTTGTTTGGGATACAGAACAGAAAACGTGGTTTCATCTTTACCCCGATCAGGTTCTGCCACCAGATGACGGATTGCACTGGACCGGCCCCTACAAAAACTGGAACGCCCGCTGCGCAGAGTGCCATGCCACTGGTTTTGAAAAGAACTATGACCCTGAAAGCGGCACATATTCCTCAACACAGGCCGAAATGGGTGTGGGATGCGAATCCTGCCACGGACCGGCTGCGGTGCATCTTGCGTGGACCAAAGATCAGGACATTTCGGGATGGGATGGACAGGTCGACGCGGTTGGTCTGACTATGGCCTTTGATGGTGCCGAGAGCACGATACAGCAATGCGCTGGCTGCCATTCTCGGCGCGAGGCGCAGGGGCAGGGCAATCCGCTGCCCGGCACACCTTATCATGACGCATACAATCTGGCGCAGCTCCGCCCTGGGCTTTACCACGCGGATGGGCAAATCCTCGACGAGGTTTACGTCTACGGCTCGTTCCTGCAGTCAAAAATGTATGCGCGAGGCGTAGGATGCACGAACTGCCACAACGCCCATTCAACTGACCTGAAAGCCGAAGGGAACGCGGTCTGCACACAGTGCCATTCACAAGCGGGAAATGCAGAGTTCTCGACACTGAAACCTGCGATTTATGACAGCCCGGAGCATCATTTCCACACGGAAGGTTCCGAGGGTGCCCAGTGCAAGAGCTGCCATATGGTTGAGCAGGTCTACATGGGCGTGGACGGGCGGCGCGACCACAGCTTCCGCATTCCGCGGCCCGATCTGGCAGGCGAAACTGGCAGTCCGGATGCCTGCACAACCTGTCATCAGGACCAATCTGCCGACTGGGCCGCCGCCCAGATCGCTGATTGGTATCCGGCCTCGCAAAACCGGGGTCCGCATTATGGGCAGACTCTTGCGAAAGGTCGGGCTAACCCGGTTGCGGCGGCGGGGGCGCTCTCGGATCTGGCGGCAGATGCAGACCAGCCGGGAATCGTCCGGGCCACCGCCCTGTGGCTGCTTGAGCAATCCGGCGATCCGGCCGTTGCCGAAAGGTTTGTACCGCTGCTGTCTGACCCGGATCCGGTAATTCGAACCGCTGCCATAGGTCTGCAACGCCTGGCGCCAGATCAGGACCGGGTTCTCCGGCTGGTTGATCTGCTTGCCGACCCGATCCAGACCGTGCGCATCATTGCGGCACGGCAGTTGGTGGATGCGCCGATTGCGCGGCTGCCCCAGAGAATGGCGGCAAATCTGCGCATTGCGACGTCTGAGTGGCGGCAATCACTGGCCAACCGGTTTGATTTTCCTGAGACTCATCTGCAGCTTGGCGGCATCGCACTGGCCATGCGTAATCCGCCGGCGGCAATCACTGCGTTCAGAGAAGTTGTGAGTCTTGATCCTCAACGGATTGATGCGTGGGTGATGCTTGTGCGCATCGCTGCCGCGACCGAAGGTCTTGAGGCAACACGCACGGTGCTGGCCGACGCACTTGAGATCAACCCCAATGATCCGAGTTTGCTGCAGTTTGCTGAGGAAATCCGTACTAATCCAAACAGTACATCGCCCTGAAAACACCTGTTTATGCGACCGACAGTACAATCTTCCCGATATGGCTGCCGCCCTCCATGCGCTCATGGGCGTCAACCGCCTCGGCCAGATCAAACTCGCTGTCGATGACTGGCGCAATCTGCCCCGCTTCCAGTAGCGGCCAAACCGCCTCTCGCAGGTCTGATGCGATCCGGGCTTTGGCCAGAGAACTTTGCGGGCGCAAGGTGCTGCCGGTGACAGTCAGTCGCCGCATCATGATCTGGGCAAAGTTCAGTTTGACCTCAGGGCCTTGTAGGAACGCGATCTGTACCAGACGCCCGTCATCTGCAAGGGCACTGATATTCCGGGGGAGGTAGTCGCCGCCGACCATATCCAAAATCAGATTGGCGCCGCCTTGGGCCTTCAGAATCTCAACAAAATCGGTTTCTCGATAATTGATGGCCTGTTCGGCGCCCAAGGAGATACAGACTTCACATTTTGCCTGCGACCCTGCAGTTGCAAACACACGTGCGCCAAACGCATTGGCCAATTGAATTGCAGTGGTCCCGATGCCAGACGAGCCGCCATGCACCAGAAACCGCTCCCCTGCCACAAGCTGGCCGCGAATGAAGACATTGGAAAAAACAGTAAAATAGGTTTCAGGCAGGCACGCTGCTTGCTTTAAGTCCATGCCCTTGGGAATTGGCAAACAATGCGCCGCGGGAGTTGTCACGTATTCGGCATATCCACCACCGGGAAGCAGGGCACAGACTTCGTCGCCCAAGTTCCAATCCGAAACGCCCGGTCCGATGCCAGCGATAACGCCAGAGGCCTCTAAGCCCGGGAGGTCGCTGGCGGTTGGCGGCGGGGCGTATGCGCCTGCGCGTTGCAATACATCTGGGCGATTGACCCCTGCATAAGCAACTTGGATCAATACGTCTTGGTATCCCGGCTCTGGGATCGGTCGGCTGGTCATCCGCAATACGTTAGGACCGCCCGGCTCGGTGATCTCTATCGCGCGCATGGTTCGGATCATCAGAACAGGCTCCTTGTTATTACGACCTGTCTAACAGTGCGCGGGCCTGCGCGAAACTACAGATCACAAATGCAAGTGAACATGTAAATCGGACCCTCTGCCAGCAACAAAAAATCGACGGCACTGTCCAGCGGCATTATTTCATGCATCACCCAATTCGGGGTTCAGTCATGTGGTCTGTTCCAACTGCCCGGCAGGTCATTATTGGGTTTTTTTGACGGTGCTCTGACTTTGCTGAGTGCCCAGAACGGTCCGGACAGAACACGCTTTAGAAAAGGGTTTTCGTTCACCTGCGCTTTGAATTTTTCAAACTGCATCACGTTCTCGATGCGGCGATCAAGGAAGGACCATGTGGCCTGATGCCCGATCGAATCGTCGCCAAGCCAATAAAGCACCGTCGAACTGTAGACAGCGCTCAAGGTCGCGCGTTTTGTGTACCAGTTCACGTCGTCCGAGGTATCACCCAGCGCGTCCCAGATTTTGTCACAGGTGCCCCAAATTGCCTTGGCCCCGTCGGCTGCGTGATGAGGCAAAGCAAACAAGGTTGTGCCACGGCGCACGACCTCCTTGTCGTCTACCGCTTCGAGCCGGAATCGCACGGCAGCGGAAATTTTCTCGCGAATCTTTAGGGCATTCATGTCGGTCGCTTTGATCCGCTTCAGCATGGTCTTGTCGCCTGCAGAATGAAAGGCTACCGCCAGATCGACCGCACCGCGAGGACAGGCAGTACGAGCAAGCGCGGCGTCCAAGCCGCTATCCGATATTGCAGCCTTAAACGTCGCCTCAGACCACCCGTCAAACGGGACGTGGGTCAACGCAGCCTTTAGCAAAGCGGCAACTGGATCATCGTTTGGTTTGGTGGACATGGCGGCCTCCTGCAGTGTCTTGTCGATACTAGACAACATAACGGGGCTTTGCTATATGGCCAATTCCTGCAAATCATTGCAACTCATACTAGAAAGGTGGTGAAAACCACATGCAGGTTAGTGTTCGTGACAACAATGTCGATCAGGCCCTTCGGGCTCTGAAGAAAAAACTTCAGCGCGAAGGTGTGTTTCGTGAAATGAAGCTTAAGCAACATTTCGAGAAACCGTCCGAGAAAAAAGCGCGTGAGAAGGCAGAAGCGATCCGTCGTGCCCGTAAACTGGCACGCAAGAAGATCCAGCGCGAAGGCATGATGTAAATCATCCCGGCTGTTATCCAAGAGTAGATTTAACCCCGTATGTCCATGGATCTGCGGGGTTTTCTCGTCTTTAGGAGAGTGTATTGGAACTTCTCCGCCCCCAACAGCTCAAATCGCAGCAGCCTGTCGACGACAGGGGAGATCGCTGGAGGTGAGGTCTTACCTTAGACTTGTCAACAGATGGCTATCGGCCGCAACTGCATTTGTTTTCGCAAGATCGTTCTCCCGCGGAGGCCATCGCTCAGACGAAAAAGTTAATGCAATGCTGTATCTGGGCCATGTCGAAGCATCTTGTCCCGGAAAATGAAGGCCGGTGGCAATCCCAACCCTGTTGTTCCCATCTGACTGGCTCAGCGCCAATTCCTATCTAACAGCCTCGAATACGGCCCTATTCAATTTGCAATCGCGCACCACATCCTGACCACAGGGAACAGGTGTCAGATCGCGCGAGAAACATAAGCGCGCCTCTTCAATATAACCGTCTTTGCAAGTGATTGTGATCATATCCGGCTCCAGACCGGGGTTGTCTTTCAGGAAGGCCTCTTCCACAACCGTCGCGGGCAGTTTAACGGCATTGTTCAGACTGCGAAACACGGCCGGGCGCACCACCGCTCCATAAGCTTGGCGTGAAAGATCATAATAGTCAGCGGCCGAGAGACCCGAACATACCCCGTGTTTGCGCCATTGGTGCCAGGCCAGACCGCTGGTTCCCATAATGTCTGACATCGCATTTGTCATTGACCGGGTTGGTGCAGGCTCAGCGGTGCGGCAATAGTTCGGATACCCCTTATGGTATTGGGGCCAGAGCCCATGCAATATCCATCCATGATCATTGTGCGCATCGCATTGATCCGACCCACGCGCATCGCCGTTCCGGGCGCACCAGTTAGGCGACCAACTGAGCGCCAGTACGTAATAGTCAAATTTTCCGGGCTTACCGTCGCCCGCCCAAACGGTCGAGGCAGACAATATCCAGATCAACAGCCAGCGCATTCTACTCTTCCCTTATCGCACGACCCCGACTATATAGCCTCTAAGTTCCCCGACAATGGTAACCCGTCCTGACCCTCAGGGCCGCCTTTACAGGCAACGGGGAAGATATGCGCAAGGAGACGTGACATGGCAAAACCGATTATGGCAAAGGCAACTGCCGTCTGGCTGGTTGATAACACAACTCTCAGCTTCAAGCAGATTGCTGATTTTGTCGAAATGCACGAGTTGGAAGTGCAGGGCATCGCTGATGGGGACGTCGCCACAGGCGTAAAGGGCTTTGATCCGATCACCAACAACCAGCTGACGCAGGAACATATTACCAAAGCCGAAGCGAACCCGTCGCTTAGACTTGAGTTAAAGTTCAACGCCGCTGCCGTCGGCGAAGAAAAACGTCGCGGACCGCGTTATACGCCGCTGTCCAAACGCCAGGATCGTCCTGCATCCATCCTGTGGCTGGTAAAGTTCCACCCCGAACTGACAGACGCTCAGGTGTCAAAACTGGTCGGAACAACCAAACCAACTATTCAGGCAATCCGCGAGCGGACTCATTGGAACATCTCCAACATTCAGCCGATTGATCCGGTCGCTCTTGGATTGTGCAAACAGTCCGAACTGGACGCTGCGGTTCAGAAAGCCGCCGCGAAAAAGGCCGCGAGCGGCGAAGTGATGAGCGATGATGAGCGCCGCAAGCTCGTCAGCACAGAACAGTCGCTAGGCGGCGATCCCGAACCAAAAATGCCAACAGCTATTGAAGGTCTCGAAACATTTTCTCTGAGCGGGTCGGCTGACGATGACGAAGAAGAAGAGTTGCTGGTCGATGCCGATAGTCTGTTCAATTTGCCTGATCCCGGCCCTGATGACGAAAACAAAGTCTAATGACGGTTATCACGCTGATTCTACTTAAAGCTTAGTCTGCCACGTAGCCCAAGTGGGGCTATCAAGTATCGATTGTGTCAATTGTTGGCCACAATGTCGGTCAAAGAATGGCATTGGTTCCAAATAGTGGTGGAATAGTCTTTAAAATCACGGATTTATAGACTATTTCTCGGCCCTCATTTATCGTTCTGCTCAGGCGTTTTTTGGGGCAAACTCATAGAGTCCGGCGCGCTAAAGCATCGTGAATTAAAACTGGAAATGTGAAGACAATGAAGATTACTCAACTTATAGCTGCTGTCCTGGTCCTCGGAACGGCAGGCGGAGCGGCGCTTGCAGCAACCGCGGCATTCACTGAGGGCCGCCGAGACACTGTGGCAGGATCCAAAAACATTGAGCGTGACGTCCGTGGGAGTGTAAACAGCCAGGCTCCTGGTTTTAGAATTACTAAGAAAGGGCGCTACCTCGGCGACGGATCTCTTTCACAAATTGATGTACACGGCGTGATAGTTAACCGGCAAGACAGCTTCAGTTTTAGAGCGAAGTCCGCGTTTTCGGTCTCGTTCATTGGCGCAGGGTTTGAAAGCAAAAATCCAAGTAATAGCAACTCAACATTGTTTACACTTACTAAATTGAACGGTCAGCCCAACTCAATATCGCGCCAACTTTCGACAGGTGATCCCCTCGGACGACTGAACCTTTCCGGTGGTCCTGGCAGGTACAAGTTGACACTTTCCGGAAACGGCGGCGCGGCTCTCTACGATCTGCGTATTGCAGTGGTGCCGCTGCCGGCGACAGGTTTCATGCTGTTATTCGCCGTTGGTGGCCTCGCCATGATGCGCAAGCAAAAAAGCAAGACATCTTAGTCCTTCAGTCTGATTGCTGATCAGAACAATTTGACACTTGGCGCATGATTGCGCCGGGTGTTTTTTGTTTCAGAGCCGTTTTCGCGCCTTGAGGGCTGCAGAAATTGTCCCGTCATCCAGATAGTCCAGCTCACCGCCAATCGGCACTCCCTGCGCCAGCGACGTCAGCTCGACCGATCCTTCCAACTGATCGGCGATGTAGTGCGCTGTGGTCTGCCCGTCGACAGTTGCATTAAGCGCAAGGATCACTTCTGAGATATTTTCGGTACGCACACGGTCTATCAGGCGTGGGATGCGCAACGTATCCGGTCCCACTGCGTCCAGTGCTGAGAGAGTTCCGCCGAGCACATGGTAGCGCCCCTTGAACACGCCTGAGCGTTCCATCGCCCAGAGGTCGGCGACATCTTCGACCACGCAAAGCTCGCCATTGCTGCGTTTTTCCGACGTGCAGATATCGCAAATATCCTCGGTTCCGACATTGCCGCAATTGAGGCATTCGCGTGCGGTTGCAGCCACCACCTGCATCACGTCAGCCAATGGCGTAAGCAGCAGCGCGCGTTTGCGGATTAGGTGGAGCACCGCCCGTCTGGCCGACCGAGGGCCGAGGCCAGGTAATTTTGCCATTAATTCGATGAGCGTGTCGATGTCCTTGGTGCTGCTCAAATCGGTGTGCCTTTGGGGGTTCTAATTGCAGGGGTGTGCGACATCGCAGGATTTCATCAAGGTCTCACTTTGTCACACCAAGCGAGTTTGGGAAAACCGCCGTCTTAAAACGGCAGCTTCATATCTTTTGGCAGCCCCATGCCCTCGGTGAGTTTACCCATCTCTTCTTGTGCCTTGTCCGAGGCCTTGCCCTGTGCGTCTTTGATGGCGGCAAGGATCAGATCTTCGACCACTTCCTTATCGTCACCGTTGAAAATCGACGGGTCAATATCGAGGGTTTTCAACTCGCCCTTGGCAGTGCACGTCGCTTTGACCAGACCGGCGCCGGATTCACCGGTGACCATGATGTTGTGCATGTCTTCCTGCAATGTTGCCATCTTGCCTTGCATTTCCTGCGCGGCCTTCATCATCTTGGCCATATCACCCATGCCGCCTAGTCCTTTGAGCATTTCGTCATCTCCTGTTCATTCAATGTTAGGTTCAGAGATACGCGCGGGTGCAGGGTGTCACAAGGGGTTGGCCAGATTTTGAGCCATATGCTGTGCGCGACTTCGCCAAAACGCGGGTATTGTTGCCGTGTGGCGGGCGGCCATTTTTCTGACAACTCATCCGTCCTCGAACGGATCCCATTCGTCTTCTACTTCGGGCAGAGACTCAATTTGGGCATCTGCCGTAATCTGATCGGGTGTACGAATGCCAGTAATTCGCGCGTTGGGGAACTGAGCAAGGACTGCCTGCACCAAAGGGTGCGCCTCGGCCTGGGCCTTTAGAGCGTTGCCAGCGGCGTCGCGGAGTTGGGCGATGGTTTCAGCACCACCGTCGTTCACGACTGTCACGGCCCATCTGTTGCCCGTCCAGAGTTGTAACCTCGCACCCAGTCTTTGGGCCAGATCACGCGGCGCAGAGTCGGTGGGGACAAATTCGATACGACCCGGTTGATAACTGACAAGTTGCACACCGGTTTCGACTTCGACCAGCAGCTTGACGTCACGGTTTGTGCGGATCAGTTCGACGACATGGTCAAAGCTTGGATAGCGGGCCAGCGCCAGATCTGCTTGCGGCGCAATTGCTGTGACTGTTCCACTTCCTCCGTTACCGCTGCTAGGGGGAGTCGCAACAGCCTGGGTTCCTGCATCAGCAGTCGGGGGTTGAACAGTCTGACCTCCGCGTGGCGGCGTCGGTGGAACAGGGGTATTTTGTAAATTGCGAACCAGATCTTCGGGCGACGGAAGATCTGCAACATGGGTCAACCTAATGATTGCCATCTCGGCGGCCATCATTGCGTTTGGTGCAGCGGCCACTTCGTCCAGCGATTTCAGCAGCATCTGCCACATCCGCGTCATCACCCGCATCGGCAGTTCTTTGGCCATCTGCAACCCGCGCACCCGCTCGTCCGGGTTGATGGTCGGGTCGTCTGCGGCGTCCGGGGTAATTTTTACAACCGAGATCCAGTGGGTGATTTCGGCCAGATCCCGCAACACGGCCATCGGATCTGCGCCGTCGGCATATTGTCCGCTGAGTTCGGTCAGGGCGCCTGCGGCGTCTCCGCGCATAATCATGTCAAAAAGATCCAGCACTCGGCCGCGATCGGCAAGGCCCAGCATGGCGCGTACTTGATCTGCTGTTGTTTCGCCTGCGCCGTGCGATATCGCCTGATCCAGCAGGGAGGTCGCATCGCGCGCTGACCCTTCGGCGGCACGGGTGATCAGCGCAAGGGCGTCAGCTGTTATTTCTGCCCCTTCAGACGCCGCGATCCTGCGCATCATCGCAATCATGTCTTCAGGTTCGATCCGACGCAGATCAAAGCGCTGGCAGCGCGACAGGACGGTGACCGGAACTTTGCGGATCTCGGTGGTGGCAAAGATGAATTTGACGTGGGCAGGCGGCTCCTCCAACGTCTTCAAAAGCGCGTTGAACGCCGAGGTGGACAGCATGTGCACCTCGTCAATGATGTAGATTTTGTAACGCGCTGAGGCGGCGCGGTAATGCACTGAATCGATGATTTCACGAATGTCGCCGACGCCAGTGCGACTGGCAGCGTCCATTTCCATCACGTCGACATGGCGGCCTTCCATGATGGCCACGCAGTTTTCGCATTTCCCGCAAGGTTCGGTTGTCGGACCTCCGGTGCCGTCGGGCCCAACACAGTTGATGCCTTTGGCGATGATTCTCGCGGTTGTGGTTTTGCCGGTCCCGCGAATGCCGGTCATGATGAAGGCCTGCGCGATTCTGTCCGCCTCAAACGCGTTTTTCAACGTACGCACCATTGCATCCTGCCCGACCAGATCAACAAATGTTTCGGGGCGGTATTTGCGGGCAAGAACGCGATAGGCTTGGGGTGTGTCTTGGCTCATGAGTCCATCTGTCGGATTCGGGATCAAGGCCGGAGGGTAAAGCGAGGCGAGCGCGGCGTCCACCAGCTTCGCGTGAGAAAAGGTCAATCGTTTCCTCTTCGCCTCGGCCTCGTGTCGGGCTAAGCTAAAAGCTGAACACAGGCGTCAGGAGATTGAAATGCGTTTGCGAGGTGTGAAATCCAGTCGTAACGTCGATGACCGCCGTCGATCCGGCGCAGGTAAAGCTGGCGGTATTGGCGGTGTCGGACTCCTGTTGGTACTCGCAATCGGCTATTTCGCCGGCATTGATGTAACGCCTTTGCTGAACCAGACAGCTGCCCCGGCCCAGACCCAGGCCACAAGCGCTGAGCAGGATCAGGCGGCGGAGTTTTCAACCAGAGTGCTGGCCACAACAGAACAGGTCTGGGGCCAGATATTTGCGCAACAGTTAAACCGAACGTATCAACCTCCGGTGCTGGTGCTCTATTCAGGCGTAACCCAAAGCCCCTGTGGGGGTGCATCGGGCGCGACAGGCCCGTTTTATTGCCCGGCCGACCAAAAAGCGTATCTGGACACGGAATTCTTTGTCACCCTTTCGCGCCAGATGGGGGCCAAGGGCGATTTTGCCGCCGCTTATGTCATTGCGCATGAAGTAGCACATCATGTGCAAAACCTAATCGGGATACTTGGTCCCGTCGATCAGCGTCGTCGACAAGTGTCACAGACAGAAGCCAATGGGCTGACGGTGCGATTGGAATTGCAGGCTGATTGCCTGGCCGGCGTCTGGGCCCGGTCCGTCCAGGGGCTACTCGAACGCGGCGACCTTGAGGAAGCGTTGAACGCGGCGCGCCGCATTGGAGATGATCATTTGCAAAGCCAGGCAGGTCGGGTGCCGCAACCACATACGTTTACGCATGGCACCTCAGAGCAGCGTTCGCGCTGGTTCGCGCGCGGCTATGATAGCGGCAATATCTCGGAATGTGACAGTTTTGGCGCGCGCAGCCTGTAGCTGGGACAAGTGTGAATGACTTTGGTGCAGTCAGGCGCCGGGGTTGACCCGACGGGGGCGCATTCTGCGCCATTACATTATTTGCTCCGGCCCCCAGGGCCTTCGGGCGTCAGGAATTGATGTGCGGCATCCCGGATTGGGTTGATTTTAGGTTAAGGCCCGGTTGAAAATCAACCTTGCGCGTCTTCCGCCGAAATACCTTCAGAGCTTTTACTGGGGTGAGAGGCTGACAACGACCCAAGCGGGGCTCGTTATGGCTGCTTCCTTCCGGATCTGACCAGGTTGGCGAGGTGCCTGCCCGCGCCAACCTCTCAATATCGGATATAGGCGTGGTCGAATGGATTCGCAAGCGATGCCGCGTGTAGCAGTTATAATAACGCAGACCCGCGGAGATCCCCAATTTGAAGCGCCAGATCAAAAGCGCAGATCAATGCGCACGGATCAAATCAGGTACGTGACGCCGATTTGGTTCTTGGGTTCGGTCCATCATAAAGGCGGGTGCCATTGCGCGAAATCGAGGGGCATGTCATTGCGTCACAAAAGACCAGCATGACAGGGGCAGGGCATGAAACACGCAGAAACAGTGACATTTGGTGGCTCCGGTCTTGATCGTGGCGCCGAACTGCGCGGCGATGTGACCGCTTTGGCACTGGCAGCCGCCAGCCCCGATGCAAGCGCGGTGTTGTATTGGCGTGGTAAACCGCTGATTTCGGGCGCTGAGCGTGATGCATTGGTGCGATTGCCGTTGGATCACGCCGTTCTGGTGGATGCTGCGCTCGACCGCATTCTGCTGGGGCGTGAGGATGATCGGGCAATTTTTGCCTTCGACCTTACGGGGTGGGAGCCGAGTGATATCGACGAGGCTAAGCTGGGGGCCTTTTTTGACCCGAGCGAGCAAAATCACCCAGCATTGCCGCCAGATCATGTTTTTGCTGAGTTGCGCGGTGTGATGACGCATCTGAGCGCCCGAGATGCGGAACTCGCCGCCACTGGAAAGGCAATCTTTGCCTGGCATCAGAGCCACGGTTACTGTGCGCGCTGCGGGGCTAAGACCGACATGGCGCAAGCCGGCTGGCAGCGAGATTGTGCGGCCTGTGGCGGGCACCACTTTCCGCGCACTGATCCGGTTGTGATCATGCTGATTACTCACGGCAATTCAGTCTTGATGGGGCGTTCGCCGGGATGGCCGGACGGCATGTATTCTTTGCTGGCCGGATTTGTCGAACCCGGTGAAACGCTCGAGGCCGCGGTCCGTCGCGAAGTCATGGAAGAGGCCGGGATCAAAGTCGGACCGGTGTCATATCTCGCCAGTCAGCCGTGGCCGTTTCCTGCGTCGCTTATGTTTGGCTGCGCCGGCGTCGCGCTGACAAACGAGATCACCATTGATCCGACCGAAATTGAAGACGCGATGTGGGTCACCCGTGAAGAAATGATGGATGCGTTTGCCGGCACCCACCCTAAATTGCACCCAGCCCGAAAAGGGTCGATCGCCCATTTTGTTCTGCGAAACTGGCTTGCGGATTCACTAGATTAACGCAATGGTTAGCGAACTCATGCAACAGACGTCCAAGACACAACTGCGCGCAGGCAGACAACAGCTATGAAATTTTCAACTCGAGAAGACATCAACGCACCGATAGAACAGGTGTTTGA
>RCND010000599.1_pt1 | contig 20654 bp, 14 predicted proteins | sample 2041351 | NCBI WGS metagenome assembly RCND01 (sample SAMN09708230, study PRJNA481090) | Marine sediment metagenome, whole genome shotgun sequencing project. | biome: marine sediment; feature: ocean; material: sediment; isolation source: Sewage treatment plant 12B marine sediment (STP12B) ... | reverse complement strand
GGGTCGGGCCACCAGTAATCACCTTCAGAATAGAAATCATGAATACCGCCGCCACTTCTTTCACAGGTAGAGGCAGTCACCGTTATGGGTTCAAGATTCATATATGCCTTGCCGTTTTCAAGTACCCTTTCCTTTTCTACGCTAAGAACAAACTGTTTTTTTGATGTCTGTGCTTTCATGCATCCCATAAGGGATAAGAATAGGGCAACACAGGCAAAGTATTTCATTGAAGCTATTATTTAGTAATGGACCTGAATTTTGTGGGGTATCAATTCTTTTTTTCGCGCAATAGTGCTTCTAAAAAATAGTAGTCGGCATAGGTGATAGGCTCATCTATTTCATCATTGTTTGGCCAGTTTCCCGTGCTATGATCTAAAATAAACGGAGCATCAATATCTTTTGCAAGCATATATTTTTCGGATTGCAAGGTATTCAATACCTTTTTTGAGTAAGCTAAATAATCGCCCTCGTCGGTATAATCGTTAAGTTCCAGAAGGGCTGAGGCTATTATAGTCGCTGCCGATACATCGCGTGGGGCATTGGGAAGATCGGGATCATTGAAATCCCAATAAGGGATACCATCTTCCGGAAGATTTTTATGGGAGAGAAAGAATTTGGCCGTGGATTCGGCCTGATTTAGATACCTCTCGTTTTTTGTAAACCGATAGGCCATCGTATAGCCGTAGATACCCCATGCTTGACCCCTGGCCCATGTCGATTCGTTATTGAACCCCTGGTGGGTAACCTTTTCCTTTACCGCACCGTTTATGGTATCGTAGACGACTACATGGTATATGCTATGATCTTCACGAAAATGGTTTTTCAAGGTAGTATTGGCGTGTTGTATTGCTATTTTATGAAAAGTACTATCTCCTGACAATCTTGTCGCCTCAAAGAGTAGTTCAAGGTTCATCATATTATCTACAATAACAGGAAACTCCCAAGTATCCCCATTCCAGTCCCATGAGCGTAGGGAACCTACATTTTCATTGAATCGTGTCGCCAATGTTTTGGCACCTTGAACGATAACTTCTTTATACTTTTCATTTCCGCTAACTTCATATCCTTCACCGAAACTACAGTATACCTTAAAGCCCATGTCGTGTGTACCATCGTTGTATTTTTCCTTTTCGATAAATGGGGTCCATTCCATAGCTCTTTGCTTGTAGCTTTCATTGCCGGTGAGCTTAAAAAGTTGCCATAGATTTCCCGGAAAAAAACCGCTGCACCAGTCTTTTGAAGGTACACCACGCGTTGAATTGGTCGCTTTGGTATAGCTTCTGGGTATATTGGTGGAGTCTACTGAATATTCAAGAAGTCGTTGGTACCGAAGTTGTAGTAAGGAATCGATAGAGACGGCTTCTGCCATCTTTTTGTCTTTACTGTCAGATTTACAAGAAATCCCTAGGATAAGAATGCAAATGGTAAAAATACAATGGTTAACTCTAAACATAGTTCGATAATTTAAACAAGACCCTTGAGAAATTGTCATCCAGCGAAAATGAACATCAAAAGGGCATTAGTAATTAGTATTCAAGTTTATTATTTGTAGTCAATTTTCTAAGTAAGAAAAGGTTTTTCATTTCAAAAACGAAATTCTTTTAGGAGCTATTTTTTCGTGGAACCACGCTTGATTAATTTCGGGTTTATCATAATTGTTTGGTTCTCGACAAGTTGATCTCCGTTTGCGATGGAATCAAGTAATAATTTACAGGCAATTTTTCCGATTTCCATTCCGGACTGATCCACAGTTGTCAATGAGGGTTCAATGACCTGGGAGGTTGGTTCGTTACTAAAACCAGCGATTGCCATTTCCTCTGGAATTTTTTTATCGATACTTTTCAAATATTTCATTGCCCCGATGGCTGCAAAGTCATTTGCCGAGAAAATACCATCTATACTATCAAATTCTTCAATAACTTTTTTGGCTAAACCGTAGCCATCTTCTTCTAGAAGCCTAGAAATCAAAACGAGGTTCTCATCATAAGGCAGTTTATATTTTTCAAGTGCCTGGCGGTATCCCTTATGGCGATTATTATAAATCTCTACATGTAATGGAGATGTGAAATGGGCGATTTTTTTACATCCTTGTTGTATCAAATGTTCCGTTGCTTCAAAGCCGCCGCGAACATCGTCAATAATAACTTTCCCAGTCTGCTTCATACCATTGAGATGTCTGTCAAAAAAAACAAGGGGGGTGCCTTGATCAAAACAATCTGAAAGATGGGTGCTATCGTCCGTTTCTATAGTGACCGAAATGAGAATGCCGTCTACGCGGTTAGCCATTAAATTTTTAATTATTTTTTGCTCACGTTCCAGTTTTTCGAGTGACTGTGAAATGATAACGTTGTACCCCGCTTTATAGGCTATTTCTTCTATACCCGATATAGTCGATGAAAAGAAATAGCGCGAGATTCGAGGTACTACCACCCCAATGGTATTGCTTTTGTTTCGCCTTAGGTTAGAGGCCAATAAATTTGGCGTATAGCCCATTTCCATTGCCTTCTCGAAAACCTTTTTTTTTGTTTTGGGCTTTACACGATCACTATCGTTAAGCGCTCGGGATACGGTTGAACTATCAAGACCAAGAGCTTTGGCTATTTCATGTATAGTCGTTTTTTTCATTTCAGGTTGTAAATGGATTGGCCGTATTACAGCAACTTAAAAATATAGAGCGAAACCAGCGCTATATACTAGAAAAAAGATGTTTTCGTTGCGGTAAAGATAAAGAAATTTATTTTAGTACAATCGATTGTATATTTTTTTTTACTTTTACATGAAGTGTGATTGGGCTCGTAGTCGAAATCTATTATCTTTAACTGAATTTGGATTTTAGTTGTCGTAAAAAACTAAGTAGCGACAATTAGTACCTAACCGATAAAACAAACTTAATGGGTAAAACAATAGTACTAACAGGCGCAGGTGGTGTCTTGTGCAGCACGATGGCCAAGGCATTGGCAGAAGAAGGTCATCAGGTGGCCGTATTGGATTTGAAAAAAGAAGCGGCAGACAGGGTAGCCGATGAAATTAACGCCTCTGGGGGAACTGCCATAGGAGTCTTGGCCAATGTATTGGAGAAGCCATCGCTCGAAGCTGCAAAAAAAGAGGTGAACGAAAAACTCGGGCCTTGCGATATCCTTATTAATGGAGCGGGAGGGAACCATCCTTTAGGCACTACAAGCAATCCGCATTTGGTCGAGGAAGATCTCAACAACACTACCGAAGGTTTTAAAACGTTCTTTGACTTGGATACCGCGGGAATTCAATTCACTTTTAACCTTAATTTTATTGGTACGCTTTTGCCAACACAAGTCTTTGCACAAGATATGGTAGGTAGAAAAGGTTGCAGTATATTGAATATATCTTCAATGAACGCATTTACACCTTTAACCAAGATTCCAGCATATAGTGGTGCAAAAGCAGCTGTCTCCAATTTCACGCAATGGCTGGCCGTTCATTTTTCGAAGGTGGGTATTCGTGTAAATGCCCTGGCCCCCGGTTTTTTTCTCACTGATCAAAATAGAACGCTACTTACCGAAAGTAACGGAGAACTGACACCAAGAGGAAAAACTATTATTGGCCAAACACCTATGGGAAGATTCGGTGAGCCTGAAGATTTAGTGGGTACTACTTTATGGCTATGTGGTGAAGGTGCATCTTTTGTTACCGGAGTCGTTGTGCCTATCGATGGTGGCTTTAGTGCTTTTAGCGGAGTTTAAATATAATAATATTAGTATTTGGATTAGTAAGTACTGTCTTTTCCATTACAACTGGTGAGACAGATGTAAATAAATCTTAACGAATAACCAATAGCTTTTTCGAAAATGAATCAAACCTTAGAACAAACATGGAGATGGTACGGGCCGAACGACCCCGTCTCTTTAGCAGATATTAAGCAAGCCGGGGCTACAGGAATTGTTTCCGCACTGCACCATATTCCTAACGGTGAAGTCTGGTCGGTAGCTGAAATTAAAAAGCGTAAAGACACCATTGAAGCTACAGACCTCACGTGGTCGGTAGTAGAGAGTGTACCCATCCATGAATCCATTAAGACCCAAAGTGGAGACTACATGAAGTATATTGAAAATTATAGACGGACACTTGAAAATTTAGGGGAGTGCGGTATTGATATCGTCTGTTATAACTTTATGCCGGTTTTGGACTGGACACGTACTAACTTGGATTATGGAGTAGAAGATGGTTCGACCGCCCTGCGTTTTGAATCGGCCGCGTTTGCAGCTTTCGAATTGTTTTTGTTACAGCGACCCGGTGCCGAAGAATCATATAGCGACAAACAAAAAGTGGCTGCCAAAACCTATTTCGATGGCCTATCGCAAGATGAGAAAATTGCCTTGTCAAATAACATCATCGCCGGGCTTCCTGGAGCGGAAGAAGGCTATTCGTTAGATGAGTTCAATGCCATTCTTGCCACTTATGATGCTATTGGCCCAGCAGAATTGAAAAAAAGTTTATTTGAATTTTTGGCTCAAATCATTCCTACTGCCGAAAAAGCTGGGGTTTTGATGTGCATCCATCCCGATGATCCACCGTATCCTATTTTAGGACTCCCTCGGGTAGTAAGTACGGAGAAAGACATCGTTGAATTATTTCAGGCCGTGGATAGCCCAAACAATGGGTTGACATTTTGTACTGGCTCTTTTGGAGTTCGTGGCGACAACGATTTACCGGGTATGGTCGAACGCCTGGGAAGCCGAATCCACTTTATCCACTTAAGATCTACAGAAAGCGATGCCGATGGAAATTTTCATGAAGCCAATCATTTGGAAGGTGATGTAGATATGTTCGGAGTAATGAAAGCCTTGGTTTCCGAACAGGAAAAACGAAAAAAATCAGATCGAAAAGACCTTCGTATGCCTATGCGCCCTGACCACGGTCATAAAATGCTCGATGATCTTCGTAAAAAAACAAATCCCGGATATTCGGGTATCGGAAGGTTACGAGGCCTTGCAGAATTACGAGGCCTTGAATTCGGAATTCGAAAAGTATTGTTCTCTTAATTTTTCAAATTCCAGACCTTAACTAATATCTAAAATCTAACATTTATGTCAACATCTTACGAAACAAGATATGCTTCCAATCCGGAAGCTGTTAAGCAATATGACACCACAGCGCTGAGAAATGAATTCTTAATTTCCAATTTGATGGAAAAAGGAAAAATCAATCTTACCTATACGCACTACGATCGTTATATTGCCGGTGGTGCAGTTCCAGAAAATCCTTTGAAATTAGAGGCTATCGATCCCTTGAAAGCCGAGTATTTTTTAGAAAGAAGGGAATTGGGCATTATAAACACAGGCGCTAGCGGTTCTGTTGAGGTTGATGGCACAACGTATGCCCTTGCACATAAGGATGCACTTTATGTCGGAAGGGGAGCCAAAGAGGTAATCTTTAAAAGTGATGATTCAGGAAAGCCCGCAAAATACTATTTAAATTCAGCGCCTGCACACACCAGTTACCCAACAAAAAAAGTGAGCCTGGGCGACGCCAATAAATTGGAACTGGGTTCTTTGGAAACCGCTAATCATAGGACGGTAAATCAAATGATTATTGGCGGTATAGTAACCACTTGTCAATTGCAAATGGGCATGACCGAACTAAACACCGGAAGTGTTTGGAATACTATGCCTGCCCATGTGCACGATCGTCGTATGGAAGTCTATTTTTATCTTGATGTACCCGAAGGGCAATCGGTCTGTCATTTTATGGGCCAGCCACAGGAGACAAGACATATTTGGATGCAAAACCATGAGGCCGTAATCTCACCCCCATGGTCAATTCACTGTGGATCCGGAACTTCGAATTACACCTTTATTTGGGGAATGGCAGGTGAAAATCTGGACTATAGCGATATGGACGTCGCGAAAATTACGGAACTCAGATAAAACAAATCCTATGCGGGCAAAACTGATTCTCAGCCTTTTATTGACAACTGTTCTTTATAGCGGTTGCGCCGAAAACAAGATAATTACCGTGAAAAACCCATTGGATATCGCCAGGGCTTTTGAAACGGTAGAAATTGATTTAAAATCTCTTGCTGGAGAAGATACCGCTAGTGCCAAATCTTTAACCTACGGGGTTGTCGATACCGAAACAAAAAAGGAAATTGTCTCACAGACGGTAGACGTTAACGACGATGGGATTGTGGATATGGTATTGTTTCAACCTGAAATTGGGGCACTTGCGGAGCGGTCTTTCGAACTTGTAACATTGGATAATTCGACGACATCGGATAGCATTCCAGCTTGTTATTCAAGATTTGTTCCCGAACGCACTGATGATTATGCATGGGAAAACAACCGTGTTGCATTTCGAACTTACGGCCCGACGGCGCAAAAAATGGTCGAAGATAAAGTCAAAGGGGGTACCCTTTCCAGTGGAATAGATGCTTGGTTGAAGCGTGTTGATTATCCCATTATTAACAAATGGTATAAAGAAGAACTTTCAGGTGAAGTTAGTTATCATAAAGATACGGGCGAAGGTCTGGATAACTTTCATGTCGGCCCAAGCAGGGGAGTGGGGGGTGTCGCAATGAAAGTGGATAGTACATACTACATTTCCAAAAATTTTATTTCTTGGAAAAACTTATATAACGGCCCAATTCGCACCAGTTTTATGTTGACGTATGCAGATTGGGACGCTAACGGGAATACGATATCAGAGGAGAAGCATATTTCACTGGATTATGGTAGTAACCTTTCCCGATTTGAGGTTAGGCTAAAAGGTGCCGATATGATTTCCGCAGGCCTAACCTTGCATGAGAAAGATGGTATCGTCGGTGTCGACCAAGAAGAAGGTTGGGTCACCTATTGGGAACCCCATGAAGATTCAGAACTGGGCATGGCTATCGTAGTCCCAAATAAAAATATGATAGGCCACGAACATTATGAAACGGATAGCAAAGACGAAAGTAACCTATTTGCACACCTCAAAGTTGATAATCAAAAGGCCGTTTATTATGCCGGTTTCGGATGGAAAAAAAGTGATCAGTTCACAACCAAAGAAGAATGGCAGTCTTATGTAAGTACTTTCTCTAAAAAACTGAACAATCCGATGATTGTCGAAGTGAGGTAGTTCAAATTTTGTTTAAGTGCACTTTGGTCAAATAGACCTTTCTATTAACCGACTGTTTCTGGCCCATCGAAAACCTAAATCATTTATCAAAAATCGTCCTCCACTGGTTCATGGATAATACCTTATTAGTTTGAAGGTAAAACAGAGTTAGTCTTTGTCACTTGGGGCTAGTTTAAATACCCTTTTCATTTTAGCCCACTTTTCAGCTGAAGACGCATTTGGGTCAGATGCTTGAAATTTGCTCATGAATTCTTCCCATTCAGCTTGTCTGGGTAGTCCGGCCAACGTACTCATTTGCTTTTCAAAATCAAAATCTTCGGGAACTGTTAGAATCATGAACAATTGGGTTCCCGATCTGTAGATTTCGGAATCGATCACACCTACTTTTTTTATGCCATCGGTAACTTCTTTCCAGATATTTTCGGGTCGATGCCGTTTCTCGTATTCTTCGATCAATTTTAGATCATCTTTGAGTTGAAGCGTAAGGCAATACCTTTTTGTAGTTTCTGTTTGGGCTGCTTGAAGATATTCATATTCTTTTGAAGCATCGCTTTGTGCCATACTTTCGACGTTTACAGCCAATAGAATGAGTGCGAAAATCAAATTACTTTTCCGGTACATAGATTTTATTTTTTAGGTAATTAAAAATATACTATCGCATGTTCATAGGCAAGGGCAATGCCTTATAATGTGTAACCTTACTTAAAAAAGGGCAATTTATCAAATTGAATAGTTGTCGCTTTAGCTTAGATTTAATCACTACCAATAAAAAAAACCGGGAGTAAAAACTCCCGGTTTTTCCAAAACTAAACTAACTCAAAATCAAAATACTTTATATTACTTCTAAAAAACTAATTCTGATACCGCCGTACTGTTCATTCACCAATTTCGTCATTATTCGATAGTTCACTGGCTGGAATTCGAGCAAACATTTGCGTTGGTAATGGAGACCCGGCTTCGGTTATAAAAGTTTCGAACTTGTTTGTTCGAACTAAATCGAACCACCTTTTTGCTTCACCTAAAAACTCATAACCTCTTTCTTGAAATACAAGTTCGTCGAATTCTGTTGAGGAAAGCCCTGCTGGCAGATCAACCGTTGGGTCAGCGGTGTTCACATCCAACCCATAAGCTCTTCTCCTGATTTGATTCGCCGCCTCATAGGCGGCTCCGGAAGGTGCGCCATTTGCCAAATTATCAGCTTCGGCATAAATCAACAAGACGTCGGCATATCTAAAGGCGGGCCAGTCATTACCGCTTGCAGTTTCTTCGACACTACCCGGGTCGCGATATTTTCCCAAAATGTATTCGTAATTAGTACTTCCGAGAACATTGGTCATGACACCATCTATCAACAATTCATTATACAGCGTCCATTGTTTTCTTAAGTCATTATCGTCCCAGCCAGCAACCAGTGGAGATGCCTCAAAGACACCCCCTTGCTCCAAGCCCCTTGGGGCAATTCCTCCCTTCAGTGCAAAACCACTACCTCGGGGAGCCCAGTAGGTGGTAACAAAAGTACCAAGGCCTACTGCCTGCGAAAATTTCAAAGAAAAAACATCTTCTTCATGGGTGTCTGCAGTTGCTGAGAATACATCAGGGAAATTCGGTAGCAATGCGTAACCGTAGGTGCCTGCATTATCAATCACTTCTTTTGCTTTGCCCGCAGCTTCGGCAAAAGAACCTCGTGTGAGGTACATGTCGGCCAGCATTACTTTTGCTGCCCCTGCCGTAGGTGAACCAGCTTTGTCAGTGGTGGTCGGGAGAAGACCTTCTGCAATCTGTAAATCACCGATAATTTGTTGATATATATTGTCTACAGATTCCAACGCTTGCCCAGTTTCATCTGAATTTGTCACCGGCTCTAGCCGCAAGGGCACTTCCCCGTGCATCCTTACCAAATTATAATATACATAAGATCTTATAAATAAAGCCTCGCCCTGAGCCCTGTCTTTCAGGCCTTGATCTATGTCGCTGCCCTCCAATGCGGCCAAAAGGGAATTGGCACGACCAACAGATTCGTAAAGCGTGACCCACCAGTTATTCGCATTAATTAGATCGAGCTCATAGTTGCTCTTCAATAGGTTTCCTCCAGATCGCCCTCTAATACTCTCGTTTAGAAGCATCAAATCTCTTGAAAAATGTGATTCCCATACACGGCCCCTACTTCTTGTCAAGGGTTCGTACATACCCGTAAGAATAGAGTTTAGATTTGAGGCATTGACATCTTCTAAAAGCACTTCGCTTATGGGTGTCTCCTCTAGATAATCATCACAGCCAACTAGCAAACCTATGCATAGAAAGCAAATTAATGTTTTTGAATATATTGTTTTCATAGTCTATATTTTTAAAATGATAAATTAAGGCCTAGGGTGAAGGTTTTCGCAGTGGGGTATGCCCCTAAATCAGACCCTTGTCTCAGGTCGTTGCCACTAAAACTGTTCACTTCTGGGTCAAAACCACTATAATCGGTTATAGTTATAAGGTTTTGTCCACTAGCATAGATATTTATTGCATCGAAAAAATTTAATTTTTCTACATTGATATTATAGCTCAATTTTATATTTGCCATTCTCAAATAACTTCCGTCTTCTATAAATCGGTCAGAATTGAACCGTACGATGTCATCTGTGGCGGGATAAAAATCCTTCGTATTCGTTACTTTGTTAAATTCTAAATTAGGCAAAGTCAAATCACGAAGTACCGTATTCTGTATGCCATTACCTGAAACTCCTTGCCAATTTGAAATTAAGTTCCATTTTTTATATCTAAGGTTGGTATTGAAACCATATGAAAAATCTGGCAAAGAGTTGCCGACTACCTGCCGATCCAAGCCATCGATTTCACCATCGGGAACTCCATCAGGGCCACTAAAATCTTCATACGTGGGTTGCCCATCTACCATACCGGTAAACTTGATTTCATAGAAAGAGAAAAGGCTTTCACCTTCTCTCACAATAGTCGTCGTTCTAGAAGCGTCATTACTTCCGCCGGACAAAATATCTTCTCCATTTTTAGTTTGAACCACGACATTATCGTTTTTAGAAAACTGTGCATCTACCGCAAAAGTCCAATTTTCAGAGTTAACAATGTCCAAGCCTGCTTGAATTTCAAAGCCCGTATTTTCTACCTTTCCAACATTATCAATGATACTTCTGAACCCTGATGAAGGCGGTAATTGTACTTGCGCCAATAAATCGTCAGTAGTCTTTTTATAAACATCAAACGATAATCGATATTTGTTTTGGTCTAGTCCGAAGTCCACACCAAAATTCGTTTGTGTTGTTGTTTCCCAAGTAATACTCCCGTTGGGAAGATTGGGGGCCAGACCTACACTAATACCAGATCCAGCCGTTTGTCCGGTCAAAACAATAGACCCTAAGAGTAGTGATTGATAGGGTTGAATAGCCTGATTACCTGTTGATCCAGTGCTAAAACGAAGCTTTAATTCATTCACTTTACTACCTTGTAAAAACTCTTCTTCCGAAATTCTCCATGCAGCCCCGAAAGCACCAAATCCCGCCCATTTGTTGCCTGCAGAAAATACCGACGAGCCATCTGTTCTGGCATCTAAGGAGATTAGATATTTCTTTTTATAGTTTAGCCTGACCCTAGTAAAAAATGATGCTAAACTGGTTTCTGTAAGAAATGTTTCCGGAATTGCAGAGGTAGCAGCAGCCTGTATGGCATTGTTTTGCAAAATATCGTCTGGAAAACCAGTACCTGAAAGAAAAATATCCTCACTTGAAATATCGTTTATCGATGCTCCTGCCAAAGCATCTACTTCCAGTTCACCAAAAGTCTTATTATAGTTGAAAAAGCTTTCCAATAAGGTATTTGTTGATTTAAAAGTACTTAATTGAGCCACTTGACTTCCCAATTCGGTAAGATAAGATGGCGAATAGAAATCTCCTTTTCTTTCAATATAATCTACCGAAGCCCTGGTAACGTTAGTAAAGTTCTTCGCCAATTTTGTGTTAAGGGACAAAACCCCTTGTGCCCTATTCAACCTATTGCGATCCAACGCTCTAGTCATACCTACCGGATTTTCTACATCACCCCCGCTAAAACTGTAGGGTGCCACACCGGCAAAATTACCTTCGGCATCGTAAACAGGAGCCGTTGGCATAGCTTTAATTACGGATCCTATACCAGATTTTCCAAGATTTCTTGTATTGGTACCGTTCGACGCCAAAAATCCGTTCGATGCAGTTTGTGACAAACTGATTCTTGTACTGAGGTTCATGAAGTCGTTCAGTTTGTTATTAAGATTAGATCTAAGGGAAATTCTTTTGAAATCGGTTTCTTTAACCACCCCGGTTTGATCGGTTAAATTTGCCGAAACAAAATAATTGCTATTTTGGTTACCTCCGGTAAAACTTAAATTATAACTCTGCATGAACCCAGTTTGAAATACCTCATCTTGCCAATCGGTTTCCGCGTTACCAACAGTTTGCAATTCACCAAGTGCCGCTGCCTTTTGATCAGCATCGAAATTTACTGCATTAGTAATGTATTCGGTAGCATAGTTGATAAATTGCTCACCATTCATTAAATCATATTTATTTCTTACTTGTTGTGCAGCTAGAAACGTATTGAATGTAATTTTGGCACCGTCTGACGCTCGACCTCCTTTTGTAGTTACTTGTACTACGCCGTTGGCTGCCCTTGAACCATAAATAGAGGTCGAAGAGGCATCTTTAAGTACTTCTATTGACTCAATGTCATTTGGGTTTAGGAAAGATAGACCGTTCAGGCCCCGAACATCATCATTGAATAAGGGAATACCATCGATTACATAAAGTGGTTCGTTGCCACCCGCAAAAGAAGAGAGTCCCCTGATTCTAACACTTATTCCTGCGCCTGGCTGCCCGGAGCTTTGGGTTACCTGTACACCTGCCAACTGACCTCTCATGCCTTGTTCGACAGAAGTTACAGGGGATGCAACTAGTCCTTCGGCCTTAACGACTGAGGTAGCTCCTACAAATTCATTTCTTTTGACAGAGCCATATCCCGTAACCACAACTTCATCGAGTAGTGAAGCATCGGGCTCCATTTGAATACTCATGGCTTGCCCTATTTGAATAGGTACTTCCATTGTCTTGTATCCGATATACGAAACGACCAAACTCGTAGCGCCATCCGGAACATTAATTGTGAAGTTACCATCGAAATCGGCAACAGCACCTTTTGAGGTTCCCTTTATTATGACACTTGCACCTGGTAGCGCAGTGTTATTTTCATCGACGATAGTACCTGTTACTTCCTGTGTTTGTACAAAGTCGTAGTTACCATAAAAGTTGCTTTCAGATATAGTCTCTGCTTGTAATGTGAAGCCGGAAAGCATAAGAAAAAAAGTAAGGAACCGTAACGGTCTTTTACCATTTCGTATTGTGAACCGACACTTTTCATGTCTTTTTAAGAAATTTTCCTTCATAAGAATAGTTATTTAAGTTGAATTAGCAATCGTATTCAATTTTCAAAATTTCCAGACGAAAATTCTGTCTTTCAATAATATTGTAGAGAAAAATCATAGCTTGAAACAACTAAAATTATAAATACAATCGATTGCAAAATGAAAAAAAATAAACCAGCAACTATCCTGTACTGTCCTGCTTTTATAGGAATTTAATACAAATATGTTCTGTATTTACGCATTGAGTCGAAGGGAGAAAGTAGTCCATATGTACCCAATTGGACGCTACATTAAATAAAAAAGACAAATTCTTATACAGTTTTCATTGCTCAAGTAATTAAAGAGGGGTCTTAGTATAATTATCCATCCACTCTTCTTTTGATAGAACATTTAAGAAGTTGTCTTTCTCATAGAATCTATCGTTGAATTTTGCCATACCGGTGTATGTCAGTTCTATCATTTTTTTTTTGCTTATGTATGTTATATTACGAAATCTAAAAAAAGGCTGTACTGCTAAAGGTATTTTTATAAAAGGGCGATGTAATTTAATAAAGCTGCAGCATATAATTAGCTCTTATAGTCCTATTTTTCGATGCTTTTACTAAACTTCTGAAAATCTAAAAACAAACGCGATCATATAAAAAAGATTATCGCTTTAACTAAAGTTCATTTTTAGACATAGCTTAACCACTACTTTTTTTGCAACATTTTACTGAACACCAAAAACAGTACCCCGCACAGCAACCAAGCTGGTAACGTAACGAAAGAAAGGAATACGTCGAACTGAATCGATATAAAATAGAACAGGCCAAAGCTAATGACCCAGGCAAAAACCACCGCCTGGTTAAAGTCAATATGAGCAGCTTCGGCATAGTTTTTTACGATACCGGCCCTTTTATGAAAGAAATGTTCAAACACTATGATTGCTCCGAATGGGGCAAGAATAAATCCGTAGAGGGCCACAAAGCCTAAAAGTTTCATGGCGAACGCAGGAAATAATCCCGCAATCGTCGCGACCGTACCTGCTATTATGGTTACCCAGAATGTAGAAACTTTAGGAATAATCGCTTGAAAAGCCAAACCGGCCCTATAAATGGTCGGGTTGGCGGTAGTCCAACCAGCTAATACTACTGCGATAATACCAAAAATGCCAATAGCGTTATTCGCCAAAGGTCCCGGGGCGACCGGTGGCGCTTCCCCGTTTGCCAAAAATGCCTGAGCTTCAGGAGATTTCAAGTAAACCGCGTACAGTAGGGCTGCTGCGATCCACGCCATATAGTGTCCAATGTACATTCCGGCAGCCGTTGTCCAACCTGATTTCGCATTTTTTGCGAACCGAAATACAGACAAATCCGACATGCCTACATGCATGGCTGCATTAGCGAACCAAGACCATATGACGACGTGCCAAAACGTATATTTGATCTGACCGGGAAATGGTTCGGAGCCCTCTCCCCAAATATTCCAAAAATCATCAAAGTTTTTAACGCCTAATTGTCCTAAAGCGACCACTCCACAGGCTAAGAATGCAATTACAATTATTGGAGACATCCAATTCGCCGCCTTTGAAACAGTATCGTATCCTTTGGAGGCAATCAACGAAATGACGGCTCCAATAATGACAACGATAATCACCCATGTTGCGCCATTAGGCATCGTATCGGTCAGTTTTGGCATTTCCATATCGAATGGAATGCCAACTGCTGTGGCTGAAACGGTAATCATAGCGCCCGCCAGAAAGCAGAATAATATTCCGTTGGCCAGATTATAACCCGTGACCAATTTTTTTCCACATATTTTTTCCAGTTGATAATACAGCGTTAGCCTATTTTTAACCGCAATTTCGGCGGTAAGAAACCGCCAGCTTAAAACCGCCAGAAGATTACCGATTAGAAGACCGATAATTAAATCAAAAGCACTTACACCTGCCGTCAGAAACAAAGGGCCGATCATAAATTCGGTTCCGGCTGCGTGTTCGCCGGCATACATACCTAAAAAGCTTCCCCAACCTTTCCATTTTGACTGCGGAACCGGCTCCCTTTCAAATTCGCCACCGGCTATTTCTTCGATCAGTTCTTCTTCGTGTCTGTTTTGGCTCATTGGTTTTTAGGTTTTAGACCTGTCAGGCGATTGTACACCTGCAAGGTCTTTTTTTTGACCGAGTAGGTTTGTCAACCTAATTAAAACTGACGGGCCGAGGCCTACAAGGAGGTCCGCCAAAAAGGCGGACGACACCTCGCAGGTCGGATTATTTTTCGGTTATCAAATGTTTGGGCAAATCTTCGACCCGCTCACAACAGAGTTGATCCATTACTTGCTTAAACTGCTTTTTTAAAATGGAGATGGTATGGTTTCCGCCTTTGTTGCCCAAGGCTTCAACTCCATACATGAACGATCTGCCCATAAAAGTGAATTTTGCGCCACTGGCCATGGCCCTCGCAATATCGGGGCCTGAACGCATGCCACTATCCATCATGATTTCAATTTGATCACTATACTTCTCCACAATACCATTCAAGGAATTTATAGTAGATTGGGCGGCATCCAATTGCCTGCCACCATGGTTGGAAACAATAATACCGTCAAAACCCATTCGAATGGCATCTTGGGTATCTTGTTCAGAAGCAACTCCTTTTAAAACCAATTTCCCTTTCCATTTGTCACGTATCGGCTTTATTTTTTCTTCGTTCAAGCGGCCGGAAAAAGTTTGATCCATAAACTGCCCCAGTTGTTTGAGGTTTAGACCTTCCGGTGTATAGGGTTTTAAGGTTTCAAAAGTAGGCTGGCCGTATTTAAGAGTATTGAACGCCCAAGTCGGTTTTCCAAGAATTTGAAGAATATTTGTGACCGACATTTTAGGCGGTAATGCGAGTCCGTTTCTAAAGTCACGTGGCCGATATCCAAAAGTAGGTACGTCGCACAACAAAACGAGAACCGGACACCCTGCCGCTTCGGCGCGATCTATAATATCGTCGCGAATAGCATCATCAATGGGGTTATACAGCTGAAACCAAGCATTACCTTCGGTAAGCTCGCTTGCCTTTTCGATATCCATAGTGGTTACCGTACTCAGAATGAACGGAATATTATGTTGGTACGCAGCCTTGGCCAGAATTGCGGGCGAGTTTGGCCACATCAAACCTTGAAGACCCACCGGAGCGATACCAAATGGAGCATCGAATTCCATACCTAACACCTTTGTTTTTATGGAACTTGTGCCATAGTTTCTAAGATATCTTGGTTGTAATTGTACTTGTCTTATCTCAGCCGTGTTTCGCGTAATACTGACGTCTTCGTTACAGCCCCCGTCAAGATATTCGAAAGCGAAGCGGGGCGTTCTCTTTTGTGCTTTCTCACGTAAATCATCCACTGAAGGGTATTGCGAGTTTATTTGCGATTCCATATTATATGTTTTTTAGGGGCTTGTGTTCTTTCAGACCGTAGTTATCATTCAAGAATTTAGCATCAAGACTTAAACCTGAAATAACTATTGCCGCGCCTAGTGCAGATCCTAAAGACGAATCGGTCGTTCGTAATTTCATGTTTCTTAAGTAAAGTGATAACAGTTTAATGTACACATCGTTATCAGTGAATCCCCCATCGATGTACAGCCGTTTGATAGCTTGGTCGCCGATTGCCGATTTGATACTATCGACTTGTAGCAGAACCAATTCTAACATTAATTGATGGTAGGCATGTTCAAATCGGTTATATGGTATAAGCGTTTTCTCAGGTTCATTTTCTGACGAAATACTAATCCATTTAAACATGGGTTCGAAATTTTTGTTAATTTCAAAGAACGTGTCCTGATCAAATTTCACGGTTCTATGATAATCTTCCGGTAGTTTAAAGTGTGCAGCCAACGATTTGACCTGAAGTTTGTACTCACTACCCAAAAAGAGCCGTGCAATCTTTACCGGGCTACCATCGATTCGCATATTAAAAAGGCTCTCGTCGTGTATGTCTTCAAGGGTCAGCATACCTTCGCTAAAAGGGTTTATCGAAATGCTCCAAGTACCTGTCGATACCAGTAAAAATGGTTCGGTAATGCTACGTACATAAGGTAATAATGCAGAAGAACTATCATGGATACCCGCCCCCATTTGAATGGTCTTTCCACGATATTCAACAGGAATTGTTTTTTCAGTAGCCACTATCGGAGGTAGTACGTGGTCGATCCCTTCTTTCGCAACCCAATCGTGATAGGTGTTTTTCTCAAAATCCCACAAAATAGTATGGCAACCGACGCTCGTATATTCGCTTACTGGAACCCCAGTAAAAATGTAACTTATGTATTGTGGTAGATGTAAGGAATATTTGATTTTTTTGAAAATTTCGGGCTGTTCTTGTTTGAGCCAGTATAGATGCATGCCCGTATTCAGCATACCCAGCTTGAGGGAACCGGTCGTTCTTGAAAATTCGTCTTCCGGTCCATATTTTCCATAGAAAACATCGTAAATTTTAGTTGCCAAAGGCTTCATATAGTTGTAGAGCGGCGTAAGCACCTTTCCATTTTCATCAATATGTACCAGACTGGCCCCATAACAAGAGAAGTTTAAGGAAACAATATCGAATTCAGGGGAATCAAGCATTCTATCGAAAACTTCTTTGGCCCACTTTTCGAGCGCTTCCAGGTTTTCCGTAGGATAGCCGTCTTCGTCCGTAATGTCTTCAAAGCGATTATACTCGCGGTATACTTCCTGAAAATTAACATCGAACAGAAAGAATTTTTTATTTGTTCTACCAATGTCGAATACGGCCGTTACCTTAGTTTTCATCTGTCTTTGTTTATAATCCTGAAGCTACAGAATGTAGGCCTCTCTCAGAAATTAAGGCCTTGCGCACTTGTAATGAACGGTAGGCTTTGATTGGATCTAAAGCTCCGCCGCGATTCAATCGAGCTCTTTGCAATAAAGGTCTCACATCGGTACGGTAGGCGTCTTGTAGAATTTCTTGGCACTTCACCACGTCGTGATTTTGTTGTGCCTCGTTTAAGGCAACTTGATCTACCAATAACGCTTTTGCATAGGCTTCTTGTATGGCTTCTAAAGACTGTATAATATCTTCCAATGGATCTTTAATGTTATGACTGGCATCGATCATCCAAGCAGGGTAGGGATTCTGCGGATTATTTTCCATGCCGTACACCAAAGCGTTGAAAATGAGAAAAAGTGCGTACGGTTTTACGCTACCCACCGTTAGATCATCGTCGCCATACTTGCTATCGTTAAAATGGAAGCCGCCCAATTTGCCCTTAAGCATTAATGTAGAAACAATCTGTTCGATATTCGTATTTGGTAAGTGGTGGCCGAGGTCTACCAAGGTATAGGCTTTATCACCACATACATTTGCCAACATAAAAGAAGTACCCCAATCTTGTATAACCGTGCTGTAAAAATTAGGCTCATATGGTTTGTACTCGATAAAGAGTTTCCAGTCATGAGGCAAAGCGGCATAGATTTTTTTCAGACTGTCTTCGGTATGACGCAAAGCGGACTGAAAATTAGTCTGCCCGGGAAAAGAAGAGCCATCGGCCAACCAAACCGTCAAGCTTTTGCTACCCAACTTGTCACCAATTTTAATGACATCGATATTGTGCTGAACCGCCTGCTGCCGAGAAGCTTCACTAGAATTGCTCAACGACCCATGCCTATAACTTTCATTCGAATTTTTCTGGTCTTGAAAGGTGTTGCTATTTACGGCATCGAAAATAATACCGTGTGAATCTGCCAATTGTTTTATAGCTTGGTAATCATTGGGTACATCCCATGGAATGTGTAAAGAAATTGCCCCTGCCGTTTTGGTCAGTGCATGAAGAGCACCGACATCATTGATTTTTTGCTCAAGGTTGCTAGGCTCTCCCTGAAAACCAAAGCGTCCGAAACGTGTACCACCTGCCCCTAAGGCCCAACTTGGTACGGCCACTTGAAAATCGGCCAGTTTTTGAACGATTTCTTCAACGTCGGCACCTTTTTTTGCCAAAGTACCCGCGATATAATCGAAACTTTCGGCATGGGAACCCATATCCTTATGATTGGTATCGGCTATTTGTTGTTTATCTATTTTCATGAAAATTCAATTGGGTTCATCCTGTAAGATGTTTTTATGGATCGGCCTGCAAAATTTTAACAATTCGCTTATCTGCAATGAGCATTCTTCGTCGTTGGGGGAAGGTCCCCCTCTGACTCCCCCATAATGGGGGTAGGCCTTGACTCCCTCCCGGCTGGGGAGGGTCGGGGAGGGATTACCGCACAAAGGCCGTAGCCATACCACCGTCTACGTTGATAATATTACCGGTACTCTTGTCGAGCACACCAACTAAAGCAAAAACGCCATTCGCAATATCTTGCGGATAAATAATCTCGTTCAACAGGTTTCTTTTGGCGTAATGTGCCGGAAGTTCTTCGACCGTAATTCCATAAGCTTTTGCACGGCCTTCGGCCCAGTCACCTTCCCAAATCTTACTGCCCACGATTACCCCATCAGGGTTTACGGTATTTACGCGTATTTTATCTCCACCCAATTCGGCGGCCAGCAAACGGGCCATATGTTGTTGTGCAGCTTTAGAAGTTCCATAGGCAACATTGTTGGGGCCAGCTACCAGTCCATTCTTACTGGCGATACTTATAAAATCACCACCAAGATTTTGCTTCCGCATTATCGCAACGGACTTCTGAGCAAGTTCAAACTGCCCTTTTACCAAAACATTCTGTAGAATGTCCCAATCTTTCTCTGTGGTCTCTTCCAAAGGTTTTGAAATAGCAAGACCGGCACTATGCACCACGATATCTACTCCTCCAAAATCAAGACATGCTTTTTTGAACGCTTCTGCAATGGAGTTACTTTTAGTAACGTCACAAACGGCGTAGGTTGCCACGTCTTTTCCAAAAGTTTCCAAAGCTTCCTGCAATCGGTCTTCGACAATATCGGTCAACACTACGTTGGCACCTTCCTCTGCCAGCTTATCTGCAATGGCTTTACCGATACCACCACCTGCGCCCGTTACAACGGCCACTTTTCGAGACAATGGTTTTTCTTTCGGCATTCGCTGAAGTTTTGCTTCTTCCAATAGCCAATATTCTATATCAAAAGCCTCTTGTCTAGGCAAGGAGGTATATGCTGTTATGGCCTCTGCACCTCGCATGACATTAATGGCGTTGACGTAAAATTCATTGGCCACACGCGTAGTCTGTTTGTTCTTCGCAAAACTGAACATACCGACCCCGGGAAAAATTATGATTACCGGACTCGCATCGCGCATTGCCGGACTATTGGCGCGTTTATGTTTATCATAATAGTCTGAATATTCTTTCTTATACTGTTCAAAGGCCGGTTTCAGTTGTTGCAGAACAGCTTCGGTATCCATAAGGTCAGTTTGGGTATCGAGGTCAAGAACTAGCGGTTGTATTTTTGTTCTTAGAAAATGATCCGGGCATGAGGTGCCCATAGGCGCCAAAAGTGAAAGGTCATTACTGTTGATGTATTCAAGTACGACATCACTATCGTTGAAGTGGCCGATCATACGATTCTCGGCAGAACAAAGTCCGCGGAGCAAAGGCATTAGTTGGGCCGCTTTTTCGATACGGTCTTTTTTAGGAAGGCTATCTAGTTTTTCCCCTCCAAAAACGCTACCATTATCCTTGATTTTTTTCTCGATATATGCGGAGGCCATTTCGATGACTTCCAAACTGTTCATGTAAGATTCATATGAAGTGTCGCCCCAAGTAAAGAGGCCATGGCTACCCAAAACGATACCACGAATACCCGGGTTGTCGTTAAGACACTTTTCTAGCTGAAGACCAAGATCGAAACCAGGCCGTTGCCAAGGCACCCAACCCATGGTGTCTCCCCAGATTTCTTTTGTAACTTTTTCACTATCCTTTGCTGCAGCAACCGCAATTAGGGCATCGGGATGAAGGTGGTCAATATGTTTGAATGGCAGTAAGCCGTGCAATGGTGTATCGATAGAAGGTGCCTTGCTATCAAGATCGTAGATGCAATGGTAAAAAAGGCCAACCATTCGGTCTTCATCTTCAAGGCCTCCGTAGACATTTTTAAGGTTTTTGAGTCGCTCGGTATATAAACCGGCAATACCTGCTTTGGTCAAGGTGCCAATATCGCCGCCCGAACCCTTAATCCACATAACCTC